>ERZ1034901.886-NODE-886-length-22338-cov-15.338150_pt1 | contig 22338 bp, 18 predicted proteins | sample MGYA00520628_ERZ1034901 | MGnify/ENA primary metagenome ERZ1034901 (study PRJEB33766, sample SAMN09781783) | gut metagenome | biome: gut microbiome | host: Homo sapiens | place: Madagascar | study: EMG produced TPA metagenomics assembly of the PRJNA485056 data... | reverse complement strand
ATTATATATAGGTATATATTTTTTCTTCTCTTCCTCATTCGCTCCTACAGGAGGCTGCATTGCTCCAGAGAACACTCTCACAGCTCCACCAGTTTTAGCTTGAGAAGAATCTGCTACATGCACGTGACCATAAAATTGAATAGCAAATAAGTCATCAAATTTATTCTGTAACTCCGTCCCTTTTATGATATAAGACATAGGATGATGCATCATAAGAATATTTATCGATTTATAATTTGGCAAGTCTAAGTTGTTATGCGCAAAAACCGACAGGTACATCTTATGCCCCTCAGGTTTCCAGTCCGGAGACCAATCATTTTCATCACATGATAACGCAGAGTTTAAACCTACAAGATTAACCTGGTAACCATGAAAATCCTGAGCCAAGTCACTTTTCCAAAACATTTCATCTGCATCATAGTCTATATGAAAGGACTCATCATCACTATCATTGATACATTTTTGCATAATAGGCTCTATATTATCAAAACTCTTGCAAAAATCAAGATAATGCTTGAAAGGAAGATATAGATTACATAACATATCAGGCTCTTCTTCCATCAGGACCTTGAACATATCTTCTCTATTATCTAGATGTGTAAATCCCCAGTTTAGAAATTTTCGCAATGAAGGTTTTCCTTCATTACGAAGTTTATCATGATTACCAGGTACAACAAAGACCTGACACAACTTACATCCTACATTCTTACAGATTTCATCAATAAATGTTTTTGACTTCTCATATTCATCATTTTTTCCACTAAAAGCAATATCACCACAAATTAATACAGCGTCAAAGTTACAAACATAATGTTCACAATAGTCCTTGATATCTTTCAACAACTCACGTCGCATTGTTTTAAAATCATCCATTGCTCTTGGACAAGCAACATTATGAATGTCTGACAGTTGCAAAATTCTTAATTTAGTCATTTTCTTCACTTTTTCCGATATATTATAATTAGAGATTATTACTATACCAGTATAGTATCAATCAATTAAGCAATGATCATCTTTCTACCTTAGTTTTAGAAAGACTTTTTTCCACTTCATTGATTAAAGAATCAACAATACATTTTGTTATCTCATCAATTTGCTTCTGTTCTTGAACTTCAGCAAGATTCAAAATATTAACCATACCTTTAACTCCTAAAATAATTATCAAAAAACATCTGGTTTAACTCTGGTTTGAAATAGTGCTTACGTTTTTTCCATACAAAACCATCCCCTTTAGATATAATGGCAACATCAATAGGACCACCGACTCCCTCTTCAGACATAGTAATACGCCGATTCAAGTGAGTTATAGAAATTAAACTTTCAACAAGTTCAGCCATATCTTCTTTGTCTAATATGCCTAAAGAACTCATCAAAGGCGCTATTGACGTTTCTCTAATGATATTATCCAATGTTGCACCCAATGTAGCAACCAGTTTACCTTCATCAATTGCCGAATTTATAATATCTTTGGAGTATTGAGTATCAACATTATTTATCATCAGATTTTTCAATTGAGAAGTAAAATTTCCAAAAATATCATATAAAGCTTTTTCAGATTGTCATTGATTCCATTTATGAAAGTATTGATTATATCAGTTTGCCCAAATCTACAAATTGATGCAGAATTATCTTCTGTAATACCAGCTGAAATATAACTGTTATAACGAAAATAATCATAAAATCCCCAATATAAACACACAGAACGAAGAGAAGGAAATATTTCTTTATCCCCATACCCTACAACTACAATCTGTGTTTCATTAGCGAAATTACTATTTCCATGAGCTACAAATTTAGCAAAAGCCTTAATAAAGAGTCTTTTCAGAGGAGCATTATCTCCAAATACATCTTCATGTTTAGCTATTATTTTTGCGCAATGTCCCTTGATGGATTGAACGAAGTCTTTTTCTAGAAAATTCTGAAATGAAGTACAATTCTCACAAGAATTCACAACAATACTATTTAGCTGCAGAATAAATTCGTTTAGAAATAAACTTTTCTTTTCATTTGCAGTATTTGCTGCTATCTTTAAGATCAGCGTATAGAAATTTTCTATCTCGTTCTCCATATTTGCATTTTGCATTTCTGCAGAACAAAAATAATGGTTATTCTTAATAAACCCTAGAAAATCAGATAAATATTCAGAAATCGTTGCAAAACATCTATCTTTCAATTGCTTTCTATACAATTTTACAATAACCTCTATAGGAGTACTCATAAAATTAGCATTACCACAAAACATGATTCCAACAGGGTGATACTTAGATAGAGCAAAAACTTTGTTTGCACTATTTATAACCTTATGCCCATAGGGAGTTGTTACAGTTATTGCACTATCTGCCGCTATTACAACAGCGTGCTTATTCATTACTGATACTAATGCTGTCATACGTATATTATTTTAAAGTTTTATATTCAAAGAATCCGGCTACTAAATTCTTTCACAAAAAAGTAGCTTCATTAAAAAGGAGATAAGGAGCTATTCGCCCGATATATCGTTATTTCTTATTCTTTACCCTCCAGAAGGAGTGCCAAGTTCTAAACAAAGGCTCACTCATAGCCTCAGCAGGAAAATACTTCACGAGTCTTATATCCCTGTACACCCTTTGGAGATTATGCCCAAGTTGCGTTTTTCCAAACCGATTCCGAAGAGGCAGGCATACCGAACACCTCTTACATGATATACATGATACCACCTGCAAACTTCCATAATCCCAACTCCTTCAACTCCTCCTGTACCCCTATCGATAGCAGCAGAAGAAGATTGTACTGCAGTAGCAGAAACGCCATCACATTCAGAAGTCGTATCCCTTATCATCCCCAGACGGTCCCATCCCGCACAATCTGGCGAGGGCTTTGATGCCCCGCCAACCTTAGAGCGAAGCGGTTCTGAGCACCGAGTAGGGCGGTTTCCCTCTTCTTCCCTGAGGGGAGAAGACCGAGATGAGAGGTGGAGCCTTCCTTAACGGTAAGGAAGGACTGGTAGGTTTTCGAAAAAATTACCTCAATATTATTAGAAAAACACCTTTCTTCTAGTATTCAAAAGGACTTTGAAAGTCCTTCAGAACCTCATGCTTCGTATCCTTCTCGGAAAGATTAGCGTGTTCCGCAGGAATGCGCCAATCGATACCTAGAGAATCATCCAGTATCGAGATACCACCATCAGGCCTTCTCTTTAAACTCTCGCTCGCTGAAGCTCTCGAAAAAATAGCCACTAGCATCTCTAAACAGGCGAGGCTCAATGATGAGTACGCCTTCAATATCTGTCTTTATTACGTTCATTATATCAATTATAGTAAAATCGGGCTACTAAGCTCCATCCCCGAAAAGTAGCTTAATAAAAATGGGGAGCGGGAACCGTTCGCCCGATATATCTATATTTTATTCCATATTTTTTCCATACAGCTCACCTAGCAAGGCTTACTTCTGAGCAATATGATACAGCTCATTGCACACCGCTTTCTTCAAAAGAAGAAGGTATCTCCTGGGAGGACCGATACTGAATCAAAGAAAATCTTTTGTTGTTTGGCCATAAATAAAATACAACGGTTTTACACTTTAACCCATTGTTGAATATTATGATCAAAACGCTTGATGATTTTTGCAGGTATTCCTGCTACCATACAATCGTCAGGGATATTCTTTGTTACAACAGCATTCGCACCAATAACCACATGATTGCCAATATGAACAGGTTTAACAATCTTCACCCCTGGAGAAATATAACAGTCATTTCCAATGATACTTCCTCCCATACCGATATTAACATCAGCATTAATATTGCAATTTGCACCTATGCGACAGGCAGGATTCACTACGATTGTACCATAATGCATTATATATAAACCAGGTCCAAATTGATTCTTGTACAATGTAAAACCAAGTTTATAAGATAAATGCTTATGAATGAAATAATGCCATATGGTCATCAAAACCGTTATAGGGTCTCTAAACTTTCGATTAGACCAATACTCATAATGTCTCAGATTAAGGGTAAAACAAAGCCGAGGATTTAATAGAATTTTAATCCAAGATTTGCCCCCCCCACATGAGATTACGCTTCATATCTTGGCGAATATAAGCGTACATTTCCTTACGATTTTTTATCATAAATCCAAAAAAGCATTTCCATGAATAAGAGAGGGATTACTTCCCTCTCATCTTAAAGTATCTATCATATCCTGCAAGCAAAGCCTTGCTGGTATGCTCCCAACTCAACTCGTTGATGACACGGTTTCTACCATATTCACCCATCTGCTTACGCTTCTCAGGATTATCAAGCAATTCTAGAATCTTCTTTGCCATATCTTCAGCATCATTTCTCTTAGCATAAAGTGATGCCTCCTGTGCAGAATATCTACCCTCTGTCAAATCAAACTGAACTAAAGGTTTGCCCAATGCCATATACTCTAAGACCTTATTCATAGTACTCTTGTCATTCATGGCATTATATTCATCAGAGTTGACACAAACATCAGCAGTATTCAAGTAGTCAAGCAATGTCTGATCAGGAACACGACCGGTAAATTCTACGATGTCGTCCAAGCCCATATCATGACTCAGTTTCTTCATGTGCTCTACATCAGGGCCACCACCAACGATACCCCAGAACACATCATTTCTTCCAGGTAACTCCTTGATATATTTAGCAGCTTTCAAAAGATATTCGATACCTTCCTGCTGACCAATTACACCAAGATAACCAACCATGAACTTCTTGCCACGCTTGATTTCATTCTTTGGCGCCTGAATCTTCAAACGCTCCAACTTTGGACCACTTCTCAATACAAAGACATCCTCAGGTTTCATTCCACCACGCTCTATGGCAATCTTCTTATAACTTTCATTAGTTACAAAAGCAAACTTACAGTGCTTATAGGTCTGGCGTTCCAACCACAACTGGCTCTTATAGAACATTCCAGAAGTCTTACCAAACTTAGCCTCATACAACTCAGGACAGATATCATGATGGTCAAAGATATAATCAACACCCTTATTCTTAAAGAGTTTTGCTACCATCCAAATATCGTCAGGTGGATTACAACCGTGGATACAGTCGAAGCCTACTTCCTTATAACATTTCTTAGCCAAACGATACTCATGCCACAAAGCTGCGCCATACTCGCGAGCATATCCCAAAGCGCCATTTCCATCCTTAGGCAATTTATGGCGATAAACATGAACACCTTGCAGGAATTCATACTCCTTGTCATAGCCCTTACCTGTAGGACTAATTACAGAAACCGTATAACCGTTAGCTGCTAATGTTGTTGCCTCCTGCCAGACACGAGTGTCAAATGGCACAGGCAAGTTCTCTACGATAATCAATACTTTTCTATCCATATTGTAGTTTTTAATTTATTATCATTTAAAGGATAGCACAGTTTGTGCGTTTCCTTCTCCTTTCCATATTCTTCAGAATACCAACATTTCTCTATTGTTGGCTCTATATTTGTCTCTATATAAACAATAATGGCTCCTCGTTGGATGACGGCTTTTCCATTTTTAACTTTCACTTGACAAGCAGGATGCAACACCAAAGTAGCATAACTATCACCTGTTGCCGCCATATCATCCTCAATAACCAATTTGTCTGCCTTATTTAAGCAGAAAGAGCGACTATGCTTATTACCATTCTGCCAAACGCATTCGGCAAGAAGGGAATCCTGATTTTCCGTCAAATCAGACTTCAAAAGTTTAGTATCAGCCTTCTTTCCCCAAAGGAAAGCTCCCATCATCTGACTTTGTTCCTGGTCTTTAGTCCAAACGGTATTATGATTACATGAACGTCGGTATTCGTCTCGTTTCTGAATATTGCAATGATAGATATATGTTCCAGGATCTCCTAAGATACAATTGCCATCTACATAAAGTTGAAAACTCAATGCATCTGCATGTCCATGGGCAGCAATACTACCAAAACCTAAAGGTGCATGATCAATACCAATTACCACTTTACCATTCTTACTTCTCAGGAAAGTATAACCACCTTCCTCAAAAGTCCTACTTTGTGAAGGCTTCCATAAAGGCAATTGCTTTAAGGTTTCGATTTCTGTCTCAGAATAGAGCCAAGATATTGTCTCGGACAAATGTTCAAAGTTTTCATATCTTTTCCCCAATAGCAAAGAACAAAGTTGAAGAAGATAACGGTAATGGCAGATTTCTCCACCTTCCAAATCTATAATCTTACCCTCATCGTTATCACCAAATTCGCAAGCCTTAGTCTCATTCACCATAGAACAAGCTACAAACTCACATTGTTTTTCCATCAACCTCTTCCAAGACTCAGGAATCTTCATACCATAACATTTCATCAGGTGCATCACCAATGCGTATGCCTCCATCCCGAAGGTTTGATAATGCAAAGCCATCTCCATATTCACACCATCCTTATAATTCTGCTTCGTCAATTCTTCATCGAGGATGCGGATGGCTAACTGCGTCCATACCTCATTGCCAAATGCAAAACCGGCATAGGCGATGGCTGTAGCTTCAACCAGCAAATGATTATTGGCCGAAGAGTATCTGGAATAATGCTGTGCGATATAAGAAGCCATATTCTTGATGCCATTCTCCATATCCATGAGCAAGGCACCATTAGCCGTATATCCTTTCTTGCGAAGAAAAGCCAAAGCTACAGTCCATTGGATACAACGTATGGCAACCTCCATCACACTAGTCCAAGAAATACCATGGAGAAAAGAATTTTTTTTGTTCCAATCCAAGAACAACCCTTCTAGCTCTTTTGCATATTTTTCCTCTCCTGTAGCATAATAAGCCTTAGCTAACAAGGCAAACTGGAAGTGTCTATTCAACTCCCAATTCGTTCTTGCATCACCTATTTCGTCTTTCTGTTTATAGCTTAAGGAATAGCTGAAATCAGTTTCCCATTCTTTATCTGTCTGGAATCCTGCACTCCATCTTTCCTTATATATATGATAATCATAACCACCAAGGATATGAATGTCTGTATTCTGATGGAAAGCAATATTCCTGAAATTCAGACCAACATGATCGGGATCAAATTTCAGAGATTGTAGCCGACTATCGAAAAGGTAAGCCGTTACGGCTACATCACGCTTACCAAAAAGCTTCTTTTCCTGCCCTTGCAGATATTTTTGTTGAAGTCTCCAACCGACTTCCGGCAAATTCATTGCCCGAAGTCGATTGAAGTACCATTGTAATTTACCCATCAATGATTGTTAATCATTAATTACTAATTCATTTTCACTAATTAGAACTCAGTCTGTTTGAAGTTCATCTTGTGCTCTTCATTCTGAGCTTCATGATTCTGGTTGATGTCTCCCCAGGAGATACCCTCATACTTGCCATCATAGTTCACTTCTTTCCACTGGCGAACCAAGTCAATGACAATCTTGTTAGGATAATTCTTCAAAACATCCTCAAAGTCCTTTTCCTTATTAGTTACCACAAGCACATCGCTGTTCTTGCATACATCATCCAAGTCGGCAGTAACGAAATGCTGCAAGTGTGGAATCTTAGCCATGATAAAGTCCTTGTTAGTACCCGTCAACTCAGAAATCTTCACGTTACGGTCGTAAATTTTGATTTCAAAGCCCTTACCCAACAAGCTCTCAACAACATCAACGATAGGAGAACAACGCAAGTCATCTGTACCTGCCTTGAAACTCAAGCCCAAGATACCTACCTTACGCTGACCCTGTGCCATAATCAACTGAACGGCACGCTTCTTCTGATTCTCATTACTCTGGAAGATACTCTCAATAACAGGAACATCCACATAGTTGTCATGTGCCAAGGTCTTCAAAGCCTTCATATCCTTAGGCAGGCAAGAGCCACCATAAGCGAAACCAGGCTTGAAGTAGTAAGGAGAAATATTCAACTGCTTATCTTTGCAGAAGATTTCCATTACCTTATGAGAATCAACACCTACAGACTTACAGATGTTACCAACCTCATTACCAAAGACTATCTTCAATGCATGATAGGTATTATTTACATACTTCATCATTTCTGCTACCTTGATGTCTGTGCAGATAAACTCAGCATTGATATGCTCATACATCTCACGGAAAACCTTTTCAGCATATTCAGAATCAGTACCAATCAATGTCAATGGTGGATTGAAGTAATCTTCAACAGATGTACCTTCACGAAGGAACTCCGGGTTGCTGACAACATTGAAATCTACGCCACGCTTCAAGCCACTTTCCTGCTCAATAATCTCACCTACCTTCTTATTCGTACCAGGAAGAACAGTTGAACGGATTGCTACAAGATGCATGTTTGCAGGCTTCTTATCACCAGCAAATTTCTCTTTCAATGCACGACCGATACGTCCTGCCACAGTGTAGATATAATTAAGGTTCAAATGACCTTCTGGGCTAGATGGAGTACCGACAACGATGAAAGATACTTCGGTTTCCATAATTGCCTCTGCAGCAACAGTAGTTGCAGACATCAGTCCCTTCTTGTGAGCTTCCTCACAAAGTTCAGCGATACCTTCCTCAATGATAGTAGGTTTGCCCTCATTCATCAGGCGCACCTTGTTCTCATTAACGTCAACACCAATCACCTTGTGACCTAACTTTGCCAAACATGCCGCACCTACGCAACCTACGTAGCCGAGGCCAAAAATACTAATGTTCATAATTCTAAAAAATGTATTTATGAATTTACTTTCTAATTATTTTAGATAACCAAATAATACTATAAATTGCTAACAACTAATGCAAGTTTATTCCTCTTAGTATATTGTAATTCAGATTTAGGAATCAACCGTACCTCAATATCCATATTCTCTGTTCCAACTGTTTGATTGATATATTTCAATATACATTTTTTATCATCATCATTAAAAGTTGGTTCAACAACCATATTAACTATGACTTTTCCTATTTTATTCTGAACAAATTGAGCAAAACGAATTCCATGAACTTTTTTAAAGATAAAAGTTAAAGCAGAATCACTATATTTTGTTCCATCTTTCCCAACAATATAAGATATTGAACGCCCCTCTATACGTTCAATTGTTGGTGAATAAGTCTTTGTTGGACTAGCACAAGTTCTTAATTTTATAGCGTCATTAGTTTGATAACGAATCAACGGAAAAACTTCATTAATAAGAGATGTTGTAAGGACATAATTATTGTGATATTCCTCTATACCATATCCTGGATCTTCAAAATATCCATCATGATCAAATGACTCCTCCAATCGAATACTTCTTTCTGTAGTACCATAATGATCATAAATTTGCGTATGAAAAACTTTTTCAATTAAAATTTTCTGATAGTCATGCATTGTTTCAGACGATGTAAAGGCTAATGGAATATGACATTCAAGCCCCAGATCACTAAGAACTAAAGCCAAGCTGTAAAGAGAACTTGGATATCCCTCAATGGCTTTAGGCCGATGCTTCTCTATCAGTTGGTGATATTTTTTTGCAGTATAAGCATTAATGTTGTAACTTGAAAGGAACAATGTGTTACTGATATGTACTTTCAAAGAAATTTCATTTTTCCCCAAGTTACCACGAAGAGACACTATTGGCTCGCCATAATTATATCCACATCGTTTGCGATAACAAACGAAATATGCTTGTTCTCTCCAAACAGAAGTCCAATCTTGCCAAACGGTCAGCGGAGTACCTGTTGTTCCGCTTGTGTGATTCTTAATGAGTCCATGTTCGTTTCTTGTCAGTAGCTCTTTCCCATGCTTTTTGAGCAAATCCTTGTTTAGGACAGGAAGTTTCTTGATGTCTTCCAGATGTTTAATATCATCAATAGAAGTCACTCCCACACTTTTACATAAATTCCGATAATATGCAGAACTAGTAAAAGCCTTATTAAAGATTTCCAAGAAGCGTTTCTCATTTCGCTTCTTTAACTCCATTGGAGTCATCTCATATAAAGCATCAATCTCCTTTACATATTTATTTATGAAGAAAGAAGAACGAAGCAAATACTTTAGAGATTCCTTGATGTATTTCTTATTAAATATCAGCATATCTTATTCATTTAATAAAGATCTATATAAATCATTCAATTGACGTTCTACAAAACCAGGCATATGCTCTTGAACCTTAGAATAAGATGCCTTTCCCATATCCATTCTGAGTTTCTCATTATTCATCAATTCAAGAATAGCTCGGTAAATAGCGTCTTTATCACCAGGGGTAATAATAAAACCATTTTCTCCATTCTTTAAGATTTCAGGTATTCCACCCACATTAGTTGAAATAATAGGCAACGAGTAGCTCATTGCTTCGAGGATGGAAATAGGCAGTCCCTCATGATATGACGGCAAAATATATGCATCAACCTTATTTAAAAGATCTATCTTTTTATCACCAGACACCCATCCTTCAAATGAAACAATATCATTTAACCCATATTTAGATATCATTTGAGTTACTTTAGAAATTTCTCCATTCCCCCCAACAAACAACTTAAGTTTACCAGAAAAATCACTTTTATGCTCATTCAAACAATCCAACAAATCATAGATGCCTTTATTTTTACCTAACAACCCTAAAAATAACAAGGAAAAACATGAAGTTTTATGAGGAGCAATAACAGGTTTTGCGATAACATTCTTAACAACAACTACATTTTTAAAATGGAGTTCAGACTCAAAAAATGATTTCCAATAATCAGATAAAGCAATAACAACATCACATTTTTCAAGTAGTCTTCTAACAGCCTTTGGATGTTCTCTTGAAAAATCCCCAAAGCCACCTCCATGCATATGGTAAACAACTTTTTTATTAAACCATTTAGCAATATAAATAAATATTCTTTTCCTCCAGAAACTTGCATTACTAGCACCTTGGACATGTAAAATTTTTATTTCTGGATGGAATAACATCCAATACAAAAATTGCAGAATAGCCTTACACAACACAAGTAATTTCTTAACTTGCCCATTAGTCACAGTAGTAGTTAAATGATTAAAAGGCTGATAAAATGTACTATATACATTCTCAACCGCAGCCACACCACCTCTGACAATTCTATAATCTATTCCTATAGTTAATACATTTCTTGCATCCATAATTATATTAAATTAAAATCAAATATTGTCTTATAAGGCACACAAACTTCTTTAAAAAAATAATCAGACCAATTAGATGGGATTTTATATAATATATATGATAAATAGAAAAGTATAGAAGCCATCTTTATAATTATATTTTGTTTATTTGCAAAATATAATACAGAAGAACCTAACAATATGACTTGAGCCGGGAAGTAAGCTTGAGATAAACGATTTAAATCTTGCATACCGTTTGAGCATATCATAAAGATTGCATTATACATCATTACGGTGTTAAGTAAAGTATTATACCAATTATTATCATATAATTTATTCACTTTTCTAATGTATAAGTACACTAATAAAAAACAATAATTTAATCCCCATCCAATATAACTTGCACCTGCTGCGCCTTCAGTTTCGTTTTGAGTATAGAAGTATGCCTTTTGTGCCAAAGATCCACTCATAGAAAACATCACTGCTGTAATAAAATCCTTCAAAACATAGGCACTAACCGCAATAAGAGGATAGAGAATTAACAACCAAGATGATTTCATCTTTATTTTCCCGATCCAGTAGCAAGGCAATAAAATAAGGCATTGATAATGAATGAACAATGAAGAAAATGCAACTAATAAAAAGTATTTTAGATTTCTTTCTTTTATATAGCGCCATGCAAGAAGAGCTACAGAAATTGCTAAACCAGCTCTTACCATAAATACGCCATAACCAAATACTATAAATATGACATATATAAATAAAGGGTGATTTTTAAAAAAGTAGTTACAAAATTTATAAATACAGAACTGAGAAAATGCTGTTATAATAAAATTATATGCCCAGAAATAACGGAATATAGATTTTACTGCAACATTTATGAAAACAAAACCAGGTTCAAGTGTTTCCTCACCATGCCCATATCTATCATAACTAAAAATATTAGTCCAGTTTGACCACAAAAAATGATCATAGTATTGATCCCAATCATGACCAGTGTTCCATCTAAGCCCCGCAAAGAAAGCAAAGAAAATCCCCCACAATATCATGATAATCTTCTTAGTCTTTATACTAAAGATTTCAAATATTACACTTACAAAGACTGCATAATAAATGTATTGATAAAGTTCCATCTAGTAAATGTTTTTAAAGTGCTGAGCCAACTTATTAGCATATTTAATAGGATTAAAATAATTATCCATTACTTTTTTATACTCTTTCTCTAGCTCAGAAGGATTAATTATAGCAGTTAGAGCTCGCTCTATAACATCCTGCTTATTATCTGTACTAAAACAATATAAATGCTCAAATTCATCTGCAATATCTGCATAAGCCTTAATTGTATCAGTAAAAATTGGTATAACACCATTACCCAAATAGTTAGCCAATTTGGTTGGCGTAGCAACTTGGTTTATTACATTATTATCCCTTATCAGAAATCCAAACTTACACTTTGACAATACTGTATCGACCTCTGATTGTGGAACTTTTTCTACAGAGTAATTCTTGATATTATACTGATTTATAACAGACTTAGCCTTTTCCAAATCAAAAGAGTATATTTTTAAAAAAGTATTTTTATATTTATCCTCTATCTCTTTATAAGTTTCCAATATTAAATTGAAACCTTGATATCCTTGAATTCCTCCTGCATAACAAAAAACATTATTTTTGTATTTATCAGAAATATAGAAATGCTCAGAATTGAATTCACCATTAAAACAAGGCATCACAAAAGCGTGTTTCAAATTCAAGTGATATTTCTCCTCATAGAATTGAACCTGATATTTCGATACACAAATAGGATACTTTATTTTTTTCAAAGAGAACTTTTCTACAAGAGAAAATACAAAACGACGGAATCTAGATTTTGTACGTAAATAGTCTTCTTCTGGAACAATTCCCTGATACCAATAAATAAAGTTGCGGAAGCCTCTAAAGTATAAATAAACAAAAGTATCAAAAGATGTAATCAAAAAATATACCTCTTTATTCAAGGTCTTAACCTTAGGAGAATTATGAGAATCTAATTCATACACAGAAAAACCATTCTGTTTTAAACCTTCAATAATAATGCCATAATAATAACCAGTTACTACCCTAACATCTTTCTTAAAATAATAAATACTTTTCATTTGTAAGTAATTTTTTGGATTAATTATTCGAGGGTGTGTCATAATTACATGACGCACCCTCATCAATTTTAGTGCTCTTTTAGATAAGATACAATTCTACTACAAGCTTTACCATCACCATAAGGATTAACTGCCTTACTCATTTTTTCATAAGCTGTATCATCCTCAAGTAGTGTACTTACTTCATTAAATATCTTATCATAGTCAGTACCAACAAGATGAACAGTACCAGACTCAAGTGCTTCTGGGCGTTCAGTTGTATCACGCATAACAAGAACCGGCTTGCCTAAACCAGGAGCCTCTTCCTGAATACCACCAGAGTCTGTAAGAACAATGGTTGACTTCTCCATCAAATAGACGAATTCGAGATATTGCAAAGGTTCAATGAAGAAAAAATTTGGACGGGTTAAATCCTCGCCAAACACTTCATGGATAGGCTTACGAACATTTGGATTCAAATGCATTGGATAAACAAAATCAACATCTGGGTATTTCTCAGAAAGATCCTTCATGGCTGTTACCATGCGAATGAAACCTTCACCAAAGTTTTCACGACGATGGCCAGTAATAAGGACAAGTTTCTTACCATCCTTCAATCGCATTACATCATACCCTGCCTTAGCAAGAATTCCTTCCTGTTCTTTAGCAAGAGCTATGTCGTTCTTCAGTTTTTCAACTACCATATGAAGAGCGTCTATTACAGTATTACCAGTAACAACGATTTTACCATGAACTTTCTCTTCCAAAAGATTCTTCTCAGAGAGAGGAGTTGGAGAGAAATTATATGTTGCAATACGCCCTGTAATCTGTCTATTCATCTCCTCTGGCCATGGTGAATAAATATTATGTGTACGGAGACCAGCCTCTACGTGACCAACTGGTATCTGAGCATAAAATGCAGCCAAAGCTCCAGCAGTGGATGTTGTTGTATCACCATGAACGAGTACAACATCAGGACGGCACTCTTTGAAGACATCACGAAGTCCAGTAAGAACTCGCGCAGTAACATCTGTCAAATCCTGACCTTGCTTCATAATATTGAGGTCATAATCAGGCTTCACATCGAAAATAGTCAATACTTGATCTAACATTTGTCTATGCTGACCAGTAACACAAACTATAGTTTCAAAATTCTTTGTATCCTTTTGGAATTCCTTAACCAATGGACACATTTTAATGGCCTCAGGACGAGTACCAAAAACCAACATAACTTTCTTCATATATATACTATTTAGTTTTCAAAACAAATTCTTTATAAGTTAAAGAAGTATACTTCTTGGAAAATAATCTAAAGCATTGCTGTACGCTTGGACTATAATCCTTAGGATGATCTATCAATGTGATTACTCTATGACCGCAAATAAGAGTACTTATAAAAGCTGTAAGGGGAGAAATACGTGACATAGATACCATTGAATATTTATTTTTTTCAGCAGGTGGTAAATCATCCCTTTTATGAGTTCCATCTGTTATAGGATATGATTTTTTCGAATATATTCTATAAATCTTATCTATAATTTTAAGCCAAATAGAACGCTTATAAACACTAATTGGAACTTCTGTAAACAACCCATTTTTCTCATATTTTAAAACATCATCATTGAAATTATAAAAATCCATTTTCTTCAAAAAAGATTTACGGAAATCATAATAGGAATATTTGCATTTATAATAAGCCGCATAAGCAACAGATGAATCAATTTTTAAACCTGTAGCTAAATAAGCTTGTTTTAATTTATCAAATGGTTGAACTGCCCATCCACCTGCTCTAAATGCACAAATATCATAATGAGGATCTACTGTTCTGGCAATACTCGTGAGTAAACTTTTTCCCTCTAAAAACATTTCTAGTATTTCTTCTTGTGAGAATGAATTTAAACTATAATGATAATAATTCGAAAAATCCCAGGTTCCATCACCATTATATTTAGCATCTACCCAGTGAGGATGAATATGAAGTTCTATCCTATGACCTCTCTTAATAATCTCTCTTAATTGACTTACAATAAGATTATAATCAGAAAGAGTTCTTTTTGAACCTTCTTGCTTAAGATACTTCAACATCTGCCAGTCAACAAAGAAATTACCTTTAAAACCATATTTATCCATCCCATCAAGCAGAAGATTTGTAGGCTTTATCAATGTTTCAAGCACTGTTCCAGACTTCTTTCCAAAAAACAACTCGTAATCATACGAAAATATAATATATTTTTTCATTGTATTGCTAGAAAATCATAATATTGTTTCTCTACATAACTATTCATCTCAGTAATATAATTCCAGTTTTTCTTCTTCAGAAAACTGACACTATCAATATCGGTCCAAATATGTTCAAGCATATTTATCCATTCTTTAGGATTTATTGAAGCAAAAACTGGAGAGTTATTCGGATTAAATATACCTATCATACTATGTGGATGTGTCATTGTTACCTTACCATAGGCAACAGACTCAAATGTCTTAATTTTAAGACCTGTCCCTTGATATGTAGGATTAATTGACACATCGGCCATTTTAAAGAAATCACAAGGATTTTCTACAAACCCCAACAACTTAACATTTGCTGGCAAAGTAGTTCCTTTTAAGACCTTACATATAGATCCACCAACAAGCAATTTTACATCATTAAAACGTTTAACTATTGATGGAAAAATTTCTTCAAGAAACCACAACAATCCATTAACGCTAAAATGATTACTACTCGACAAGTAAAGAATAGAGTGATTCCCAATAATAGGTGTTTCGATATTATCAAAAGTGCTATACACATTATAAACTTTACTTTTAGGAGCTAATTTTGAGAAGAAAATAGCTTCCTCAGAATTCAACGCAAAAATGTTTTTGCTCCTTTGCAAGCCTTTTGCCTCCTCATCAGGTGTAGTCGCCATCCATGTTTTCTTTTCTCCTATCAATAAGTTCTTATAACTAAAATAATCATGCGTAGTTATTCCTGTTAAAGGGAAATGGACTTTTTCAAAGAACTTAGTCATGTTGTAATAATTAGTTATACAACAATCAAAATTCATCTTTCTTTGCAAGTCAGAAACGTAAGGTGTAAATCCCCATGGATATTCATCATCACATTTCATATAACCATTGTTAAAACGAGTTCGATATTTCAACAAAAAATTAATCCATAACTTATTAATAACGTTTATAGTGAAAACTAGCAAATGGTCGCCCCAATATTTTTCCATCTCCTCAATGGTATTATCAGCACTTCGATTTTTTTTTCTGAAAGCTTTCTCTTGAACGAACAAGAAATAAACATCATTTCCCATCCTTTTTAAAAGTTCAACTTGATTGAAGATGAATTTACAGTTTCCTGCTATCACGGGATGAGTTGGACATTTTGATACTATAAGAATTTTCTTTCCACCCATTTTTTGTTATTTATTTATATGAAAGAGGTAGTTTAAACTACTATCTTTCATTACTTTAATATTATTAACCACTTTCATCAACGACTCAACTCTATCATTACCTCTTCTTTCATTCCCCATAAACTTAAATTTCTTACCAAAGATTATAGAGAAAACAACAACATGACAAGAATCGGTGATAACCATTTCACAACATCTTATATTGTTAAGCCATTGCTCTATTGAAACATTACCTGCATCAAGCAACCCATTGACTACGTAAGGTAAACCGCATGAATCAAGTTCATTTTTAATAGAGTCGTTGTAAGTATCGGTATTACCTCATATTACCGATAAGCATATGAGTATTAGCCCTCCACCAGCTAATGCCAGTGGAGGCAACACCTTGATTTGACTAAATTTTAATTTCATTTTTATTGTTCTTCATCTTCCCATAACTCAAGAAGAGTATAAAGTTTATCCTTTGACGTTGGCTTTATGTTTGTCAATACATAACAGCGCCAACGCTTGGGATTTTTACCCAACACCTTGCAAGCTCCAAACAATGAGTACATCATTGCTGCTCTCTTGCAGGCATCAAAATCACGGCAGAACAAATAAGCCTTCTTGTCCTAAGTAGTTGATATACAACACTCAATAATCTTAGAATACATAAGATACAAAGAGGGCGCATATAATAGAAAGTTTTCCCGTCTTTAATTCCTCATAATCAGTAAATATAGCTGATAAAAACTTTTAAAAGTTGGGAACATCAAATTGGACAGACTATTTTTAAATAGAGAAAATTCTCTTCATAATTTATTGTTTTTTGATATAGAATTAAATTGCAGCAGGTTCAATAGAGAGAATTTTACATAAAGGAACAAAGATACGATGTAGATGCAATTTCTCTTTCCAGTTATTTTTAGCTTTCCATACATAAAAAGCAAGAGCATCAATATGCTCATAACATTCCTTCATATCTGATTGCTCCAACGTTGACACTGCAGAAATGAATTTCTCACAACAATTTGATACAGAACATAACATTACATTCTTATAAGCTTCCTCACAACGAACGATATAATTATCCATCAAGTCAGAAAATTTCGAATAAAAAGTCCCCATATTTTCAAATCTGAATTTTGTTGAAGTGATTTCTGATATTATCGATGTCTGTCCATACAGATAATAAGTATCGCGCTTTCCTGCTTGATAAACACGATCCAGCAACCAATCTTGTATAACAGGAACCTTACGTAATGCAAACTCCATAGAAGATGTTCCTGAAGCCAAACCTATATCTACATTTTCGCGAATAAAACTATCAAGTTCCTTTTCGCGTTTTTCGCCGACAAATTCTATCTTAAATGGGTATCTTTTTGCCTGATGCTTCAAGATTGCTTCAGCTGGTCCAACGCCGATAATTGACAATGAAACTTTTTTTGTTTTATTTACATATTCAAGTTCATTCATGTATGTCAATATATTTTTGGATTTTTCTTTATCTAAGCGCCCAAGCCAACAGAATCTAACAACATCATTTATTCTTCTATTAATAGCGACATCTACACCATATTTTTCCGTAGATATAGGTATTGGTAAAGCATTAATCGGATGATAAGAAAACAAGAACTGTTGTGATAACTTTAAGTATCCTATATTACCTAAAAATTGCAAAACGCCCAAGTCTGTCAATTTTTCAATATGTTTACCGACTTTAGCCCTAAACTTTCGACCTACTTTAAAATAATCACCCATTGTAAAATAAGTCGAAAGATGTCGATAATGCATAAACCACATCATGAACACAGAATTGTTTCTATTATAAGAAAACAATTTTTGAATTTGATAAACCAAATGTGAAGAAATACAGATTACCGATTTTTCAGGTATTGTGACATTTACACCTTCTTCATAATTTATGAAATATACATTAGGTGAGCTTATTACTTTTCTTCCAAATCCATCTTGAAATTCCGTATAATACACACGAAAATCCTTATAGTGATCTGCAACATATTCTGCTAACCGAATAAAATAATATTCAGCACCTCCTGTTATTTTGCTAGGAGAAAAGAAAACAATATTTCTAAATACCATTATTAACTTGTCTATTATAGAAATCAATAATTTTTGAAACAATCAAATCTACCTGTTCCAATTCTAATTCATAGTACATTGGCATACGTACCAAGCAATCAGCATACATATCACAATTTGGAAGTTCTGGACGTTCGTCGTTGTGTTCCATGTAATAGTCACTTTTATGCAAACTCAGATAATGGAAAGGTGCAGTAACGCCATTTTCTTTAAGAAAAGCAATTAATGCAGAACGCTCATCCAGATTACGACATACGAAATAGAACATGTGAGCATTATTCGTTGCATACCCAGGAATTTGAGGTAGGCGTATAAAACCTTTTCCTGCCAATTGCTGAAGCCCTACAAAATACTGTTCCCAAAGTTTCTTGCGTTTAGCCTGAATAACATCAAGATTTTCAAGCTGAGCCCACAAAAAAGCTGCATTAATTTCGGCAGGCAAGAATGAAGATCCCATATCTACCCATCCATACTTATTTACAGCACCACGGAAAAATTCAGCTCGATTAGTACCCTTTTCCCATAAAATTTCTGAACGTCGAATAAATCGTTCATCATTAATAGTCAAAAGACCACCTTCTCCTCCTGCAGTAATATTTTTAGTTTCATGGAAAGAGAATGCACCCAAATGTCCAATACTGCCCAATGGTCTACCTTTATAAAAAGAGTCAATTGCTTGAGCTGCATCTTCCACTACCAAAAGATTATGCTTCTCTGCAACAGCCATAATAGCATCCATATCGCAAGCAACACCAGCATAATGTACAGGAGCAATAACACGTGTACGAGGTGTTATTAATTTCTCTAAGGATTCTGCATCCAAATTAGGATTACATTGCATTGAATCTGCGAAAATGACTTTTGCTCCCTCGCGGAGAAACGCCAAAGCTGTAGAAACAAAAGTATATGATGGTACAATAACCTCATCTCCTGGATTTAATCCACACAACATTGCACACATTTCAAGTGCATCGGTACCAGAAGTAGTCAGCAAACATTTCTTGAAGCCATAACGCTCTTCAAAATAATGCTGACACTTTTTTGTAAAATAACCATTACCTGACAATTTACCTGTAAAAACTGCCTGATACATGTAATGTGCCTCTTTACCTGTGAGGCATGGTTTATTAAATGGAATCATATAATTAAATATTTAAACGTTATTTACTAAAATATAAATCTAATAATCTTATTAATGTTGATTTCATACCAACTTGAAAAGGTGCTTGTAATAGATATGGTTCTCCAACATCATTACCTTCTATGACAAGCCAACCTTTCTTACTATATGCTAAATCCCAGGATATAACCGTTGCCCCCGCATTTTATTCCCATATTATATTTTTATAACCATTTGATGTCATAACCGTAATTTTCAATATTTTATGTATTTGGGATATAACTTCAAAAAATTCTTTATCAGTATTTGCAGATACAATGATAGGACCTTTTCTCATACCTTTAGTAATCATAGGTTCTGTAATATCACCCTCGCTAATACCTCGAATATCTGCAAAAACTACATTTTTTAGCTGCTTAAGAGTCTCAATGCCTTCGATTTTTGAAATCTTACCACAAGGCAATGTAAAACAAATATAAGCTGATATTTTATGCTCTAAAGCCTTGAATATATTATCTATTATTAAAGGTTGCCCCAAAGCACACTTTAACAATAGAGTATTAATGTCGCAGCCAGTACTTAATGGAATAAGATGTGATGAGATATAAACTCCTCCACCTCGAATTGCACTTTCTACTATGCAAAAGTCTCCTTTTTCATTAACAAGATATTCTGAGTGAATTATTCCAAAAGACGGATTTACTTTTTGGGTAAATTTCTGTTCACATTGAATTATTCTATTTTGGATGTTTATGTCCAACGATGATGGAAATATTGTTTGAGAAGGAATTGGAGCAACCGTATTCTTAAAATAGATTCTATCACCAAATGAAAGATTATAGTACTTTCCCTTATAAACAAAACCTTCACACACATACTCCCTACCTGAAAAAAATTGCTCAACAATAACCTTTTTACATCTTGACTTAGACAAAGCATTATCAACAGCATTAGGATAATCTTCCTTCTTACTAATAGTAGATATTCCAATACTGCTTTGAGAATCGACTGGTTTTACTATCCAAGGAAAAGGGACATCGAAATATTCGGGGAACAATCCACTTTCAACAACAATATGTTTTGGTACAGGATTATTAATTTCATCACAAATACTTCGAAATTTTTCCTTATTACAATAAGAACAAACTTGCTCATAAGTATTACCTGGCAAACTAAGTTTTTCTGCGACATATGCAACAGTAGGCATCATTAGATCATTTTGATCTGAAGTTACAGCATCTATATTATTCTTTTTTGCATATTCTACAATAGAATCTCTATCATAGATATCACATTCAAACAGTTCGTTAGCTATTTTTATTGCAGGATAATCTCCTTTAGGAGAAACCACAATAACATATAATCCCATTTTTTGTGCTTTCTGAACTAAAAAATATTGTCCAATCCCGGCACCAATAATTAAAATTTTTTTCATTCTAACTATACTCTTTACTATAAAATAACTTTTTGAGTAGACTGATATATCAAATATCCGCTTCTATCAGCACTACATTCAATATTTTTTAAAATAGGATTCGTTATCTCTGCTTCAACAATATTAGGATTATCTTTCCAATTATCAAAATATGATTTCAATCGCTCTGTTTCTTTACATAGGAAATATACACCAGAATACTTGCTGAATGTTTTTTTAGGTTCTACAAACGTACCTAAAGCAACTTCTATAACTCCTTTTACAAAATCATAACCTGTAGAAAGTTTTACAAGATTAGAGCCAATAAAGTCGCCACCCATTCTACCTCCTATTTCCATTACAGCAATACGACCTTCATTTGTTATCTTATACTCAGAATGTGAAGCTCCATTTGTTATACCTAGTGCATTAAGTGCTTTCTCGGTAATTTCATAAATCTTAGCAAACATATCAGACGACAATGTGGATGGTTGATGATGCTCTAGTTCTACGAAATGTGGAGCTTCAGTTGTAACTTTATCTGTAATCTGTAATGGATAATGTTTTCCTTTATAAGATATAAACTCTACACTTATTTCTCGTCCATCTATAAATTCCTCAATCATCGCCTCATGTTTAAATGATTTATCCATAGCCAACTTTATAGCAGGATAATATTCAGAAGGTGTACATATTTTAGTAACACCAAGTGAACCAGATCTATCAGAAGGCTTTACTATTATAGGATATTGAAAAGTTCTTAATCCATCAAGCAACTTAGGGGAATGCAAAGTTTCAGGAGTAGCTAACATATACTGTGGACAAGGAACCCCTGCTTCCATAAATGCATTACGCATAAGATATTTATTATTAGCTCTGACTGCAGACTCATAAGAATTACCTATTAATCCCATTTGCTCTGCTACATAAGCAACAGTTGGAGCTGCAACATCTGAAGCTATGGTACATACCCCATCTATTTCAGCTTTTCTACAAATTTCAAGGATTTGTTCTTTCTCTACAATAGATATATCATAGAACTCATCTGCGATATCTGCACAGACAGCTCCATCACGCCAAGCAAAACATAATGTATAGATTCCCATTTCTTTTGCTTTACGAACTAAAGGTTCCTGTAAATAAGAAGCCCCGATTACTGCAATTTTTTTCATTTATGATGTATTTTAT
>ERZ1034901.882-NODE-882-length-22396-cov-4.991137_pt1 | contig 22396 bp, 20 predicted proteins | sample MGYA00520628_ERZ1034901 | MGnify/ENA primary metagenome ERZ1034901 (study PRJEB33766, sample SAMN09781783) | gut metagenome | biome: gut microbiome | host: Homo sapiens | place: Madagascar | study: EMG produced TPA metagenomics assembly of the PRJNA485056 data set... | reverse complement strand
GATGCCCTTCTCGTGAAGCATCAATAAGTCGATTTCGGTGGTCTTGCCTTTCATTGGCAGATAAAGGTTTTTGAGAACCACGCGCTCCCCTTCGATGCCTTTGCTCTGCAAGGCATAGTCAATCAGGTATTCGCCGAATTGTCCTGCGTTCCTGTAATGCAGGAGAGACTTAATTAGTCCCGGTTGCTCGCCTTTCAGGATTTGCCAAAGTCCCATTTCCGGTTACTCCCTCTTTTCTGGGGCGATGTTCCTTTTTTCTTCCTGCTCATACAGATAGCACCGGAAGTGCTTTATCCGCCATGCTGCATCTCCTTGCCGTCATCTGACCCGGAAATTTCTCAATCTGTCTGGCCGCCTACATTATTATATATATTATACGACAGGCATTATCAAATAGCAATTAGAAGCATATCGAAAATGGCAAGTTTTGGTTGCCGTGATTCGAATTATTTTCCATCGATGCCGGGCATGGGCTTGTGACCTGGATGGCTCTCTGCCTCAGGAAGCGACCATCCGCTCTGGATGAATCTTTCTGCTGCGGTTCACCGTGCCCGCCGCCTCGCCGTTCGGCTACCGGAGTCAGCCTGCCTCGTTCAGAACGGAACACAGCGGCGACCGCCTATTATATGGTATCAGATTATAGGGTTAGACTATACCACATAGCCCTCATTTCCCCATATAGTAGCTATCCGACAAGGCTATAGCCTCATCCACCGCATCCTGCAGCCTATCATAGGATACTTCTCCTTTTGCAAGACGCTTAACGACATTCAGTGATATCTTTCTCTGTGCAGGGTTCTTCTTGCAATACCCGTCTATCACGAAGGTAGGCACCACATAGAACACCCAGTCATCCACTGCCAAGGCTTTGCGCTTGCCGATATCCTGGTTCTTGTTCAGGCAGAACACATATACCTCTGACTGCCTCGAAAACTTCTGCTCGGTATCACGGTTTTTCCAGTAGCTGTTGTTTGTCGGTGCAATCGAGAAGGTTCGTATCTTGGATATCTTTTTGTTCCAGGGATGCACATAGCTGCTCGCTTTGACCTCGATGCGCTTGTTCCGGTATGCCATGTCATAGGCTGTCCAGTAGTTGACATTTTCGGCTTTCTCAATGTTGAGCGCTTTCGCCACAAGGAACTCCGCTATCGTCTCCGCCATCCCGTCCAACTGGCTGTATGCATATTGCCAGAAATCCTCAACGGAGAAGAGGCTCTTGCCCCTGAATCTGAACATCTCATCGGGCGTATAGGGTTCGTATGCCGTAAGTCCCTCTTTTTTCTTGGCAACTGCCGCTTCTAACCTTTCTGTATACGAACTCTTCGTATTCATTTGTCTCCCCCGCGTTCTTCTTATATACTTTTCTGCCCATGCTTTTAGTCTAGCACATGTTGAGCTCAAACGCCACAAGGAATTGATGTACAGCGTTGCTTTTTCGCGTTGTTAGAAGATTGGACTTCGAAGAAAAAAGAAAGCGTACAGGCGAGTGTGACTATATGCTGATTTGTTTTTGAGGTGATACTATTCCGGGGCACAATTACGCTTCCGGGAAGTTCTTTCCGTTCTGGACTGTCATTACAGGCGGGCTTATGCACCTGCTGGTCTAGCTTGCGACGATGGCAGGTTGAGAGCAATGGTTACGGTCCGGTGGTCCGCAGCCGTCCGGTATGGTGCGTCGTGTCACGGAATGGTTCATATTTTGGCGTTGTTTCGGGTTCCGGTCTGATGCCAGGCTAGGGCTTGTTACATTGCGGTTGCTGTCAGAGTCTCTCGTGGCGTGGTGCTTTCCCGCGGTAGGCTGAGGGTCTGCCAAGAGTCATTGCGCATCTGGTTTGCTTCTCTTTTGCGAGGCATTCAAATTTATGGTTGTACCGAGCGCACCTCATTGCACAGACATCGTCGGATTGGCGGCAAATCCGCCCATTTTCAGGGGCGCACAACCGCATCCAATAAAGTTATCGCCTAAAAAGAAAAACGCGCTACAGCGGCTGTGAGCCATTGTAGCGCGTTGCTTAGTTTTCCAGGTAATCGTCAAGGGCGATGACGGTGACGGATTTCGGAGAGGTATCAATGTCAAGGAAAGTGCAGCCTGATTCCTTCCGGTCATTACGGGTTATGGTCTTATGGGATACATGCCCGAAGATATACAGGATATTTCTATGCCCTGCTAACATTTCCTGACTATCGTAGCTGTATGGGCCGCCAAAGGGATTGTTGTGCGAAACTACTACTTGTTCATATCGATGCTTACATGAACCCGGTTTGATGTTGAGTTCCTGAGTCTGATTCTCGAATACCTGCTCGAAGTTCGTTCTCGTCTGATTCGTGCCGGACAAATACTCATAAATGGTATGCTGGGCATCATAGGGAGGTCCGCACATCTCATTGAGAAGATAGAGCACGATTTGCCAGAGAGAATCGTCTTCCCACGCGAGAGTATAAATCAGGAACTGTTTCTGCCATTCTTCGAAGGTCTTGGGACGCTTCTCAATTTCTTTCCTGCGCAATTCCACATCGCAGCGGAGTCGTTCGATTTCGGATTTATCGCGGATGATTCTGCTTTCGGGAGTATACTTCCGGAAAATCCCTGCTGGCATCTTCCGAATCGCTGGTGCCTTAGCAAGAGCACAATAGTATTTCAGGAGTTGTCTGTGCTGGTATTCGTGGTTGCCGCAAATCAGGTAGATGTTGTCTTTATGTTCCGCAATAAAATTTACGACCTTCGCATTTTCCTTGCCACGGTCCACGACATCTCCGACACAGACGAGCTTGTCTTCTTTTTCATCGTATTTGGCCGATGCCAAAGATTCCATCAAGCCCTTATAGTTTCCGTGGATGTCACCGGCTATCAATATCTTCGCCATTCTGTTTATCCTTTTCCTGTAGCTTCTCAAAATAGAACTTAACCGGTTCAATATGTTCTTCTATGAACCCGTATTTGAGTGCCAGCCGATACTGAAATGTTTTCTGCAAGTTCTGTATCAGAGTTTCCGTCAGCTGCTGCCGGAATTTCTCGATGGTCATACTGCCCTTGTAGAAGTTGCATTGCCTGCAAGCTGGCAGCAGATTATCCTCGGAATACATCTCATCCTCAGACATAGTCTCGCGAATATCCGTGTTTGCATATACAGACTTAATATGGTCAACCTGCATATCCTTATATTCCAAATCACAGCCACAGTAAGCGCATTTGTGGTTATACTTATTGTACAGCTTCATGCGAATGGATTTTGGAATCTGTTTGTGCTTGGACATCGTTTCTTATCCTCGCTTTGTTAATCTGGATTTGCTCATTTTGAGTTCTCCGGCTATAGTATCGAAAACTTTCAGTATTGCGGCATTATTTTTTGTTCTCTTCGTTTCCCATCTGCAGAAGCGTTTGCACATCTGTTCCGAATCTCTTTGCCAGCATTTCCAGCTTTGAGAATTTCAGGAACGCCTCACCTTTGTACAGGTCAAGAATCTGTGTCTCAGTATGGTCCAGAAACTTTGCCATATCTGAAACAGATATGCCGTTCTGTTCTGCAAGGGTTTGGATGCGTTTTCCAAGCACCTGCGCTTTTGTCATGCTTCATCATCCTCGCTTTTGTCGTTTTTCGTTCTGACAGTGGCAACCTCATAGTACAAGACGCGTAGCTTGTACATCGATTTGTCGATATCTTCGTGCATATGTCCACAATACCAATATCCAAAATTAGCACTCCAGTAGACGTTGTCCAGATATATGGAAGTATTATCAGGGTAGATTGGCATTTCAGGAAAATATATGGGAAACAGCGAACGAGGCAAGGTATGCGTCAGAATGATATCCGCTTTGCATCCGTGTCTTTCCAGATTTTCGTAGCCGCGCATGAACTCCGCATACGAGGGAACCTCATTGCGCCACCACGTCTCCCCTTCTGTCCTGTATTCTTTGTCAATAGACTCCGCACCACCCATACACCAAATGGTAGTACCGTCTATGTCGTAATATTCACCGCGCATCAGATGAATGACGTTAGGTGTTCCCGGAAGTCTCTGGATTTTCCCACCATTCCATTTTTCTTCCGGCTGCCGCACCCAAAAATCGTGGTTGTCGTGGTTGCCATCTACAAACAGAATATCGCAGGGAAAGGATTTGAACCAGTTGATGTTTTGCCGGTATGCACGGGCACCCTTGATACAGTAGCGCTCGGCACCGGATTCTTTGAGAGTGTCTTCGGGGTTACAGTCAGTGGGCAGGAACGGGAACCCAAAATCACCGCAGATGACTATAACATCGTTTTCATTGAGTGCCCGGCCAAGAAAGCGCTTGGGGTTGATTTTGCTGATTTCCAAAGGGCCATGTGTGTCCCCGAATATATGCAGAAGCACTTCTTGTTCCTCCTTTTCGTTTGGCTTCAAGTTCGACGGTAATGCGATGATGGCTGTTCTTAGCCCCGTGCGCGGTGGATTTCGCTCCGGACGCATTTAAGAGCCGCTTGCCTCCCAGCGGTTCCAGCTGGCAGGCAGCCGGTTCGCAGTCTGTGCAGCACCAAGCCAGTAACGCATTGTTCAGAACGGAAGGCATTACCCATTAAGGGGTATTCTCCAATAAACGACGGAACTCTACGCCGTATTTATAGCTAGATATAGCCATGTTCCTTCTGTCCCGCTCACGTTCTTCTTCCGGATACCAATCCTCGGTATACTCATCCCCTAAGACTTCTTTTGCGAAATCTTCAAAAGAAAAGGTTTTACCGGCAATTTTCCCTTCTTCTACTGCCTGATTAGCTTCTTTTATTGCCGCATCAACTTTCTCTTTTTCCCTCTCCATCCCTGCAGGGTCAACACCAAAGAAGGTCATCTCCCAAAGAATGTTCGCAAGACAATGTTCGAGGCCATATCTGGCAACACTCACCTCAGCCAGGTTCCAGCCAAGGATATCTTCCCAAGGCGAGAACTCAACCGCATACCGCTCAGGCAGCCTATCTGCGGAGGCAATCGCGTTGCGAATTTCATCCGTGCTCATGAAGGTCAGTGCCTCATCGCTGATGGGTTCAGAGGTTTTCTCGTGTTTTTTCTTCCAATCCCGAATTTCCTGAGCCTTCACGCAGGCAACATCATCTCCGGCATCATCGAAGCTTTTACAAACCACAACCATACTTTCATCGTCGTTGCTTGCGAGGGCTGTATTCTTCATGCGTGCATAGGAAGCACGAACCACCTTCTGTGCCGTTTCGAGTCTATTCTCGGCATCCTTCTTAGAATCGTCATAAATGGCGGCAAATTTTTCTGCCAACTTATTGGTATCGCAACGCATAAATGCGTCGTATATATTCTGAAACTGAGTCATCGCATCTCACCTCTTTGTGGTCGCCCTCGGTTTCTGGATAGTCACTTTCACCTTTGGATTGAGTTTTGCCTTTACAGCCTCATATTCTTCCGCTGTGCCGGTAAAGGTTATTTTGCTCTTGGCTTCCAGCATTGCCTTCTGGGTATCCAGAGAATCGATACAGGCAGGAAATTCGGTGTGCATTCTGACAATCGTGCCATTTCCGTGTGCCTCTGGACTGATTACTTCGTAAATCATGATTTCCTCCTCGAATTTCTTATGACAACAAAAAAGGACGGCAGCTACGCAGCTACGCTTATCTCGAAAATAGCGGTAACCACGACACTGTCGTCCGACGGCACAAGCAAAGGCAGCTACGCAGGGAAGTATCTGCCTACGGTTTCTTAGCACCTACGGTTCTTTCGAGGTGCTCATTTTACACCTCATCGTCATCATCTTTGCGGAATGCTCCGACAAGGAAAAGGAGGTACAGAAGCCCAAAATACAAAACCGCCGTTACCGGAGTCATGAGCTTCGACATTCCGGTAATCACAAAGCCGATTCGCGCAATAATCGCACAAACCCAATACTGCGAATCCACAAAAAGAAGTGTGCCGATGATTTCGGATTTATTCATGGTTTAAGCCTCCTTGAAGAAAGAACGCAAGGATTCCTTGACTTTTTCTTTTATCGCAGTATCCCAGTTATCATATCTATTGTCAGGGTATTCGATGTCTTCCACCGAATCCAACTGCCATTTCGCCGACGGTTTCCTGTTCTTTACCCGGATAATTGTAGGAGCTCCGATTCTCTTCTCCCCTACCTCGATTTTATTCTTTTCCTCATCCGTGACCGTATAGTCAGCAAGGTATTCGTCAAGCCACGAAAGCAGCTCCGTATATCCTTCTCCTGCCTCTACCATCATCTGAGGCTTTCCGGTTTTCTCATTGTACTCGTATCTGTCTCTGTATTTATCAATTTGGCAATAATATACTGTGATGTTTTCCGCTACTGCAACATCCGTTACCTCCGTAATTAAATTGCGACAATAAGGGCAGCGAGGAAATGCGAAAATTATGATTCCATCCTGAATCTGTCTTGCTTCCTCTGCCGTGACAATTTTATAAGTGTTTGTCCAGGGAATGCCTACGGTTTGATACCGGTACTCGGCAGCTACGCTAGGCTTCTGGTCATTGTAATTCATGTAACTTCTCGCAACTACGGCTCCATCTCTGGCAGCTACGCTAATGGAAGCCGCCATGGCGAGAGTTGCCGCAACATACGGAACTAAGATTCTCTTTTTCATCCCGATACCTTCTTGTACCTACGGTTCGTGCAATGATTTTCTGTACGCTTTTTTGCAGCTACGCATCGCAGCTACGCTTTATTTTCATTTGCATTATACCATAAATTTGCTTTTCTCTCAACCTTGTTGTCCATATGTTCACGGAATCGTAACAAACTAATAAGGTTTGAAGGGGTTGTAGATGTGGTGGGAAGTGTTGCAAGGATGGTTTGGTACTGCTGTCAGTATTTCTTTCTGGGGGTAATGAGGTATAAAAGAGAGTCTTTCGTTTGACGTGGTGCTACGGGAAGTCTGGACTCGTCCGCTAGAGGGTCGAGTGATTTCTCTTGCTCTGTCTCATACATTCCCGAATTTTCTTTATCTGAATCCTCAGAATCCTCAAAAAACCAGGATGACTGTTCTCTCGCTGCATCCGAAGCCGCGAAATCTTCAAGCATCGTGCATTCGTCACAGTAGACTTTCGGAACTCCGACTCTGCCCTCGAAGGCTTTCTTACAAATAGGGCATACGCGAATCGCTATCATGGCTCTCCCTCCCGGTATCCCGAATGTGTCAATGGATTGATGCCGTCTCGCCGAATCCCTGCGTCATCGTATTTGTGAGCAGGCATTGGTTCGTTATTCATGTCTTTGAAATCAATGACTTTGTTTCCCATCGTGCGGCTGATTCCATCTTGGGTGCCGCGTTCACAGACAATATGATACTTTTCTCTGCCTGTTTTCTGGTAGACAAGTTCTTCCAGTTCTATGATTGGTAAGATGAGTGTCTTTTCGTTGTCATCGTCAATGTAAGCTTCCATGTATTCGCGGGCATCCACGCAAGTATGGGTGTCCGTCATTTTAGAGAGCCACATCTCAATCATCTGGTTAAGGTCATTGCGTGTCAGCGTTACTGTACGGGAAAGAAGTTCAACGCCGAGTGTGTTTGTAGGCACGAAATAGTTTCTGGCATAGACCTGTTCGAGATTCGATAGTGTAAGAAGATTATCTGCAATACCGTTCTTACCAGGATTCGTTGCGGCTCTACCGTATTTGTTGCCTGTGATAATTTTTGGAATCATAGCGCAAGTTTTGCCGATGATAACACTCTTATACATCAGGGAGCATATATAGTTGAAGTCTTCGTTTTGTTTAGAAGCATCACTGTCTTTGAGGATTTTCATGACAGCATCGGCCCTGCGGTGTTCATAGGAAACAATCCAGCGCATTAACTTGTCCAGAGTGCAGTAGAGGAAGAAGATGCCTTTGAAGTTGATGATAATACCAACCAACCGACTTCTACCTGTGGTGTATTCTTCACCTACTGTATTCGTTGCCTTAATAGTTGCAGAGAGTTCGTCCGAGAGAAAAAGCAGTCCCTTATCGTAGAAGTAGTCGTTCATGAACCTTGCGTAGTCTTGTGTGTCTGTAATCAACAGTTCGGACAGACTGATACCGACTTCTTTAGCAAGCGGGATTCCTGCCGCTCTGCACATACACGAGGTCGTCTCAACGCGGTTCAAGCGTCTGCCCTGCTCACCTTTGAAACGGCGTTTCATGTTGGCTCGTTTCTCGCTGTCGAGAGAGTCTCTTGCCACTGAACGGATATACTTGACGCCGCCCTGTGATATGCGAATATGGTTCGATTCGTCCTTGCGGAACATTTCCACATATCCATGATTTATGGCGTTTCGAACGGCAAGCGTCAGGCTCTGATACGGCATGTCAGACAATGCAATCACAAGCTGCCGCCGCTGTATACAGTCAATTGTGTAAAGGTAGGAAAGGAGTTTTTGTTCGTTAGTCATTTTGTCACCTTGGATTTGTGCTTTAGATTCCGCATTACGAACCATGTGGGGCGCGAAAATCCCTATAGCCCCGCCGAAAATCAAGGAGAGAATACAACAAATTCAGGAGCGCTAATTTACGCCCCGGAAAATGTTGTATTTTATGCTCCCGGAAAATGTTGTGCCGCAGCTACGCTTCGAGCCAATACATTATGTCGCATTTTTCGCATAGGATGACATCGAGATACGGGCCATTCTGGTCGGGTTTTGCTGTGTACAGGTAACTCATCAGCTGCCATCCGTCACCATGCCACAGGGCCCTGCTGACGGCGTTAGTAATAGCTCCGGTGTAGACATTATTGTTATCGATTACGGTTGGCGAATCAGGTGCGATACCGCGCAAAAAGACGAGATACAAGTGTCCGGACGGCACTGTAATGGGTCCGTTTTCGCGCATATATTTCTTGATAGCAGCCTCAGTCAGGAAGTCAAATTCCGCATCGAGATAATACTGATTTATCCCGTCTTTTTCCTTTGATTTCCGGCTATACCACTCGTAATGATACGGCGGTAAGAACGCCTTGAACCGAATGGAAACCAGGGCATGGTCAGGGGTAGAGACCGCGCAGAAATCATCCGGAATGGCGGATTTTGCGGGTGCTTTTCGGTATGGTGCAGAGTCTTCTGGCTCGGAAAAAGCCCTCAAAATCGAGCGCTCAGCTTTTAACAGCTCAATGGAAGCTGCATTTAATGGTGTTTCCGAAACTCGATTCAAGGGCAATTCATCCGGTAAAGCGTTTAAAATTTCGATTGCTTTACCGATACGCTTTTTTACATATCCGGTACTATCCTGATAAATAGCAGGGGTTTGCCGGGTCACTTTTGCGGTATCCGTTACCGCAGCCTTATTTGCTCCGTTTTCTTCGATATATCGTTTATATTCACTTAGCGATGGGAACGCCATCCCATACCTCCTGGTCAGGGACCTGTTCCGTGACTTCGAGGTTGTAGTCGTCATCTACCACGCAGAAGAACCGAATACCGCATCCATTGAGGAGTTCACGGTTCACACCGGGGCGCATGATAGCGATACGAGAAGTCACGGACATCATATCTTCCCGAATCCCGGCATTGCGAATCATATCTGCCACGATGAGTTCCTTGCCCTTCTCGAACTCGCAGACATAGTATACGCTTCCCTCGAAGCAGAAACTCAGCAGCCACGGGCATGTAGAGGGAATCGAGAACTGACGCCCTTCCGGCAAGAACTCGCATGCCACGCGGAATGCGCGGCAGCGTTTACGGTACAGGCTGGTCATCGTAACATAATCGGCTTTTGCAAGTCCGTCGTTCGTCACATAGCATGCCGGGCGGCGGTTTGAACCTTTCCGGCAGGCATTGTAGATGACTTCGCGGGCCTTGTTGGGGGTCATATTATACTGACGGGTAAGGTATTCCATCATCAGATTATGCGGAATCACGGGGATGACATCGAGCAATTCGCGGATGTCGTTGTTGTGGACCTCAGACATAAGAATGTCTCCTTTCATTTTTGGCAAAATGTCTCATTTACACATTTGCGCATTTGGTTTGTGAACTTATTGCGTAACTATGCGAAAAGCAAGCGTTTCTGAAATGTGTCATTTCGGCGCTTTCTTAATAGAAAAAGCACTTTTAAAATATGCCCAATCAGCACATTTCATTTGTACCGGACCATCGCATATCTCAAAAGTGCTGTTTTCATCTATTAGTATCGGATTATCGTTGTGTTTTTGCGCTTAAAAGGTAACATTCAGCAAATCGGCGTCATCATCGTTCGCATCGCTATTGCTGTTGGTTTTCTCAGCCGCCAACCGTTCTTGCTCTTCTTTGTGCTGTTTCTCTTTGAGTGCCTTTTCCTGCAGGTAGAAGCTCTTGGCATCGGTCGTGATTTCCTGCTTCTCATAAGGAGCAGCGATGAAGTCAACGAACAGCTTAGCGGCACCGGAACAAACAAGTCCCTGACCACGACCGAGATTCGAGACATTTTCCATCTCGGAATCGGTAAGCTGAATAGCTGCTTGCAAAGCCTTTGCTTCGGAGGGAATCAAGTGCATGATGATTTTGGTGTCGGCGTTACCGATAACGGCTTTACCGTATTTGCCGCCCTTGTATTCATAGAACTGCGAAATATCCTGCGTCATGGCGAACGCCGAACCGCCGTAAGCACGAATCGTACGGAAAATCTCAACGACATCCTCTGCCGCCATCTCGTTCGAGTCTGTACCAATCAGTTTCCAACACTCATCGATAAAGACGGCCTTACGCTTTGCGCGGTCTTCCTTGATTTTCGTCCAGACAAAGTCCAGAACGACAAACATCGACATCGTAAGGGTAGGACCTTTCATGCCGTTGAAGTCGAATACAATGTATTTGGCTTTCAAGTCTACATTCGTAGGACGGTTGTAGCACGCCATCGAACCACGAATCAGAGGATTGAGGATATTGCAGATACGATGCAGTTCAGGGACATTCTGCATCTCTTTCTGCAAGTCCTCGAGCAGCGGCATCTTCTTATACCCGCCATTTTCCAAGTCGAAAATCGAATCGTTGTCGTTCGTGATACCGAAACGCCCATATACCTTATAAAGGCTCGTATCAATCAGCTGCTCTTCTTCCTGCGTCATGTCCTTAACGACAAGGTGCAGGAAGGACTTGACGGTATGAATCTTTTTTGTCAGCAAGGAGCCAGTCGTCTCGTAGTCGTCCATCTTCTTGGCATCCTCATCATCAGGAACGCGAATATCCATGATATTGATGCTGTTTACGGAAGACGGGTCCATCGAGATAAACTGACCGCCGACAGCCTTACAGCCGCCGCCGTAGTCCTCCAAGCCTTTCAGGGGTGAGATAATGAATACCTGCGTATCCATCTCAGACAGACGAAGTGCAAAAAGCTGTGCGGTAAAGGTCTTGCCGTATCCGGTAGACCCAAGGATAACAGCGTTCGCGTTCGCATGAACATCCGTATCGAACATATCGATGGTAACAAGCGAGTTGTTTGCACGGTTCGTGCCAATCATGATACCATCGGGGTCCTGCATCTCAAAGGAGATGAACGGGTAGCAGGAAGCCACACCGGAAGTCAAGACATTGCGCTGCGCCTTGCGCTTGATATCCTTATGGAGTTTACCAAGCGGGAGCAATGCCGATTCAAAGCATTCCTCCATCATGAAATTAGCGCGGCGAATCTTCATGCCCTGACCCTTAACACGCTTTTCAAGGTTATCGTACTTGTATTCGAGTTCATCCACGGAATCAGCGACGACCGTGATAACCATAGACATGTAGTAGAAATCTTCACCGGTAGAAAGACCCCGCAGCATGTATTCGCTGGACGAAATCTTTTCCATACGCGCATGGTAGTCGGAATCGGTGTCGTGGCTGTCCATTGCATTGGCACGGCTCATACGAAGCTGTGTACTGATTTTATTGTATACAGCTTCACGGGACATATGCTCAAAGAACATATCGACATCGATGCCTTCACCGGCATTGACGAAGGTAGCAATCCAACCGGCATATACACGCTGGTTATACCCTGTAGACGGGATATAAGCAAATGTATAGAACTTACCATCAATGACGATGTAGTTGTAATGCGTGAAATCAATCCATTCAGGAGCAATCAGTTCAGGAGCCTGCAATGAGGTTTTAACCCCCTGCATATCTGCCTCCGAATAGCGGTCGATGATAGGCTGCATATGGTCATGGAAGCTTACCGTCTCGCTCTTGCGGCGGTTCAAAAGCTGATAGAACAGCTGATGGATACCAGCATCCTCATTGTGGTCGGGATTACCGAGTGCTGGGATGAAGACATTCCCGCACTGTTCCATGTGTGAGCGGACATTCGCTGCCATCGCATTCAGGTCTGCAACGACCAACTCGAACCGAGAACCGTCATTGCTGATAGTTTTCTGGAACTCAATAACAACAAAGAAACGGCGTGTGATACCGACAGACAATGCCGTCTTACGAAGAAGTCCGATATAGGCATTGAGCATTTTCTTGCGCTTAGGGTTCGTTTCCTGCTCGTAGTACTGGGTGACATTGGAAATCGTAGTCTCTACATCTGCTTTGCGGGCAAAGGTCTTGAACTGAATATTGCAAGGCACCGCCTTGAATGTCTGGTAAAACAGCGAGATAACGCGGTTCTGGGTCTCGGCGTCCATGTATGCGAAGTTGATTGGACGGTACTCCATAACTTTCACATACCGATGGTCTTTGGTGATGATAACTCCGTTGAAGATATCTTCTACCGGGATGATACGCTGTGTGCTTTTGATGATTTGATAGCGTTCCGCTTCGGCTTCCAGTTGTTTACGAATACGCTTGCGCTCGGTGGTTGCAATCTCTTCGCGCTCCTTCTTAGTCAGACGCGCATTTTTCAGGTTATTCCCTACCACGCCATCCGGGATTCCCTGATTCTTGTCTTTCTTTCTGAACATACTCTGTTACTCCTCATCATCGAAGATAGAAATGTCTCGGCTGTTACGAATCTGCGGCTTTACCTTAACAGGCTTCACTGTCTGCTCTGTATATTCCTCATTCCGAATCACCCTCGGCTCAAAGGAAGGTTTACGCTGTGCATTGGTTTCGGCTTCTACAGCCTCATCCAACTCAACATCGAGCGTATCAGATATACCGAGGACTTCGGACGGGTCGGGTACTTCCATATCAATCTCAGCCGATTCATGGACAGGACGCTCTGCCGTAGCCACTTCCTGCGAGACTTCCACATCAGGCACCGGCTCGGCAACAGCGGTATCGGCAGGCTCGTCCAGAACGACATCCAGAACGGTTTCTGTCACGTCAACAGCCTGCTCTTCCAGATTTTCAGTCTCAGGCTGCGCCCGTTCAAGAGCACGCTGGCGTTCCAGAGCCGTCAAGTGGGCACGCACCTGTGCTGCCTTAACACGCTCAGCCTTCTCGAGACGGCGTTTGATTGCTTCCTGAATCATCTGCTCCCGCTCTTCCTCGCGCTTTTTAGCCGCCTCAGCTTCTTCCTTATGCTTGCGTTTCAGTTCGGCACGAGCCATACGGCGCTGATTCCGAGGCAGGGATTTGATGAACTCCTTTTCCTCTTTCGCACGCTGTTTTGCCTCGGCTTTCAGTTCAGCCTTCGATTTCAATTCATCGGGTTTTTCAACGAAATCCTCATCGTCATCGTAGTAAACCTGCAGGTCATCGTCCGTGATATCGGCGCTGATAGGCTCATCGCTGCCGCCCACGACCTTGCTCTTGATGTTTTCCAGTGCCCGTTTCAGTTTTTCTTTCGGGAGCATCGTATCGTCATGGAGCAGGTAATCCGGTTCCAGTTCCGTCTTGATACGGGGATTGTACTTGGAGATTCTTCGATTTTGCCGGAACTTGACAACACGGGCAAGGAACTCAAACAAGCTGTCTCCGCCCACGCCATGTACGACACTGACGAAAACCGCCGCACACAGGATAAAGCAGTAGGCAACGGTGCTTTCAAAGTCCCATCCGAGTTTTACCCATCCATACAAGAAGATTCCGAGGAACGGCAATGTGACGACAACGCCTTCTACGAAATTTCTGGTTTTGAACTGACCGCCAAAAACATATCCGGTATCAAAGGAGTTTTTGGGAATCGCATAGATGTTTGCTTGTTTTTCTTCTCGTGCCATGATTTACCTTTCCTCCGGTTCCGGGACGATAGTACGCATCACATCTCGGCAATCCCGGTACAGATGCTGTGCCAGCTTCTGATTTCCGGCCAGTTCCGTATCAAGCAGTGCGGTCTTTCTGACGCTTGCCACAACACCGTCCCCATATACATTCAGCAATACGGCAGCCGCATTCTCGCGGCAGCTTTCTTCTAGGGCATACATGTCCAGTTCCTTCATATTTAAGAACACGGATACGCATACCTCCATCATTACGCCATGCACTGTACAGGCTATGAACAGTTCTCTGCTATTCAGTTGCGAATAGAACAAACCTGAGCGCATATTCCAACTCTCACACACAGCATTCACCTCAACTACAGAATCGATATTTTCAGTACCTTTAGCCTGCACAAAGCAGTTGTTCGCCACGCGCCGCGAGAAGGCAGGTACAATGCGCAGCATCCGGCTGTCTGCCGAAAATAAATCAGAAGACAGCCGGGGTTGGATTAGACCTTGTGGCAAGCGCCCCAGACATAGTTGCGCTTCTCATCGTAGCCGTAGACCAGCAGGGTCACGCGGTCGCCGCGAGTCAGCAGCTCATCGGAGGAAGTCAGGGCCACACGCGCCTGGATATTGCCGGAATCGACAATCAGGCGGTAGAAGCGGTCGTTCACAGAAGTCACGGTCGCACCGTAAGCGCCGCCACGAGCAAGGCTATGGATGTTCATAGCGGGGTTCGCACGGCGCTCCAGAATAGCGCGGTTCAGGCGCAGGGACACAGTGCCGTTCTCAGCATCGACATGCAGGTCCTCCACCACGACAGGGATACCGTCACCGACATGGTACTTCTCAGCCACATTGTCGATGTACTCGTATGCGGACAGCGCAGCGGCACCGATGCTGGTCTCAACACCCAAAGCCTCTGCAATCACATAGTCGGGGCCGGTGGACAGGATAGACGCAGCAGCGCGGCTACCGTTCTTGACATCGGCGTTACGGCCAAAGAAGTGGCGGTTACGCTGAATCTGCATTGCATCCTGACGGGAACCGGCGAACACGACCTCGCCGTCCTCAGACTCCGCTTCCATGTAAGGGCAGAAATTGATGATGGCACCGTTCATCAGCTTTGCCTTGCGCAGATAGCGGCGCTGACGAGTCGCGTCATCATCGTTCTCAATACCCTTCATCTGGCTGAAATGGAAGAAATCCTCAGCCTGAATCATGATACGCAGCGTGCCGCGAGTAACCTCAACTACTGCGCTGCCGGAGCCGACCGGACGCACACCAAAGACTCTGCCCTGCAGGAACCGGCGCGGAGTACGCTTGTTGTCGAACACGCAGCGGCGCATCTCGGCAAGGTCACGGGCACGGCGGTCTTCCGGCATATCGACCTTCAGCATGTCGTTGCCGTCATCGATGAAATCACCGATTTCCAAGTCATCGTCGTTGAAGCGACGAGCGTTGCGGGACAGTTCCTGTGCAGCAGGAACATCCTCGTCACCCTCATCCATTTCTTCGTCAGCAGGGACAGGGACGGCCTCAGGAGCAAGGTTCTCCACCTCAGCGGTATTGGTGTCGTCTTGCGCAGCGGGCTCCTGAACGGGCGCAACGGCGTCCTCCGCAGCGGCAACAGGGGTGTTCACCTCGTCGATGTCGGCGATGGTGGCGTTCTTCATTTCGTTCTCTTTCATGGTATTAGTCTCCTTTTTAGGAAGTAAATGATGTTATCGACATTCGTTGCCCGTAGCAGGATTCGGGCAATATCCACCACACGCCACGCGGAGGCTGCCGATTTGTGTGGTTCCCGACCCATTACTGAATCGGGGAAAAGAAAAGCCCCCGGCCATACATTGATGACCGGGGGATAAAGAGTAATTTACTTTTTTGATTTTTCTGCAAAAGCGTTTTTCTTGCCGGGTTTCTTGTTTCCGCCGACAAGGTCACTCTTAGAAAGGCGAGGATTCATCTTCTCTACGGTACGCGTCTGCGTGATTTCCGTATTGATTTCCTTCTGGCGCTGAATATCGCCAACGAGAGATTCCAGCGCATCGTGTCTGCGAGCATTCGGATACAGGTCCACGGTTTTCGGAAGTTCGGACCAACGAGTAGGCACAAAATCCGGGTCGCTGCACAGCGGATGATAAACGAATCCGAACCGCTTTGCTTTCAGAAGATTCTGACCGTTTGTCATAATCAGAATCTCTTCTTTTCCCAGATGCTGTACTTCGTCGGGGTTCATGAGGTTGCGTTTGCCATCACCTTCACTGAGTGAATAGCCTTGATATACACCGCGAATGCCGGTCGAGTTTGCTCTCGAATCGCTGACGCTCTTTGCGCGAATCGTAACGATGCCGCTTTTGTCGGAGATATACTCAGCCGTATACTTATCGTTACAGCCCAGAACCAGCATCGTATTGCAGCAGCCAATGATGGTTTCTGCGTTTTCTTCACCGTACAGCTGCGTCAATTGCGGCAAACTCTGCAGAATCAACGAAACTGCGATTTTACGAGAACGAGCCGTAGCAATGGTCTTTTCAAAGTTCGGCCAGACACCGGTATTTGCCAACTCGTCCGCCACGACATTAACGGGAATACGCCCTTCGCCGCCGACAGCGTCAAAAGCCTCTTTCAAGTCCTTGAACAGGAAACTGAGCAGAAGAGACGAGAGAAGCTGCATCGAAGCATTGTCATCGGAAATGATAAGGAAGAGCGCCGTCTTTTTAGCGCCGATATCCGCCAGACGAATATCATCGTTACTGATAACGCGGCGGACTTTATAGGTCATAAACAGCTGCAACCGGGTATTCAAGCCGCCAACGATGTTCGGCTGAACACGCTCGCCCATACCTTTAAATACAGCCCATGCAGAAGCGGCGGGATGGTTCAGCGGCACATTCTTGAAGTTTTCCTCCCAGCTGTTCAGGTCGTTGTGCATCAGAGCGTTATAGATGTCGGAGATATTGCAGGTCGGAGCATCCTCTTCCCAGCTCTGCAGTTTCTTCTCGCCTTCCTCTTCGCCATAGAATTCCTTCGCCAGATACTCTACGACTTTGCGGCGGTCAAACATCGCGGATTCAGGGTTCTTCACCACCTCCACCAATACTTTCCCGTCATCCTCCGAAATGTACGGCAACTGCGTCAAAAGTTCTTTCGTACGGCGCTCGTAGATTTTAATGAGCGTAGTCTCACGCATGAACGCACAGTAGGAAACGGCAACGCGGAACAGGTTCTCCTCAGAACTCTCCCAGAACGGGTCTGCTTTACCGCCGCCGCCCGTGTTCGTGATAACGGTTTTACAGAACGCAATGACACGCTGGTCATCGATATTGCCCGTAATAGGGTCGTAGATTTCCTGTACGCAGTCCCAAGCATTTGAAAGGTCAAGGTTGATGAGGTTGAATACCTTCACCTCATAGCCCCTGGATTCCAGCAATTTCCGCATATCATTGTGGATTTCACCTTTCGGGTCCGTAACGACTACCGATTCACCGCGAACAATCGACTGGAACACAGCAGTACGAACATAGCCAAAAGATTTACCGGAACCGGGAGGTCCAATCAGGATAAGGTTCCGGTTACCGGTCGGCTCGAACGGTAACGCAATGACCTCTTCGCCGTCCTGCGTGAACTGACCGAGAATCGTGCCCGTCACATCCTCAACAGGACCCACTTCATAGACTTTCTTAGCTTGGCTCTCGCTCATCCATCCGGCAGTACCGTATGTACCGGCATTTGAGGTAATCATGCCACGGTCATCGACTTCTCTTGCAGAATTGAGGTCTGCATTCTTCTTGGAAAGGATAACAGCGATAAAAGTGATAGCGGCAGCAAAAACCAGCGTAGAGATGATTCCGTATCCGGTCGTCAGTGCAAGAACCAGTTTACGGAAAAATCCGGAATCCCACTCCCCTGCCATCAGGGCGGCAATATACCCGCCCGGAATCAGCGCGATTACAAACGCGCAGATAAACAGAAGAATCAGCTGTTCACCTTTCGAGAGCATCTGAATCTTCACTTTCAGTTCGTTCCACTTCGTCATGAATTACTATCCTCACTTTCTGTCTCAGCGTTGCTGTCGGCGGAATCCAAGTCATCCAAGTCGACGCTTTCCGTGGATGTCTGTGTTTCCATGAGCAACAAGTTTTCTTCTTTGGTATCATCGAGAGAATCTGTGACGACATTCAGGATATTATCGGTGTAGGAGAACTCCCAGCCGAGGATTCTCGAAATATCAGAGACCGGCATCACAACATCATCCGCAGTAGGAAGTGCGAAAGTATCCGTCCAAATCTCTGGCGGCTTTGTGCTGATGAACTCAAAGGTATTGTTCGCATTGTTTACATTGAAATACTGGCTGATATTGTAAAGGGCTCCCTTTGCCGGGACAAACGCACACTCACCATAGGTTTCCGGGACAGCCAGAAGATGCGCTGTCGCATCATAGTCGGTATTGGAATCGTAGGCTTCCGACAATGCCCGTAGGGAAACGCACATGCGTCCGTCACTGTTGATAGTGTATTTGAGGTCCGGAACCAAAGACCCATTGAGAATCACGCAGCGAATCGGCGCATCCATCTTTCCTTGCAGGATAGCCTGACCGTTTTTGCGGTTCTTCACTGCCTGGTCGTAGCTTTCTTTCGTCTTATAGATGTAGATGCGCTCACAGGAGCCTTCCTTGCGAAGCTGTGCAAAATCCGTAGGGTATTCGATTTCGTTGGTAAGATTGTCAATATCATAGACCTCTTCACCGGACACGATGCATTTCTGTAATGTCCCATCAGAATACAGAACAGCGTCACTGCCGGTGTCGGTTGCAGCGGGAGTTTCTACATAGCTGCCGTTCTCATCGATATACCCGGAACTGCTCTCTACATATTCATCTGTGATAGTGATTTGTTCGCCTGTGCCAGATTCGGTACTGTCGGAGTCACCGTCCGAAGCAGAGGGGGCGTTACTGAGATTTTGCGTGTTGCGGATATAGACGGTATGTCCGGTTTCAAGGGTAAGACCTTTCCCGTCTGCATCCGTATAGGGTACAAGGTTCTTAGCCTTTACGGCAGACTCGTATTCCTTATACCGATAAGTGCCATCCAAATACTTGTATTCCATATACCCGTTCTGAGCACAGTTATTGGGGGTCTGCGCCACAATCGGCGTCAACACGATTTGCCCGTTCTTCATCTTCACACCGCCCGAGGTATCTACATCTCCGGTTACCTCATGGTTTCCGGAAGCAGAATCCGATGCTGTGACAGAAGGGGTCGGGACCGGATTTGGGGTTACCTCATCCTCTGCCTTCTTTCCGCATCCTGACAAGCATGTGCAGATAGATGCCGCTGCAAGGCTTACAGCGGCCATTTTTTTCAAGTTCTTTTTCATCAAAAAATCCCACTCATTTTGAGTGGGGCCTCCATAAATCAAATCTCAGTTGCTCATATACGCCTCAGGATTAACCTGCTGTGTACCATAATACATTTCAAGGTGCAGGTGTTCGCCTGTGCCGCCGTGCGAACTGTAGCACAATCCGCTCCAGCCTGTTTGACCGATAACAGCACCAGCAGGAATCGTATCACCAATCCTCCATGAAAATCCCGGGGACAGATGCTGATACAGTACGAAAACACCGCCACCGCTTGATTCACCGTAATACACGAACACGAAATTTCCTCGCTGCGCGTTTCCGTTTGTCTGAGTAACGCCATTAGCGAATCCTGTCTGAGTTCCGATAACGATACCCTGTGAAGGCGCAATAAGCGAATACATCACGGACGGTGGGACAATGTCGGTGCCGTTGTGGGCGATGCCGCCTCGAATTGCACCGAGATGTGAGGAAACACTTCCCTTCCACCCTGACCATGGCCCGCCAATAGCGCTCGGGGCACTGAACAATGTATCTGCAGGACGAGATGCGTAGAACTGTGTAATCAAACCTTTCAGAGTTCCGCTGATGACCATACCACCGACGCCACCGCCCATGCCTGGATTCGGTGCATCCGGGTCAAAGTCAAGCTCCGCGTTATCCTCAAAGTACGCCTCCCGCGCATTATACAGCTGCCGCATCGCCTCAACCTGTTCATTGAAGATGGCTTCATCCGAGAGGTCTGCCGTGCCTGCCGTAGTATCCGTCACATTGAAGTAATCGAGGATATACCGCTTTGCGCCTTCTTTCGGCGAATAATGGTATTTGATTTTTGCAACCGCAATCTTGTACTTTTCGGATTTCTGAACACGCTGCGTTTCCTTATGCGTTATAAGGTTCCCGAATCTGTCGTATTGCTTGTTTCCGTTCCTATCCAGCGTCGGAACATCGACTTCTTCGTCCTCCCACCAAGTTCTGGTAGCTTCCGAAACGCGGTATTCCTTATCGAGTTCTACTTTCCAAAGCTTGCTCTTTTCAAGGCTTTTGGCAGCATCAACCATTTCCTTCACATAAAACCGCAAACCGGACTCGTTGCGGGATTTGCAGCTTTCACCAGCCATAACGAAGAATGTCCAATTCAGATAATTCTTTGACTCGTACAGTTCCGGGTCCACGGAAGTCAGGATATTTTCAGGCGCAACACCGTCAGCTTCGGCTCGCTTTACCATCTTATCCATTTCCTTGTTTGCAATATCCAGTGCCGTTGCATTGAACTCCTGATACGCGTCCTTGAAATAATGGTTCAGCACCGCCACCATCACATTTGATGTGCTCGTGTACCCGTAGAACACCGGGTCATCTGCAATCGCCAAATCATCCTTATAGGATTTACTGGCATCACCAAACTGTCCGGTCGTAGCAAAGGTCAGAAAATCATCGACACCCGCTGAAAGCCTTGCTTTGAAATCCTCCCAGCCTAGCGTTACGCTGTCTACAGATTGACCGACCGCGCTTTGCACCGACTCTGCAATCGAGCCCGGTAACTGAACCACAAAGATGACACCCATCATTGTGATAAAGAACGGTATCATGAAAAGTACAAGCGCAACCAGAATGATTTTGAGCGTTGTTTTTGGATTTTTAATTGCAGTCGTTACAGCACCGACATAGTTTCCGCTCGCGATTTGTCCGGCTGCTTTCGATACGGCCTTCGCATCTTTTTGCGCTTCCCTACCGGCGTTATATACATCGGCGGCTGTCTTTGCCATTTGCTTAGCATCGCTTACTGTACTGTCGGCCAAATTGCCGGTTGAGGAGGCACCGCCTCCGAATCCCGCCATATTACCACCATCCTTACTGATAAGCTTCTTCCCACTTTCTGCCGCAACCAATAGCTGCGTTACCGCCTTGCGCCGCGTGGAGGCAAGTGATTTTGCAAGGCACGGAACCGGTATTGCCCGATTCCGAAAGGCTTATGCCTTATTGTTTGTATCAGCGTCTGCGCTTATAGTCGCCCATACCGCTGAGAGGGTTGTGTTTCTTATCCTGTTTTCCGTGACCATGAGATTTGCCATTTTGGTCATCGTACCGTTGGAAATGCGGCTGGTCGTTGGAACGACCGCTATAGGGTCTCGGCTCGGAATTCTTGTGGTATTCCTGACGAGCTTGACTTCTGCGGTAATCCGCATCAAGGTCAGGTCCAACATTCTCAAAGCCTTCAATGTTGCGGGCTTTATTGGCCACCTCATCGAAGGTTGCGGGACGAGATGTTCTCGTTGCAGGGTCCCAAACAGGCTTGATATGCACTACAAACGGTGCGTACTCGGGAACGCTGCCATCGGAATCTACCTTCTGCAGAATCCGCCAAGTCGTCCAACCGTTATCCGCGACTTCCTCACGCGTCATCTGGAACATACCCAAACTATCGGATTCGACCGTGCCGTTCGTACTGCTCAGGCGCGTAACGCTGGATTGAGAAGTCATATAGGCTTCGGGAATCGGAGACCGTTTCTGTTCCTCGACCTGCTCAGGCTCGGATTCAGGTTTCGGCTCCGTTACAGGTTCAGACTCGGCCATTTCCCGTTCATGAGCTGTGAACGAATTGGTCTGTGCCTTATCCTCGTAATACTCAGACCCATCCGCGATAGGAACATCAAATGCGGCATCATCAGTCGCATCGAATTCTGTTTCCTCGGTTTCGTCCTGTGCATCGGGTTCATCGGCTAAATCGGGTTCCGGTGCATCCTCTGCATCGGTATTCCGAGCGTCAGCGTAATCCTCGCCGTCATCGTGGTTGTTCTGCGTATGGGATTCAGACCCGGCCTCATCGACCGTCTCTGTCACCGTACTGCCGCTGCTGTACTGTTCAGCTGCCTGTTCGACCTGCACGACCTCTCTCGCAGAGGTTTCGGTCTCGACTGTAGTTTCAGGCTCATGGGGCATATCGCCTTCCGAATACCCGGACCCACCGGTCTCCCCTGCCGCATACGCCAAGCCATCT
>ERZ1034901.876-NODE-876-length-22492-cov-8.058609_pt1 | contig 22492 bp, 17 predicted proteins | sample MGYA00520628_ERZ1034901 | MGnify/ENA primary metagenome ERZ1034901 (study PRJEB33766, sample SAMN09781783) | gut metagenome | biome: gut microbiome | host: Homo sapiens | place: Madagascar | study: EMG produced TPA metagenomics assembly of the PRJNA485056 data set... | reverse complement strand
CTCGGCCTCGGGGATGCCCAGGCGGTCGAAGGTGTTCTTCACGTCGTCGGGCAGGGAGTCCCAGTCGCTTTTCTGGTCGGTGTTGGGCTTGACGTAGGTCACGATGTGGTCCATGTCCAGCCCGGCGATGGAAGGCCCCCAATCAGGGGTTCTGCTCTCGTGGTAGATCTCGAGCGACTTCAAGCGGTGCTCGAGCATCCAAGAGGGCTCGTCCTTCTTCGCCGAGATCTCGCGCACGATTTCGGGAGTGAGGCCGGCGTCGAGTTTTTCCGCCGCCTCCTCGCCGTATGAGAAGTCGTAGAGGCTGCGGTCGATGTCCGCGACCTCGGTGCGTTGCTTTGCCATGGTTTGGGCCCCCTTACGCGTCGGCTTCGGGGGTTGCGGCCTGCTCGAAGCGCTCGAAGCCGTGCGCGTCGATGTCGGCGATGAGCGCGGCGTCGTCCTCGTGCACCAGATGCCCCTTCACCATGACGTGCACACGATCGACGTCGACGTGCTCCAAGATGCGGGTGTTGTGCGTGATGATGATGAGCGTGCCGTCGCAGGTCTTGCGGTACTCCTGGATGCCGCGGGACACGACGCCGAGCGCGTCGACGTCGAGGCCGGAGTCGGTCTCGTCCAAGATGGCCAGCTTCGGCTTGAGAAGCAGAAGCTGCAGCATCTCGAGCTTCTTTTTCTCGCCGCCGGAAAAGCCCACGCCCAGCTCGCGATCGAGATACGCCGTGTCGAAGTCGAGGCTTTTCGCCAGTTCGCGCACGTGCTTGCGGAATTCCTTGCCCTTCATCTTGAAGCCCTCGCGGCCCTCGACGGTGGCGCGCAGGAAGCTCGACAGCGGCACGCCGGGAATCTCGACCGGCGCCTGGAAGCTCAAGAAAAGGCCCGCGCGCGAGCGCTTATCGGGGGAAAGATCCGTAATATCTTGCCCGTCGAAGGTCACGGTGCCCGAAGTTACGCTATACTCAGGGTCGCCCATGATTACATGGCCGAGCGTCGATTTGCCGGCGCCGTTCGGGCCCATCATGACGTGCGTCTCGTGCGCACCGATCGCCAGATCGATGTCGTGAAGGATGGGTTTGTCGCCCACGGAAGCGGAAAGCCCGTCAAGCTTCAGCAGCGGGCTCGTTGCAGTGGTCTCCATAGAATTGCCTCTCTCGTCTGTGCATATTCCTATGATTTTTCTAGGAATAAAATACCCTGAAGCGCTAAAATGTCAAGTGACAGAATGCTTACGCGCTAGAATATGCTGCACAAAACCGCAGCGCCCGTGCCCGGATGCCAGCCTTTCCGGGGCAGCGCGTCATGAGGGGGAAGCGAGGACGAGATATGCTGGTAACCACACGAGGGCGCTACGCGATGCGCCTTATGATTCGCATTGCCCAGCAAGGCCCCGAGGGCAAGATTCCCCTGCGTAAGGTGGCGGAGGAGGAAGACATCTCGCTGAAGTACCTCGAGCAGGTGGTGCGCCCGCTCATGACCGCGGGGCTCGTGCGCAGCGTGCGCGGCAAGGGCGGCGGCTATGCGCTCTCCCGTAAGGCGTCCGATATCCGCGCGGGCGACGTGCTGCGCGCCGCCGAGGGCTCGACGGTTCCCGTGGCGTGCAACGCGCTCGAAGACGGCGAGGTGGGCTGCCCGCGCAAAAGCGAGTGCACGACGGTGCGCTTCTGGGCGGGGCTCGATCGCGTGATTGAGGAGTACGTCGACTCGGCCACGCTCGCCGATTTCCTGGAATACGCGCCTGTGCCCGGCATGGCCATCGAAGGCTGCTAACTGGCGGTTTGCGGCTCGGCCGACCAGCGTGGGTGCCGCGCGGGCTGAGGGATGGCGCGGCGGGATGTTTATTCTCGACGTCGCGCGGGGGGATGACGTCGCCTGGCGCCGCAAGTCTCGTGATGCGCGCGTTCCGCAAACCTGGTAAAGTTCGCGCATGGAAGACATTCTGTGCGACATATCGGCGTTTCGCTTTCATCGAACCCCTCCGCAGGTTCTAATGCTGTGCCCTCCTTACCCCGACAGGGCGACCGATAGCAATCGGGCAGGCTTCAGGAACCATATACTCACCCATGAGATACTCGGTATCCCCGTTCATCTTTTAGCGACTGATCGCAAGCGCCGACTGAACAACGCGAGCACGGTATCGCACCTCGTTACAAACGAACTGCCATTTGGGTGCATACAGAAAACTGACCTCGGTATTTCAACGGCAAGCCCTCTCTATTCACTATTTAATCTTGCCTCGCATGTCGACGAAAACCATCTTGTTATGGCGATGTACGAATTCTGCGGCGCGTTTTCGATATTTCGGCCGAGCCCAGTTGTTGAAGCGCTTCTCGACAGCATCGACTCTTCCGAGCTGCTTCCCCGATCGTTCGGATGGCGGCGAGTCAAAAGCTCTTCGGGGAGAAAGACCGACCTTTGGAGACGCGAACCCCTTATTGAGCTGGGCGAATTGGGGCAGTTCGCCGACGCCATGAAAAGCGAACGCGGCGGGCGGCGCTTCGCGCGCGCCGTGAAACGCGTGACCGGGGTTACCGCTTCGCCGTTTGAGGTCCAAGCTTCGATGCTCTTCTCGACGCGAAGGTGCAAGGGCGGCGAGGGCTTTTCGGGCTTCGTCAACAACGAGCGAATTCCGCTTTCGGCAAGCGCAAGACGCATCTATGGGAAATCGACATGCTACGCCGACCTGCTGTTCGACGTTCCCAACGGCGCGAGCCCTCTTATCGTCGAATGCCAGGGAAAAGTGGTCCACGACGACTACGATTCGGCGATTTCGGATTCCGATAGGGCGACCGCGCTTCAGCAAATGGGCTTTACCGTCATGCCGCTTACTTATCGGCAGATATCCGATCGGGCAAACTTTGATACGGTGCGCAGGATGGTCGCAAGGCAAATCGGAGTCGCGTATCGAAGTAAAAGCTCCAAAGAGATTCGTTGCGAGATCGACCTGAGGCGCAACATCTTTATCGATTGGACAACTCTCGGGCGCTAAATTGCGTGCTTTTATTGCATCTGGGCGTTTCTATGCATAAATATGCACGAAGTGCGTACCTTGCTAGCGCGTAAGCTGGTTTACCGTTTCTAGCTACGCGAATAAGCCCAGTTCGTCAGAATGAAGTCTCTTGGTTTAATGAGGGGGTGCTTCCAAGGGTACGCACTTCGTGCATTTTTACACACGCGCCCATGGCGGTGACGTCTTCAGGTTGCTTGTGGCTATGGTGGGAGAGGAGGGCAACCTTGCAAGGTACTCGACGGTTCTTGTCCTTTTAAACTTATGCCACACTTGTGGAGTTGCATAGTTGCGAGCCCGCGTAGCTCCCTTGCCCGATACAATGCAGAAAACGCGGTCGACCGTCACAAGGGTTAATTGCGCGCCAATGCCGCCAATCAAACGCAATCTCAATCACAGAAGGAGGGGCGGGCTTGAAAAACGTGCTGCGCGTTCTCAAACGCGATTTCCTTCGCATTCTGAAAGCGCCGGCGTCAATCGTCGTCGCGCTCGCGCTCATCGTCCTGCCTTCCCTTTACACGTGGTTCAATGTTGTCGGTTTTTGGGATCCCTATGGCAACACCGGCAATCTGCGCGTCTGCGTGGTGAACGAGGATGTGGGGTCGTCGAGCGATCTTACGGGCGAGGTCAACCTCGGCGACATGGTTGTCGAGCAACTGCGCGACAACGACCAGCTCGGGTGGGACTTCGTCGATTACGGCACCGCCATGGAGGCCGTGAAATCGGGGCATGCCTATGCGGCGTTCGTGCTGCCGCGCGACTTCTCGGCCGACTTGCTCACGCTGCTCTCCGGCGACTTCCAGCAGCCTCAGCTCGAATACTACGTAAACGAGAAGATGAACCCTGTGTCGCCGAAAATCACCGACACGGGCGCGAACACGCTCGACACCACGATTAACTCCACGTTCGTCGCCACCGTCGCGAAAACAGTCACCGACGCGCTCGGTGACGAGGCGGCCCTCGCGCAGGGCAGGATCGACGATGCGCACACGAACGCCCTTGCGGGGGTATCGAAGGCGCAGCAATCCATTGCGGGTGCGCGCGAGTCCGTGCAGGGGCTTCGCGACGCGGCGGACCAATCGCAGGCGAAGGTGGCCGATGCGACCTCGCTGCTTTCCGATGCGAACGGCGTGCTCGAGGACTTAAATGGGCGGTTGCTTATCGTGCAGTCGCTCATGACCACCACGCAAAATGACGCATCGAAGCTCTCATCGGGTCTTATGGGCGCGATGGACTCGGGGTCGATCTTCCTTTCCCAGTCTGCCGCCAAGGTGAACACGGCCATCGGCGGCGCTGCGGGCTCCGTGACCGAGGCGCAGGGGCGCGTCGACGGTGCGATCGCCCAGGGCAATGCCATGGTGTCGGCGAGTCAGGCGGTCGTGGCCCAAATGGAGGCGCTCGTTGCCCAGATGGACGACGGCGATCCCAACAAGGCGAGCCTCGAGCAGGTGATCGAGCGCTTGAAGCAGGCGAACTCGAATGCCTCGCAGTCGCTTTCCGACCTTTCCGATATGAACGCCGATTTGGGCCGCGTGGCGGAGTCGGTTGCGTCGGCGTCCGACTCGGTGAATACCGCCGTGCAAACCACCATCTCGAACGCGGACGCCTATCGCTCGACGCTCTCGTCCGACACATTCCCCGTCATCAACGCGGGTGTGGGGAACTTGAACGTCGCGGTGGGGAATCTGGCTGCAGCCGCATCGGCACAGCGCGTGCTCGTCGACCAGGCGAAGGCACTCACGGGTCAGCTTTCCGAGACGCTCACAACGGCGAGAAGCGCGCTCGACCAGACCGACGACGTGCTCGTCAACCTGCAGACGAGCATCGACACGGTGAAGACCGACCTCGTGGCGCTGAAGACCTCGACGGCGATCACCGACTTCTTCGGCGACGGGACGACGATCGACGCCGAGAAGGTGGCGAGCTTCATGCAATCGCCGACCGAGGTGAAGACCGAGTACCTCTTCCCCCTGAATGCGTACGGCTCGGGCATGGCGCCGCTGTTCATCAACATGTCGCTGTGGATCGGCGTGTTCATGCTCATGGTGATCATGCGCATCGAGGTGGACGACGAGGGTGTCAAAAACCTCACGGCCGCGCAACGCTATATCGCGCGCTACCTGTTCTTCGGGGGGATGGTGTCGCTGCAGGCGATTGTGTGCTGCGTCGGATGCCTCGTCATCGGCGTGCAGTGCGAGTCGGTGGCGCTGTTCCTCCTGACGGCGGTGCTCGCGTCGCTTACGTACCTGGCTATCCAGCTGACGCTGTCGACCACCTTGCAGCATATCGGCAAGGGCATCTGCGTCATCTTGATCTTCGTGCAGATCCCGGGCGCGACAGGTCTGTACCCCATCGAGATGACGTCGCCGTTCTTCCAGTTCATCTACCCGTTCTTCCCGTTCACCTACGGCATCAACGCCCTGCGCGAGACGATCGCCGGGTTCTACGGCCTCGAATGGGGGTCGTTCATTGCGCACCTGGGGATCTTCTTCGCGATCTTCCTGGCGATCGGGCTGGCGCTGAGGCCGTACTTCTCGAACCTCATCCGTATGTTCGCGCGCGAAATCGAGCGCTCCGACATCATCAACGGCGAGGAGGTGCACCTGCCCGAGCGCCGCTTCCGCGCTGCCCAGCTTGTGCGCGTGCTTTCTGATCGCGAGGATTTTCGCCACCATATCTCCGACCATGCTGCGCGGTTCATTCGCTGGTATCCGCGCCTGAAGCGCGGTGCGCTCATCGTCGGCATCGCGGTGCCTGCGATCGTTGCCGTCGTGTTCGCGGTGACGGCGATGGAGAAGGTCGTCGTCTTGACGTTGTGGCTCGTGTGGCTTGTGCTGGTGCTTGCGTTTTTGGTGGTGGTCGAGTTCATCCGAGACAACATCGAGCGCCAGGCGTCGCTGAACGCTATGACCGACGACGAGGTCCGCACGCTGTTTGCGGCTCGTAAGGTGTTCATGCAGCCCGCCATGGCGGGCGCGTCCGCTGGTGGCGCGTCGTCGCGGAGCGCCTCGGGAGTGCCTTCGCGGACGAGCGCGCTCGACGAGAAGGACAGCGCCGAGCTCGATGCACTCATGGCCGAGCTGCTCTCGCGCGGGAGCAAGGAAGTCGTCGGCCGGCACGCCCACGGCAAGACGGCTCAAGGGGAAGGTGCGGGCGTCGCGGGCACGAGTGCGGCGGGTGCTGGGAAACCTGCGGGCGCACCTGGTGCAGACGCCGCGAGCATGGCGGATGAGTTCCCGAAAGAGGAAGTAAATCACCAGGTGGTAGAGGGTTCTTCCTCTTCCAATAACGATAAGGGTCCTATTGGTGCGCACGCGATTCCCGGATCGGATAGCGCTCCTGCGGGTGCGCATGCCGCCCCGGATGCCGATAAAGCCTCCACGGGCGCTCATGCTGCTGTTCGCAAGGGGAAGGCAGCTTCGGGGGCGCATGTGACGCCAAACGACGCGTTCGGGAACACGCCTGCTGCAGGGGATACCTCCGCCGCGGGCGATTCAGCGCCTGGTGGCGACGCTGACGCAGGAGGCTTAACGCCTCCTTCCGCGTCTGAATCGAAGTCGGATGAGAATGGGGAGGTGCGATAGATGAGGAATATCTGGCGCATCTTCAAGACCGACATGAAGCACTTGTTCAACAATTCGATCACGGTGATCATCGTGATAGGGCTCGTGTTCTTGCCCTCGATTTTCACGTGGTACAACGTCATTGCGTGCTGGGACGCGTTCGGCAACACCGGCAATCTCACCGTCGCCGTGGCGAACACCGACGAGGGCTACGAGAGCGACCTTGTTCCGCTCGAAATCAACGTCGGAGACAAGGTGGTGAGCGCGCTTCGTGCGAACGACCAGCTCAACTGGACGTTCACGACCGAAGAAGACGCGATTGATGGCGCGGAATCCGGACGATACTACGCCGCCGTGGTGATTCCCCAAAGCTTCAGCCGCGACATGATGACGTTCTATTCCGACGAGGTCGAGCATGCGAACATCATCTACTACGCCAACGAGAAGAAGAATGCCATCGCGCCGAAGGTTACCGACCAGGGTGCTGATCAGGTGTCGAACCAGGTGAACGAGGTCTTTTTGGAAACGCTTTCCGATGTGGCGCTCTCCATCGTCTCGTCGCTTTCGAAGTATTCCCAAGATGCCGATTTGGGCGGCGCGGTGGGAACGCTTGCCGACCATGTGGACAACATGGCGGGGCAGATGACGGGTGCGGCGTCGGTTTTGGGCATGTATTCCCAGCTCGTCGACTCGTCGCAGTCGCTTATCTCGCAGTCGAGCGCGCTGCTCGGGCAAACGAAGGGCGAGGCTTCCAAGGTCGGCGACATCGCGAAGGTCGGCGGCGCGAGCGTCTCCGACATCGCAAGTGCGCTCTCGACGTCGGCTGATTCCCTTTCGCAGGCGATTTCCGCATCCTCCGAGAGCTACAAGGGAATCAGCGCCCAGATCAGCGACGTGTACGACAACGTGGGCGAGCTCACCGACGACACGGCGCAGCATCTTCGCAACCGTGCGGCGGTTGTGGAAACCGAGATCGGGGACTTGAACTCGATTATCGGCGCGCTTCAGGAGCTTCGGGGGAGCATCGATGCGCAATACGTCTCGCTCATCGACAGCGTGATTTCCCAGCTCAACCAGACGGTGTCGCTTCTGCAACAGCTATCGAGCTCACTTTACAAAGCGGCCGACGGCATCCAGTCGGGCTATGACGACGCGGTGGCGCAGCGCACGGAAATCTTAGAGCTTGCCGACAAGGCCGCGAACAGCTTAAACGCTGTGCAGACGGAATACGACGACAACATCAAGCCCGGGCTTGACGAGCTTTCCGCGTCGGTGACGAGAATGGTTAGTACCCTGCAGGATGGCGCGGCGAAGATTGATGCTGCAAGTGGCGATCTCGGCGGAAACGCGGATTCGGTCGCCTCGAAGCTTTCGGACGCGAAGGCGAAGCTCGCTGCCGCGCAAGGCGAGCTCACCTCGACGGCGAGCGAACTCGCGACGCTGAGCGGTAACCTGCGCTCGGCGCTCTCGAGCGGCGACGTCGAGAAGTTGCGCGAGGCCATCGGATCGAATCCTGCGGTGCTCGCCTCCGCCATAACGACGCCGGTGGCGCTCGATCGCCATGCGGTGTTCCCGGCCGACAACTTCGGCTCGCAGATGGCGCCGCTCTACACGACGCTCGCGCTGTGGATCGGCTCGCTGCTCATGATGGTGGCAATCAAGCCGGCGGTTTCGAAGCGAGGGCTCGCCGAGCTTGACAACCCCAAGCCGCGCGAGCTCTACTTCGGGCGCTACTGCGTGGTGGCGGTGCTATCGCTTCTGCAGACCACGTGCGTGGGCCTCGGCAACATGTTGTTCTTGGGCGTGCAGGTGATTCATCCGCTGCTGTTCATGGTGTGCTTCTGGGTGTCGGGCCTGGTGTATTCCCTGCTCATCTACACGTTGGTGCTTGCGTTTGCGAACTTGGGCAAGGCGATTGCCGTCCTGTTCCTCATTTTGCAGGTAACGGCGGGCGGCGGCGCATACCCGCTGCAGGTGCTGCCCGAGTTCTTCCAATTCGTAAGCCCGTTCATGCCGGCGACGCATACCATCAACGCCATGCGTGCGGCCATGATGGGCATCTACAACGGCGATTTCTACACGTCGATGGGCATGCTGCTCCTGTTCGTGCTGCCTTCGCTTCTGCTGGGTCTTGTGCTGCGCAAGCCGCTCGAGGGCTTCATGAACTGGTTCGTGGAGAAGGTCGAGGAGTCTAAGATGATGGCGTAGGCGCATGCGCTGCGGGCGCGGCCCAGCTTGCTCGCAGCCAATCGGGCCGCGAGCGCTCGCTAGCCGAGTTCTATGCTATCCGCACCGTCAATGCGCAAATCAGCGGCGTAGAACGCCTGAAGTGCGCGGGTTGCGAGCGTCACGTCGCGAACGCCGATTGTCTCGAAGCTCGAGTGCATGGCGAGTTGCGGCAGGCCAACGTCGACCCCGTGCATGCTCACCTGGGTGTTCGACAGATTCCCCAACGTGGAGCCGCCGGGCGAGTCACTCCTGTTCGCGAATGCCTGGTAGGGGATTTCCGCGTCGTCGCAGATCGCGCAGAAGGCGGCGCGGCTGAAGGCGTCGGTGCAGTACTTCTGGTTCGCCGCTTCTTTCACCACGATGCCCCGGTTTAGAAACACGCGGTTGCCCTCGTCGAAGCGCTCGGGGTGGTTGGGGTTTACGGCGTGCGCGTTGTCGCAGCTCACAAGCATCGATTTCGCGATGGCGCAACGCAGGTCCTCGCAGGAGCGGCCCAGTGCCGCGTTCAGGCGCGAAAGCGTGTCGGCGAGAAGAGTCGACATGGCGCCCTGTTTGGTGTTCGAGCCGACCTCCTCGTTGTCGAAGCATGCGAAGACCGAGATGCTGCGATCGTTTTCGGCGGCGAGGAACGCTTTGAGCGCGGTGTATGTGCAGGCCAGGTCGTCGAATTTCGGGGAGGAGGCGAACTCGCCCGCGGCGCCCCAGATGCACGGCTGCTGGCGGTTGACGAGGAACAGGTCGCGCGCGACGACTGCCTTCTCGTCGATACCCATCTCGCGGGCGATGATGCCGTCGAGCGTTTCCGCGCCAGGCGCGCCCGCGGAGATGAGCGGACATAAATCGACCTGGCGATTCGGCGAGAACTGCTGGTTGATGTCGCGCTGGATATGCGGCGGCATGCTTGGGATGATGGCGAGTGCCTTCGCGGACTCGTACAGGCGGCTTTCCACGCGATTGCCGTTTCGCACCATGATGCGGCCGGCGATGCCAAGGGGCCTATCGAACCACGTGTAATCGACGGAGCCCCCGTAGACCTCCACGTTGAGGCGCCGCGATTCGCCCGGTCCTGCGAGCTCGGCATTCGCCTTCACTTTGAAGGTGGGTGAGTCGCCGTGCGATGCGGTTGCTTGGAAGTGGTAGTTGTCGAGCGAGGCTGCCACCTTGAAGGCGATGACGCTCGAGTTGTTGCGCGTCGTGTAGTATGTGCCGCTGCGCTCAACGTGCCAGGGCTCAGATTCGGGGAGGTAGGTGAACCCTGCCGCCATCAGGCGCTTTGCAATCGTCGAAACGGTGTGGAACATGCTCGGGCATTCGCCGATGAAGTCGAGGAGCTCTTGCGCTGCGCGAGCGTCCTGCGGCGTTGGCTTGCTGCCGCCTGCGTGGGCGTCCTGCGGCATTGGCTCGGTGCTGCTCTGGTTCTCTTGCGTCATTTCGACCGTCCCTTCGAATCGTCTGCCCCAGTCTAGCACGACCCGACCCGACTAGACTTTAGCCTCTGGATTCGACGCGTCGGCATTGCCGCCGGCAAGATTTCGCGGGAGCCCAGGTCACCTGCTTCTCTTTGCGGCGCCTTGCTCGGCGCGCTTTGCTGATGAGATGGCCGCCCCTGTGGCCCTCTTCACGCTTGCGAACAGGGGCTTTGCTTCGCGAGCAACGTTTTTTGCGGCACCGCTCGCGACATGAGTGGCTGCGGTAGCTCCTCGTGCGAAGCCTTTTGCGACCTCGGGAGCGCTCGTCGCTGCCATCTCGGCCGCTTCCCTCGCTATGGCTCTCGTTTTGAGGGCGGCGTCCTTCGCCTTTTCGCCTGCTTTGCCTGCTGTTCGCTTTGCGGTGTCTGCGGCGAGGTCTGCCACCTTGGAGGCTGCCTCGTCGAGGCGCTCTTCCAAAGGGGTTGCTGTGCGGCCTGTGTAGTTTCTATTTCCCCTGCTCACAAGTGCTGCTCCGCCGACGATTGCCGCAACACCCGGTCCAGGGAGCACGAGCATGGGAATTCCCGCCGCCGTAAGCGCGCTTCCTGCCGCGACCTGCGCAATGCCCTTCGCCTTCTTCGCGAACGTTGCCTCGCCTTCCATGGGGAGGACTTCGGGAATCACGACCTGGCTTTCCGCGGTTGTTGCGTTTGCTGTTGCGCTCTCGGGCATTTCGGCTCCTTCGCTCGGCTTCTTGCTAAGAGGGTAGCGGCGTTGAAGGCGAAATCGTCCGTTTGAAACGAATCTGTTGCCAAGAGTCGCCAGGCAGTGCTGGTCGTTCTTGAGATTGTTGCGCGCGTGCCGTTGCGCGCGTACTGCTATTCGAGTTGCGACCGAGTGGCTTGCGATTTTGGAGTCTGCGAGATGAGCGAAGTGCTTTCTTTTATTGGCAAGGCGAGGAGCGCGTTGCCTTCTCGTTCCCGCTTGTGATGATGGTTGCCGGATTGCACGTTGTTGTGCATTGCGGGCGCCAACCTTTGCCCAGGTCGTATGCTTGTGTGAAATAGTCAGCCTGCGGTCTGCCTCTTCGTGTGCATGCGCTATACTGCTTGCCGCTATGGACAGTTCGAAAACCTCCTGTCGGTAAACAAAACTAGGGAGCGTCGAATGCCGCTGGCGAGTTATGCCAGAGCGTCCGGCGCGTTATGCAGGAATGAGCGTTTGAGGCTGGGAGCTCGTGCGCTCGGGGTGTCAGGTGCAAGTCGCTTCGATCGCGCTTGCGGCGTGTGCCGCCCGCGCGATGTGAGACTTGCTCGCGCGCGGTTCGTGCCGCATCGTGCGAAACGCACTGCTTGCTCGCGTGGCATCTTGCGGGCTGCGGTTGCCCCAGGTGGGCGGTTGCGTGCGAATCTGCGCTGGTCGAGAGACTTGTGCTTGCGGCTTGTTCGTGCGGTGCTCTGCTTGGTCGCCGCGCGCCGTTCCTGCACCTTGGTTTCCCCGCGGTGGTTTTCACTTACGTGAAAGGTACGCCGATGTACGGGCTTAAAACCGAGAGCAGCTTCGACGCTGCGCATTTTCTCACCGACTATCACGGCAAATGCGAGAATCTTCACGGCCACCGCTGGCGCGTGGTTGCCTATTTGGAGCAGGAGGAGCTCCAGGAACAGGGCACGCACAAGGACATGGTGATCGACTTCGCCGACTTCAAGGGCGCGCTGCGCGATTTGACCGAGGCCTTCGACCACTCGTTCGTCGTGGAGGAGGGGTCGCTTGCCCCCGACACGCTCGCATGCCTTGAGCGCGAGGGCTTCACGCTTTCGGTCGTTCCCTTCCGCACGACGGCGGAAAACCTCGCTCGCTATTTTTACGGGAAACTGGCGGATGCGGGATTCCCCGTGTCGCAGGTCGACGTGTATGAAACCCCCAACAACTGTGCGATCTACCGTGGCTAGTAATCGGGATAGCACGGGCTCGCAGATACAGGCCGCAGGTGAGGCGGACGCGGGCCCGCAGGCGCAGGCCCCGGGTGCGCCGGGGCGTGATGTCGCGCGCGGGTCGGCTGTGCCCGCATTCTCCGAACCGGCAGCGAGCCGCATGCTTCCCGTTGCCGAGCGCTTCGTTAGCGTGAACGGGGAAGGGCGCGCCGCGGGCAAGCTCGCTGCCTTCATCCGTTTCACGGGGTGCAACCTGGCGTGCTCGTACTGCGACACCATGTGGGCAAACGCGCCCGCTGCCGCGGATCGCGCCGAGCGCGTGTCGGTCGCGGACCTCGTCGCGTGGGCGCGCGAGACGCGAGTGGAATGCGTCACCCTCACGGGCGGCGAGCCCGCGTTGCAGCCCGCGCTCCCCAGCCTTGTGCGCGCCTTGCTTGCCGAGCCTGGCCCCCTCGAGCGCGGGATTCGGGTGGAAATCGAGACGAATGGGGCTGCTGACCTGCGCGAACTCGCACAGCTGCGCGAGGCGTGCGCGTCGCTTCCCGGCGGCCTCACGTTCACGGTCGATTGGAAGCTCCCCGCAAGCGGTATGGAGGGTCGCATGTTGCGCGAGAACTTTGCGCTTCTCGACGCGCGCGACACCGTGAAGTTCGTCTGCGGCGGGGAAGGCGATCTGGTCCGCATGCTGGAAGTGTCACGCGAGCTGGGCCTTCCCGATCGCGTGCCGGTGTATTTGAGCCCCGTCTTCGGGCGCCTCGACCCTGCGCGCATCGTGGATTTCATGCAGGAGAACGATCTCACCTGGGCGACCGTGCAGCTGCAGCTGCACAAGATCATCTGGCCGGGTGTCGAGAAGGGGGTATAGAGGTGAAAGATGGTAGTCTGACTGCCACCGGCGTGGCGAAGGGCTGCGTCGCGAAGGGCGGTGCGTCGGCGGACGGCGCGGCGCGCCCTTGCGCGGCAAGCGCGGAAAAAGCGCTCGTTTTGTGCTCGGGCGGCGTGGATTCCACCACGTTGCTCTCCATGGCGGTTTCGCACTACGGCGCCAAGAATGTGTACGCGCTTTCCATTTCCTATGGTCAGCGCCATAACAAGGAAATCGAGAGCGCGAAGGCCGTCGCTGTACATTACGGCGTGGAGCAGCGCTTCCTCGATTTGGGGGCCATCTTCGCCGACAGCGATTGCAGCCTGCTCTCGCATTCCTCGCAAGATATCCCCGAGGAAAGCTATGCCGACCAGCTCGCCGAAAGCGATGGCAAGCCGGTGAGCACCTACGTCCCCTTCCGCAACGGGCTCTTCCTTTCGGCGGCGGCTTCGATGGCGCTCTCGCTCGGATGCAGCGCGATTTACTACGGCGCGCACCACGACGACTGGGCGGGCAACGCGTACCCCGATTGCTCGCGCGAGTTCGTCGACGCGATGAACCGATCGATCGAGGAAGGAACGGGCGGCGAACTGCATCTTTGCGCGCCGTTCGTGGAAATGTCGAAGGCTGATATCGTCGCGCGCGGCATTGAGCTGGGCGTTCCCTACGAGCTCACCTGGAGCTGCTACGAGGGCGGCGACTATCCGTGCGGCGCGTGCGGGACGTGCATCGACCGCAACCGCGCGTTCGAGGCGAACGGGATGCGCGATCCGCTGCTCGACAGGCTCGACGCCGAGCGCGCGACGGCAAACGCGGAGGGAGAGGAATAGCATGGCGAACATGGAGAACGCGGAGAAAGTGGCGAACGTGACGAGCGCCGCGGACGCGACGGACATGACGAGCGCCGCGAGCGCGACGGGTGCGACGGGTGCAGCGGGCATGGAAAACACGGTGAACGAGAAACCGCAGCGTGAAGGAACCGACGACCTGTCGCTTTTGGGCAACCAGGGGGTGCGCTACCCGCAGACCTACGACTCGAGCGTGCTCGAAACCTTCGAGAACAAGCACCCGGGCAACGACTACTTCGTGAAGTTCAACTGCCCCGAGTTCACCAGCCTGTGCCCAATCACCGGGCAGCCCGACTTCGCCACGATCTACATCGCCTACGTGCCGGGCGAGCGCATGGTCGAGAGCAAAAGCCTGAAGCTGTACCTGTTCAGCTTCCGCAACCACGGGGATTTCCACGAGGACTGCGTGAACATCATCATGAAGGACCTCATCAAGCTGATGGATCCGAAGTATATCGAGGTCTGGGGCAAGTTCTTGCCGCGCGGAGGCATCTCGATCGACCCGTATTGCAACTACGGGAAGCCGGGCACGCGCTGGGAAGACGTGGCCTGGGAGCGCCTGGCGCACCACGACCTTTACCCCGAGAAGGTCGATAACCGCTAAGCAATCTAAAGACGAGGGGCCGCCTGCGATTTGAAATTGCAAGCGGCCCCTCGGTTATTAGGATTCAAACTATCATATAACTAACTATCGTGCGACTACTTCACCGCGTCAAACCCCTGCTCGAGGTCGGCCAAGATGTCTTTGATGTTCTCGGTGCCGATGGACAGGCGAATTGTCGTGGGGGAGATGCCCGCGGCCTCAAGCTCCTTCTCGGTCAGCTGCGAGTGGGTGGTCGACGCCGGGTGGATGACGAGGCTCTTCACGTCCGCCACGTTCGCGAGCAAGCTGAACAGTTTCAGGCTCTCGGTGAACTTGCAGGCGGTCTCGGCCGTGCCCTTGATTTCGAACGTGAAAATCGAGGCGGCGCCGTTGGGGTAGTACTCGTCGTAGAGCTCCTTCGCGCGGCCGGTCGAAAGCGACGGATGGTTCACGCGCTCAACCTGCGGGTGGCTGTTCAGGAAGTCGACGACCTTGAGCGCGTTCTCGACGTGGCGCTCGACGCGCAGTGAGAGCGTTTCCAGGCCCTGGAGCAGGATAAACGCGTTGAAGGGGGACAGCGTTGCGCCCTGGTCGCGCAGAAGTGTGGCGCGCGCCTTGGTGATATAGGCGGCCTCGCCTGCGGCTTCGGTGAACACGACGCCGTGGTAGCTCGGGTTCGGCTTCGCGACGCCGGGGAACTTGTCGGCGTTGCCAGCCCAATCGAACTTGCCCGCATCGATGATCACGCCGCCCATCGCCGTGCCATGTCCGCCGATGAACTTCGTGGCGGAGGCGACCACCACGTCGGCGCCGTGCTCAATCGGGCGCAGCAGGTAGGGCGTCGAGAAGGTGTCGTCCACGACGAGCGGAAGATTGTGCTTGTGCGCGATGGCGGTCCAGCCCTCGATGTCGAGTACGTCGGAATTCGGGTTGCCGAGCGTCTCCGCGTAGAGGAGCTTGGTGTTGTCCTGGATGGCGGCTTCGACAGCGTCGAGGTCGGCAGGGTTCACAAACGTGGTGGAAAGTCCCTGTTCGGAAAGGGTGTGCTCGAACAGATTGAGCGTGCCTCCGTAAAGGTTGGTGGAGGAGACGATATGGTCACCAACCGTGGCGATGTTCTGCACCGCGATGGTGATGGCGGCCGAGCCGGTGGCGACGCCAAGCGCTCCGACGCCGCCCTCGAGTGCGGCGATGCGCTCCTCGAAAATGGAAACGGTGGGGTTGGTCAGGCGGGAATAGATGTTGCCCGGCTCAGTGAGTCCGAAGCGCCCGGCTGCGGTCGCGGCGTCTTTGAACACGAAGGAGGACGTCAGGTAGATCGGCACGGCGCGTGCATCGGTCGCAGGGTCGGGGTTTTCCTGGCCGGCGTGGATCTGCAGGGTTTCAAACGAGTAAGCGTTCTCTTTTTCAGACATTCGGCTATCTCCTTAATCGATTACGATAAAGTTCTGAAATTCATATAGCGCTGGTATTTATACGGTGCAAGGCCCACTGAGTCAATAGGTTTTCGGGGAAAATCGAATTATTTTCTGCTGACCTGCCAAAACGCCGATAACCGCTTATCGATTGCACCGATAGAGACCCACAAGAGGCAGGGCGCATCTCGGGCTCGAATCTGTTGCGCTGTGCATTCTCGCGATTGATACGAAGCTGTCACTTAAGTCTTTTACCTGCGTAAACTTCTGGTTTCGAACGCTTTTCGCCGATTTGTGTAGCTTGCGTGAAGCCGCGGATGGCGTTACTATGGACACCGTTTGAACCGAACTTGGCCGAAAGGCGCATCTGCGCCGTGTTTTGAAAGAGGGGTCGCCATGGATTTGAGCTTCATTCCCGACAACCCGGGGGTTATCGCCGCAATCGTCGCGGTCATCGTCATCATCATCGTCGCGTGCATCGCGAAGGGCTTCATCGACGAGCTGAAGAAGAAATAGCGCGACGGCGGCGCTGCGGCGCGCGCGGACGGGTCGGCCGAAGGGCTCGGGAATCCGCGCGAATCCTGCTGCCGACCGATGAAATTTGCGTATGAGAGCAAGCGTGGCGCCCCCGCGAGGGGGCGTTGCTTATTATAGTGTGGTTTCAGCGAAAACTCGGGGCCGCGCGCGATAGGGCGGCGGGGCCTCGAAGATCCACGGAAAGGCGAACATGACCGCGAAGCGTCGAGGGCAGGGGGCAGCGCAGCCCGATCGGGGTTTCCCGAGGCGCACTGCGGCAAGCGGTGCCGCCCGCGCGTCCTATCGCCGGTGGACGGTGATCCTCGTTAGCGCCCTTGTCGTTTTTCTCCTCGCGCTGTTCGCCCTCGCGAGCATCTTCTTTGCCTACCGTGAGGGCCAGAAAACCTACGACGACGTGGCCGAAGAGGCGTTTCTGCCCGATTCCTCGCTCTCCGACGTGCCCGGCGCAACGCTTGCCGACCTTTCGGTCGACTGGGGCGCGCTTTTGGCGGTCAACCCCGACACGGTGGGCTGGATTTGCATTCCCGGTACCAACGTGAACTATCCCATCGTCCGCGCGCCCGAGTCGGATTCCGACAAGTATCTCACGGTGGATTTCCAGGGCAATTCCGGTGGTTGGTGGCAGCCCACCTACGGCACGCCCTACCTGCTGGCGCAAAACGCCGCCGATTTCTCGGATAGGAACAACATCGTGCAGGGCCATCATCTGCAAAACGGGGAAATGTTTGCCGCAATCGCCGATTTCGCCGATGCCGAGCAGTTCAACGCCCATCGCACGGTGTACCTGCTCACGCCCGCGGGCAACTGGCGCCTGCAGTCGGTGTCTCTCGTTCATTGCAGCGGGTCGGAGCCCATCGTGCAGACGAAGTTCGAAAGCGACGCCGCCTTCACCTCCTACGTCGCCGACAAGATCAGTCGCAGCATCGTCGAGTGCGACCCGGCGGCTCCCGACGCGTCGGCCGTTTCGCGCTTCTTCATGTTCTCTACCTGCGATAGCAACACGGACGCGCGGTATGTCCTGTGCTGCGCGCCGGTTGAATACGCTGCCGTAAACTCCTCGGGCGAGGTGCTCGAAAGTTCGGCTGCGAACGATGCGAACAACGCAAACCGCGGAGGCGGCGGGATCAGCATGGTCGAGCCCGACGCCGCCGCGACAATAGACGATGCAGCAAAGGAGATCGTTTCATGAGCACTTCGATACTGCCGGGCGAACGCCCCGACCGCCTCGAAGAGGAATGCGCCGTGTTCGCCGTTTTCGCGCCCGGCGAGGACGTCGCGCGCATGACGTGCTTCGGCCTGCAGGCGCTTCAGCACCGCGGTCAGGAAAGCGCGGGAATCGCCGTGGGGGACGGCGAGACTGTTATGGTCTCGAAGGACTTGGGCCTGGTTACGCAGGTGTTCGACGAGGCAAGCCTCGCCGCGCTCACCGGGTTCGTGGCGGTCGGCCACGCGCGCTACTCCACTTCCGGCGCCGCGGCGTCGTGGGAAGCGGCCCAGCCGCATATCTCCGCCATCGACGAGACGCTCATCGCGCTCGCGCATAACGGTACGCTCGTGAACACGAACAGCCTGCGTGCGCGCCTGATTGACGAGGGCATCCAGCTGCGCGCCGGCACCGATTCGGAGGTGGCGGCGAAGGCCATCGGCAACATCACGCAGAAGACGCACCATCTGCGCGAGGGCATCCGCTACGCCATGGAGCATTTGGAAGGTGCCTATGCGATGGTTCTCGCGAGCCCCGACTGTCTCTACGCTTTCCGCGATCCGAACGGCATTCGTCCGCTGTGCATCGGCGAGTTGCCCGAAGGCCGCGGCTGGGTTGTGTCGTCGGAGACCTGCGGGCTCGACATCGTGGGCGCGCGCTACGTGCGCGATGTGAATCCAGGCGAGATCGTTCGCTTCAGCAAAGACGGCGTCATCGCCGAGCAGGGCGTGCCCGCCGGCCGCCGCGCGAGCTGCATCTTCGAGTACGTCTACTTCGCCCGCCCCGATTCGGTGATGGACGGGCAGTCGGTCTACCAGGCAAGACGCAACATGGGCCGCATCCTGGCACGCGAGGCGCCGGCGGACGCCGACCTGGTGCTCGGCGTGCCCGACTCGGGAATCCCCTCGGCCATGGGCTTCGCCTTCGAAAGCGGCATCCCCTACGCCGACGGCATCGTGAAGAACCGTTACGTGGGCCGCACGTTCATCCAGCCGACGCAAGCCATGCGCCAGCTGGGCATTCGTCTGAAGCTGAACCCGCTGCCGAGCGTTATCTCGGGCAAGCGCCTCGTCGTGATCGACGACTCCATCGTGCGCGGCAACACCTCCAAGAAGCTCATCGAGATGCTGCGCCAGGCGGGCGCCACCGAGGTCCACATGCGCATCGTGAGCCCTGAGGTGCTCTGGCCGTGCTTCTACGGCATCGACACCGACACGCGCGACCAGCTCATCGCCGCGAACATGACCAACGCGGAGATGTGCGAGTGGATGGGCGCCGACTCGCTTGCGTTCATCAGCCTGCCGGGGCTTCGCGAGTCTCTTCCCGACGTGCGCGAACCCGGCTTCTGCGAGGCGTGCTTCTCGGGCGACTACCCCGTGGAGATTCCGCCCTCCACGGCCAAGAAGAGCTTCATGACCAAGGCGGATTTCGCCGCAGAATACGCGCGCGAGAATGAGAAAGCGGAAACGTCCCAGGTCAGCATGTAGCTGCCCGGGCGCGACATTTACGAAAAGGAGCGAAAAGTGAGCGAGGAAATCACCTACGCGGCGGCGGGCGTTGATACGGCCGAGGGCGCGCGAGCGGTCGACGCGATCAAGGAGACCGTGCATTCAACCTACCGCCCCGAGGTCGTGGGCGACATCGGCGGCTTCGGCGGCCTGTTCTCCATCGCGGCGGCGAAGGGGATGGAAGACCCGCTGCTCGTGTCGGGCACCGATGGCGTGGGCACCAAGCTCAAGGTGGCCCAGCTTGTCGGCAAGCATGGCACGGTGGGCATCGACCTTGTCGCCATGTGCGTGAACGACATCCTCGCCTGCGGCGCCGAGCCGCTGTTCTTCCTGGATTACATCGCGATCGGCAAGCTGCGCCGCGAGCATGTGGCGGAAGTTGTGGCGGGCATCGGCGAGGGCTGCCGCCAGGCGGGCTGCGCGCTCATCGGCGGCGAGATGGCCGAGCACCCCGGTGTTATGGACCCTGACGATTACGACCTGTCCGGCTTCACGGTGGGCGTGGTCGACCGCCCGAAGATGCTCGACCCCGAAAGCGTGCGCGAGGGCGATGTGCTCATCGGACTTGCGTCGTCGGGCTTGCACTCCAACGGCTACTCGCTCGCGCGCAAGGTGTGCGTGGAAGGGAAGAGCGCCGAGGAGCTTCTGTCGCCCGTGGATGCACTCGACGGCCAATCGGTGGGCGAGGCGCTGCTCACCCCGACGCGCATCTACGTGAAGCAGGTGCTCTCCGTGCTCGCCGAGTGCCCTCAGGCCGTGCGCGCGCTTGCTCACATCACGGGCGGTGGTATTACCGAGAACCTCAACCGCGCGCTGAATTCGCAGGTGAACGCGCAGGTCGATCTGGGCACGTGGCCTGTTCCCGCAATCGCGAAGTACGTGTGCGAGGCAGCCGACCTCTCCGAGGGTCAAGCGCTCAAGACCTTCAACATGGGTGTTGGCATGATCTTGATCGTCGATCCCGATCGCGTGGACGAGGTCGAGGCCGCGCTCGCGAAGGCGGGCGAGACCACCTATCGCGTGGGCCGCATCGTCTCCGGTGAGGGCGACGTGGAATACGCGGGCGAGGGAAACCTGTACGGCTACGTCGGATAGAGACAATCCTTAAAATGGGTGGCTTCGCGGCATGCTGCGGGCTGCTCACTTGGGATTGAATGTTCATTGTGAAGAAGGCCTCGATATGGGGCCTTCTTTTCGTCCTGGGTGCTATGCTTGAAACTTTTCTTTTAAAAGCATACAATGGAAGTCAATGAATGCTCATAGCTTAAAAAAGAAGCTTGAATAAGAGAAGAGAGTAGACGATGGCTTCTACAACTATCAGTGCACCGCTTTCTACGAAAGTAACCGATGCGGAGAAAAGACGCTTCGTTGAAACGTGCGACGCCATCGGAACGTCGCCGAGCAACGCGTTGCGAATGTTCGTTTCTGCTTTCAACAGACGAGGAGGCTTCCCCTTCGATCCCTCGAACCCCAACGGGTATTCCTCAGAAACGCTTGCAGCGATGGACGATGCGACAAATGGTCGCGTTTCGGGGCCTTCTAAAACTAACAAGGAAATGTGGGCGGCGGTTTTCGACGACTCTGGTGAGTAGCTTATGCTTGATGTCGCTTTCACCTCGCAGTTCAAGAAAGACATGAAGCGCAAGAGAAAGCAGGGGGCCGATCTTGCCAAGATAGATGAGATCATCACGATGTTGCGCAGAGGCGAACCTTTACCGGAGCGTAATCGGGATCATGCTTTATCGGGAACATATCGTGGCCACGGGGAATGTCATATTGAACCAGATTGGCTGTTGATATACCGCCTCGATTCAAATCTTCTCGTGCTCACGGCGGTAAGGACTGGATCTCATAGCGAATTGCTGGGAATCTAGTAAGTTTGTTCCATCAAACTTTGAAACGACTCGCCTAACATCGCCCTTGCGAAAGGTGGTTCTCCTCGGCATCGGTGGTAGTTCGCTAGTCCTAATGTGCGGATACGGTTTCACTTCGCCACAGTTGACGTGGTAGTTGCTGCGATCGTCGTTGTCGCGGTCGGCCCGAGACGCGCGCAAAACGCCTGGGCTAGAGCCGTCTCTGCGCTACAATAAGCGGCTGGCGCGCATGGGGCGCGTGTTTCGCTGAGGCGCGGGATTCGTTTCTCGTGGTTCCTGCGGCGAACGCCGCGTCGAGTGAATCTCCTCGAGCGCATTATTATCCCGATTTCGGCTTGTCATAGATGAGGCCCGCCGAATAGACGGTGGCCCGATTTCGGCTTGCCTGCTGGATGAGGCCCGCCGAATGCGTTCTTTTCTGATTTCTGTCTTTCGTGGACAAAAAATGGCGATATGTGAGTCCTCGAGCTCGAATGAGATCGCCCGCTCGTGCTTCCGTCGACATTTGCCCAGGTCAATTTTTTCAAATGAAAGTTAGCCAGTAGATACTCCTCACATGTCGACCTTTTTTGTCCACGACACCCCGATTTTCGAGAAGAAGACCCCGTGACGGCGCTCGGTGCCAGCAGCGTGATGGCGAATGAGAGGCTCGACTTCAGGGGTTGATCACCCCAATTCCCCGAGAGGGGTCCTCATCGATGCTAATCGGTTGACGCTTGTGCTTCCGTGGCGGAATCGGCGCGCCTTTTGCGTATACTGTTTGTTGCTGTGTCGCCGGCCCATTCCTTCGATGGATCGGCTCATCTTGCGGAAAGGGCGGTTACGTGACCGACAGACTTAAGATTGGCGTGCTGCTTTCGGGCAGCGGAACGAACTTGCAGGCGATCATCGACGCGATTGCCGAGGGCCTGCCCACCGACATCGTGCTCGTCGTGTCGTCGCGCCCCGACGCGTACGGCATCGAGCGCGCGCATGCGGCGGGAATCCCCACGCTCGTGATGAATCGCGAGAAATACGCCGACGTGCTCGCAGCCGACGCGCGAATCGTCGAGGTGCTTCGGGAAGCGGGCGCGGAATACGTGGTCATGGCGGGCTACATGCGCAAGGTGACCTCCGTCATGCTCGACGCGTTCCCCAATCGCGTGCTCAACCTGCATCCGGCGCTCCTGCCGTCGTTCAAGGGCGCGCACGCCATCGCCGACGCGTTTAACGCAGGCGTGAAGGTGACGGGCGTCACGGTGCACTTCGCGAACGCCGATTACGATAAGGGTCCTATCGTTGCGCAGCGCGCGGTCTCGGTGGCCGAAAACGACACGCTCGACACGCTCGAGGCGAAGATCCACGATGTGGAACACGTGCTCTATCCCGAGGTCATCGGGCTGATCGCCGAAGGGCGCGTCGCCGTCGACCCCTCCACGAACAAGGTTCACATCAGCTGATGGCAACTACGACGCCGGCCCTCTGCGCCGGCGTTGTCAAGTGCGGCGCCGCCCCACGGCGACGTCGGGAACGCGACGCC
>ERZ1034901.871-NODE-871-length-22535-cov-8.291859_pt1 | contig 22535 bp, 17 predicted proteins | sample MGYA00520628_ERZ1034901 | MGnify/ENA primary metagenome ERZ1034901 (study PRJEB33766, sample SAMN09781783) | gut metagenome | biome: gut microbiome | host: Homo sapiens | place: Madagascar | study: EMG produced TPA metagenomics assembly of the PRJNA485056 data set... | reverse complement strand
AAGATGTAGAGTTTCTTGTATGCAGTTTTGAAGGTACATATTAATTGAATATTCCTCGATAGCTCAATGGTAGAGCACACGGCTGTTAACCGTGGGGTTGTTGGTTCGAGCCCAACTCGGGGAGTTATAAGCCTGTAGAAGCGTAAGTTTTTACAGGCTTTTCTGTATATAAAAATAAAAGGTAAAATGACAATTATCACAATACAGAGAATAAGGAGCGGGATATATGAGGGAAGATGCAGAACAGATTATCCGAGAATCAATTGTGGCAGTGTTACCGGATCAGGCAGTAGAGCGGGCAATCCATGAGATTATAATTGATGAAAGATGGAAGAATAAAAGCATACAGGATGGGAAAAAGTATCTGGTAGCGATTGGAAAGGCAGCATGGCAGATGGCGTCAAAGGCTGCGGAGATGCTCGGATCCCAGCTGGAAGGTGGAATTGTAATTACCAAATATGATCATGTCAAGGGAAGGATTCCCAGGGTGATGTGTTATGAGGCCGGACATCCGATTCCGGATCATAATTCGTTTCAGGCAACAGAAAAAGTATTGGATATGACGGCGAATCTGACAGAGAATGACAGCGTATTCTTCTTAATATCAGGCGGTGGTTCGGCATTATTTGAAAAACCATTGATATCTGAGAAAGAGTTAGAAGATATTACTGGACAATTGCTTTCCAGTGGAGCGGACATACGGGAGATGAATACAATCCGCAAACGTCTTTCGGCAGTGAAGGGAGGTCGGTTTGCAGAGCATTGCGCACCTGCGCAGGTGTATAGTATTGTGCTAAGTGATATTATCGGAGATCCATTGGATATGATTGCATCGGGTCCCGCGTATCCAGATCAGTCGACTATACAGATGGCGATGGAGATTATGCACAAATATCAGTTGAAATTGAGTGATTATGCACAGGACTTGTTGAAAAAAGAACTGCCGAAGGAATTGCCAAATGTAGAGACAAGAATCAGTGGAAGTGTACGGGGATTGTGTGTGGCGGCAAAAGAAGCGTGTGAAAGAGCGGGATATGAGACAGAGATTTTAACAGACTGTCTGGATTGTGAAGCAAGAGAAGCAGGAGCATTTCTCGGAGCAATTGCATTGTCTCATAAAGATACAATGAAGAGTCTTGCTTTTATTGTCGGAGGAGAGACGATCGTTCATGTGACAGGAAATGGGAAGGGCGGAAGAAATCAGGAAATTGCACTTGCAGCTGCAGAGAAGATTGCCGGAATAAGAGATGTGGCGATCTTCAGTGTGGGCAGTGATGGAACCGATGGACCGACCGATGCCGCTGGAGGATATTGTAACGGAGAGACGAAATGCAGACTGGAAACACAGGGCATTTCCATATATGAAAAGCTCCGGTCAAATGATGCTTACCACGCATTGGAATGTGTGGATGGGCTTATTAAGACTGGAGCTACAGGTACAAATGTAAATGACGTAGCAGTTGTTCTGATCAAAAGATAAAGAAGAAAAATCGCTGGTCAGTTAAAAGAAATTCACAGCTACATTTTCGATAAAGAATACGACGACACAACAAAGCGCTGCAATCCCCATCATATTCATGCCGTGCCAGGCTGCCACTACACCTACAATCAGTGCGAGAATGCCGGCAATCGGAAGCTGTGGTGCGGTAATAATGGCCGGAAATGTCATAACAGCCAGTGTTGCGTATGGTACATAGTAGAGGAAAGAGCGGAGAAATGGATTCTGTATCTTTCCTCTTATTAGTGTGAGCGGAATTACCCGGATCAACGTAGACACCAGTGCCGCTACGAGTATGTATAAATAAATATTATGTGTCATGGTCTATGCTTCCTCCTGCGTAATATCAGTATCGGCGGGCTCATTTTCTTCAGGTATTGGGAAGAAGAATGCTGCAAGTCCGGATATGATGATTGTGATTACACTTATTTTCATACTGTCAGATACATTGTTCAGCTGCGGGATCTTCGATACGATATAGCTGATCAGGAATCCTGCAATAACGATACCACCAACAACCTTGTCCTTTTTGGAAGGTGGAATGATGATCGCTAAGAACATGCCATACAGTGCTACACTTAGTGCACTGACAATAGAAGCCGGAAGGATATTACCGGCAACAATTCCAAGGGCAGTTCCAACTGACCATGCCGGCAGAGCAATGAATATGGCTCCGTAGGAATACCAGGGATTCAGATTACCAGCACGTGAAATGGAAATGCCAAAGATTTCGTCTGTTATACCGAAGCCTACCATAAAACGGTGGAGCAAAGGCGTGTTGGCGTTGAATTTCTGACTCAGTGCACAGCTCATTAGCAGGTAACGGATATTGGTAATCAGAATGACAAAAGCCATTTCCACATAAGGAGCATTTGCCATGATTACAGTAAATTCTGCGTATTCGCCAGCAGAAGCATGATTAAGAAGACTGGAGAGAAATCCCTGAATTGGACTTAGTCCGGCACGTCTGGCAACAATACCAAGTGAAAAAGATACTGCAAAATATCCAAGAGCAATCGGAATACCATCACGCATACCGTTGATAAATGCATTTTTATTACGATTCATGATTATGGCTCCATTCGATATGTCTTGTAGCTGTTTCCATCCAGGTCTTTCCAGGTGAACAGACCATCTTCCAACATCATATAGCTGTGTGCACTTCCATTTTTAGGAATAGATACGGAACCGGGATTCAGATAAATGCGTTCGTCAAATTCCTCGGATACAGGTACATGTGTGTGTCCATGGAGCAGAATATCACCTTTTTTCAGCATCGGTGGATTCTTCATATTATAATGATGACCATGGGTGGCAAAGATCATGTGTCCTTTTTCATATAAAATGCAGTAGTCTGCAAGGATTGGAAAATCCAGAACCATTTGGTCTACTTCAGTATCGCAGTTGCCGCGTACACAGAGAATCTCTTCTTTGTGTGTATTCAGCAGAAGGATGACGTCCTTCGGGGCGTAACCCTTTGGAAGATCATTGCGCGGACCATGGTAAAGAATGTCTCCAAGAAGAAGGAGCTTATCCGGATTCTCTTCCTCATAACGATTAAGAAGCTGTTCCAGATAATAGGCGCTTCCGTGAATGTCAGATGCAATCATTATTTTCATTAGTATACCTCTCTTATAAATGACTTATATATGTGACAATGTGAATTGTCGGTATCTTTTAGTATAGTCTTTTGCGGCAACAGAATCAAGTGTGCAGATTATGCACTTGCATTGAAGACTGGTATCAATTAAACTATTACATGGATAAACCGAAAAGGAGAAGAAAAATGGTAAAACTGATTGTTACAGATGTGGATGATACATTAGTGCCGGAAGCGGGAAGTGTGATCAATCCGGAATATTATGATATAATTCGTGAATGTAGAAAAAGAGGCATTATCTTTGGCGTGGCAAGCGGCAGGCAGAAACCATGTGTAAGGAAGCTGTTTGAGCCTGTGTTGGATGAGATCTTTATCCTGGCAGATAATGGTACAGATATCTGGAGCAGTCAATATCAGACATCAATGAAATTACCATATGAGCTATATACAGAATTGATTGATGATGCACATAAGCTGGAAGGGTATTCTATTATGGCATGTAAGCCGGACATTGCTTATTTTGAATACGGACATGAAAGATATTTTGAACATATGAAGACGTATCCGTATGTAGGAGAATATACAGATGATATGCGTGGCATAAAGGATATCTGTAAGATATCTATATGGAGACCGGAGGGAATCGATCCGGATGTAGAACGATATATGCAGGAAAAATGGTCAGACGTCATGGAAGTATGTATGGCGGGAGAGTGTTTTCTGGACTTTATGGCAAAAGGATGTAATAAAGGAAAAGCGTTATCTATCATGCAGGAGCATTATGGTATTGACAGAGAAGATACGGTAGCATTTGGTAATGCAGATAATGATATTCCGATGCTCCAGAATGCTGCATATAGTTATGCGGTTGCGGCGGCGAGTGCAAGATTAAAAGAGACAGCTTCACAGGTAATCGGAGAAATGAAAGATGATGCGGTATTGAAGAAGCTTCGAGAGATCCTGGATATTGCTGGATAAGAGTAAGGTAGAAAAGGGCAATTGATATGAATATAGAGAATGCACAGACAGAAAAGAAATATACACATGAAGAGCTACATGAACTGGGAATCGTACACGAGCACAGTCATGAACACGGACATCATCATGTACACAGCGAAAAGGAAAAGAAAGCGGTTGTGAACCGTCTTGCCAAGGCAATCGGCCATCTGGAAGCAGTGAAGCGTATGGTAGAAAAGGATGCTGACTGCAGCGAAGTATTGATTCAGCTTGCGGCAGTGCGCTCTGCAATTAATAATACTGGTAAGGTAGTGCTGAAGAATCATATGAATCACTGCATTGTAGAAGCGGTCGAAGAGCATGATATGGAAGCGATTGAACAGTTAAATAAAGCGATTGATCAGTTTATGAAATAAAAAAGAAGATACTATCAAGAGGGGAAAGCCCTGAAAACGGTCTTAAGGAGGAAACTGTTTTCAGGGTTTTCTCTGTCCTAATATGATATGAAAGAGTTATTGTTCTGGTTATGGACGCTGTCCCATACCACCTTCGAGTGTCAGTGTCTCACCGCTCATGTACTTGAGTTACGGTAAAGAGTAGCTCTAATTATTTAAAAATACAATTAAAACAATTTATAGAAAAAACTATGTTAGAGTAGTATTTATAGATGGTATCTTTGGTTTTAAATACGTGCGAACAAAGGGAAAATGTCCATTTGGAATATTATAATGTCGTATAATAAAGATATATGACACTAAGCAAAGGAGGATATAAGGGGATGTCGGATTTGATTACAATACAGAATTTTTGCGACAGAAATGATTCGGAGCCGATGATTTGCAGCTTTGAGACAGAAACCATCTCAGCTCCGACATCGCCAATACTGCATTCCATGGCTCGGATGTGGTTGATTAATGAAGGAGAAGCGACAGTATTAATTAATAATAAAGAATATTGCTTGAAAAAAGGATGTTGCGTAGGGGTTCTGCCATGGCAGATCACAGAAGTGATCGAGGTGAAGAAACCAATCACGTTCTATCTGGTTGTATATTATTATGATAATGTAAATGAGATTGTTAAAACATTTTATAACCCTGGAAGTATCAAGATGTCGATATGGTGCAGAATTACAGAACGTCCGCTGGTGGAACTGCACGACAGATCATACCAGCAGATGCGGAAACTGTTTATGCAGTTGGAAGACGAAGTACATGAGATATATACGGCAGATGCAGCAGAAGAGAGTGAAGAGGACAGGGCACTCAGGAATCTGTTTATCACAAATAAACTGGTTGAAATCATGCTAGTGCTGATGCGGTATAAAAAAGAACCGGAAAAGAAAGAGGCATCAATCGATGCCAGTGAGATTTTCCTGTATCTGTATTCGCACCTAAATGAGCGGGTAACATTGGAACAGCTTTCGCACAAATTCTACATGAGTGAGTCGGCAATTGGAGCATACATTAAGAGAACGACGGGTTTGTCGTTTTTTGATTTGATGAATGAGATGCGGATCGGTCGGACGATGAATTACCTGATGTATACGGAGCTTACGATGGAAGAACTGTCTGAGATACTGGGATTTGTAGACAGTGCACATATCAGTAAAGTATTCAAAGCAAGAACAGGTATGAAAGCCAGTGATTACAGAAAGACCTATCAGAAGATCGGTGACCGGTGTCAGATCAGTGACCGAAAAGTATATTATGAAATTGTAGCGTATATTTACAGACATTATACAGAGGATCTGAAAGTCAGCGATCTGAGCAGAGAATTTTGTGTGACGGTGAAGGATCTGAACCGCATCCTGCTGTATCAGGTAGAGATGACATTCCATGGATATCTGAATTATATCCGGGTAAATAAAGCATCGGAAATGCTATTGACAACCGATAAGACGATTTTGGATATTGCGATGGAAGTTGGATATAATACGGAAAAGACATTGTCGCGTAATTTTATCATGATTCGTCATATCACACCTGGCAAATTCCGCGCAACTATGCGCTTTCAGGGGATTAAAAATACATAATGGACGTTATAGCTTCCTTTTATTGTATTTTAACCCGCAAAATTTGTGCGAATGGCATACAAAAACCCGCAAAAAATGTGTTTTTATAATCATATTATCCAATTAAAGTACTTTTTTTTTGATGGAAAATGTCCCACCCCGGGGGATAGGATGTGTTAAAGTTTTAGCAGATCAAATTTCAGGAGGGAAAACGAAATGACAAAATTTGAAATGCCAAAATTTACACATCCGGATTTTACACAGGAAATGTTTGTAAATGCACCGAATGCTAAGTATGAGCCGGCCGAGAAGGATGGAGTAGTACCGGAGAATTTCCATAGTACATCTATGTATCCGGAATACTTCAAGATTGATGGAGAGTGGAAACTTGCAGAAGAAAGCCGTATGGATTCCTGTGTAGTTCTCTGTGATGACGGACATCTTGCAGTAGTGGAAGCAAGAAATATCAAGAAAGGTGATAAAGTGCTTCTTGGAAGAACAGAGAGATGCGAAGATGGTATTTTCATGCACTGCCATGGATTCGAAGAACCGGGCGAAAAGCTGGATGATCAGTTTGTATTCCGCCAGGGCAGAAGCCGTGAAACGTCTTACGCAAGAGATTATGATAAACTGTTCGAACTGTTGAAATACGAGAAAGAGCATGGCGGAAATATCATCTGGGTAATGGGACCTGCTTTCGCATTTGACGCAGATGCAAGAGCTGCTATGCAGGCACTGGTAGAGAACGGATATGCACAGGGATTGTTAGCTGGTAACGCACTGGCTACACATGACCTTGAGGGTGCGCTGTTACATACAGCACTTGGACAGGACATTTACACACAGGTATCTCAGCCAAACGGACATTACAATCACTTAGACGTACTGAATAAAGTAAGAAGAAGCGGATCTATTCCACAGTTTATTGACGATTACAATCTGGATGACGGAATCATCTGCAGCTGCGTTAAGAATAATGTACCGATCGTACTTGCCGGTTCTATCCGTGATGACGGACCATTGCCGGAAGTAATCGGTAATGTATATGACGCGGCAGATTCTATGAGAGGTCTGGTTCGTAAATCTACAACAGTTATCTGTCTTGCAACCATGCTTCATACGATTGCAACCGGTAATATGACACCTTCATTCCGTGTGCTGGAAGATGGAACTATCCGTCCGGTATACCTTTACACCGTTGATGCAGATGAGTTCGTAGTGAATAAACTGCTTGACAGAGGAAGTTTGTCAGCTACCACAATGGTAACAAACGTACAGGATTTTATTACACTGGTAGCAAAAGGACTTGGCGTAATGAAGTAGTCTTTGTCTGAGAGCGGATGGAGCAGTTGTCTCCGTCTGAGAGAGTTTTTTGGAGGTTTAATGTGAAAACGAAAAAGGGAATACTTGGTAAACTTGCATTGTTGTTCGTTGCCGTAGCTTGGGGAAGCTCAATGGTAGTGATCAAAGGTTCTACAGATTATCTGCCGGCAGGAACACTGCTTGCAATGCGTTTTACAATTGCAAGTATCGCACTTGCCATCGTCAATAATAAAAAATTGAAACAATTAAATAAAGAGTATATCAAGAGTGGTATCATTATCGGATTATGTCTGTTCTGTGCATATTTTACACAGACTGTTGGCGTAATGCTTGAGATGCCTGGAAAGAGTCATTTCCTGTCATCTGCATACTGTGTATTCGTACCGTTTCTCGGTTGGCTAGTGCTGAGAAAGAGACCGGACAAGTTCAATATCATTGCAGCTGTTATGTGTGCAGTAGGTATTATTCTGGTATCTGTAGCGGGCGGATTCAGCATTAGTTTTGGAGACAGCATTTCCATCCTTAGTTCAGTATTCTGGGCATCACAGATTATTGCAATCGCTAAATGGGGCGAGGATAAGGATCCGGTATTGATTACGATGTTGCAGTTTATGGTATGTGCAGTACTTGCATGGGTATATACACTGACGTTGGAAGATGTATCTTCTATCCAGTGGAACAGCTCAGCGATCACAGGTGTTCTGTATCTTGGACTGATCTGTTCCGGACTCTGCTTCCTGTTACAGACTATCGCGCAGAAGACAGAAGATCCGACCAGTGTGTCTATCATTCTGAGCTTTGAGAATATCTTTGGTATTGTATTTGGTGTAATTTTCTTCAACGAGCAGCTGACTGTCCGTTCTGTAACAGGATTTACACTGATGTTCCTGGCAATTATTATTGCTGAGACAAAATTATCATTCCTTTTTAAAAAAAAGACGAATGTGACAGAAGAAGCAGAGGCGGGAGTTTAGACTGACCTTAATAGTGTTAATTATGATCTGCGGGGGTGTGTACTACCCCGATTGTACACGCCTTACCCGGAACAGATCATTATTAAAAAAATATAGTTCGCGCTTGTACAGTTTACAAATATGAGATGAAAACCATAATGCATCCCTCCAGATGTAATATGATACGGAGCTGATCGGGATTGTACCATGCCATAAGGTGCATTCCCTATAAGCGCGGCGTGTACGTAAAGTGCGCGCGGAGATTGCGCATAAAGTGCAATCTTATTTTATTTTAGAAGAAAAATATGATAAGATAGATGGAAGGCAGGAAATGACAAATGAACGTGAAAGAGTTACTTGAACAGGTGAAAAATGGAACAATAGAGATAGAGGAAGCGGAGAAGCATTTGCGGAAGCAGCCGTATGAAGAAATGGGCTATGCCAAGCTGGATTCGCACAGGGAGATCCGCTCCGGCTTTCCGGAAGTTGTGTATTGCAGTGGTAAGCCGGATGAATTTCTGGCATCCATTTATCAGAAATTGTATGATGAAAATGGAGAAGTATTCGGAACACGGGCAAGTGAGCATCAGTATGAGATTGTAAAACAGGTGCTTCCGCAGGTCGTGTATGATCCAATTTCTCATATTTTGAAAATCGAAAAAGAAGATAAAGAACGTGTAGGAAAAATTGCTGTCTGCAGTGCTGGTACGGCGGACATTCCGGTAGCAGAAGAAGCCGCACAGACAGCAGAGTTTTTCGGCGCAAATGTAGATAGAATATATGATGTGGGGGTCAGCGGAGTACATCGGTTATTTGCACAGTTAGATACGATTCAGGAAGCGAATTGTGTGGTAGCTGTGGCCGGAATGGAAGGCGCACTGGCAAGTGTGATCGGCGGTCTGGTGAGCAATCCGGTGATAGCCGTTCCAACTTCAGTAGGGTACGGAGCGAGTATGCATGGACTTTCAGCACTTCTTACCATGATTAATTCCTGTGCAAATGGAATTTCAGTGGTAAATATTGATAACGGATATGGAGCCGGATATACAGCAACGCAGATTAACCGGCTGGCAGTAAAATAAAGGACATAGGTGGACAGGATGAATAGACAGTTATATTTGGAATGCTATTCCGGCATCAGCGGTGATATGACGGTTGCAGCATTGCTGGATCTGGGGGCAGACGAGCAGATATTAAGAAAAGCACTTGCAAGCCTTCCGGTGGGAGGATTTGAGATAGCAGTTACAAGAAAAGTAAAGTCAGGATTAGATGTCTGTGATTTTGATGTGATATTGGATGCGGAACATGAGAACCATGACCATGATATGGAGTATCTGCATGGGCATGATCATCAGCACACACATGGCCATGAGCATGTACACGAGGATGGAAGTGTACACACACACGAGCATCACCACCATGACCACAGTCACGAGCATCATCACGATCATGGACATCATCATGAGCACCGAGGGCTTCATGAAATCTTACATATTATTGAGCATGCAGATATGACAGAACGTGCAAAGGAGACTGCTGTCCGTATTTTCCAGATACTTGCGGAAGCGGAATCAAAGGCACACGGCGTACCGGCAGATCAGGTACATTTCCATGAAGTAGGAGCAGTAGATTCTATTGTAGATATTCTTGCAGTGGCAGTATGTCTGGATAATCTGGATATCACGGAAGTGATTGTACCGTTTCTGTGTGAAGGTCAGGGCTCTATTCGCTGTCAGCATGGCATTATTCCAGTACCGGTTCCGGCGGTAGTTAATATCGCACAGGCACATGGACTAACTTTGAAGCCGATAGATGTGCAGGGAGAGCTGGTGACACCGACAGGAGCTGCGATTGTGGCAGCAGTACGTACATCAGACAAGTTACCGCAGACCTGTCGTATTGTAAAGATTGGAATGGGTGCAGGAAAAAGAGAATATGAGGGTACCGGTATATTGAGAGCAATGCTGCTGGAAAGTGGAAGTGCGGAAGCGGCAGATACAATATGGCGTCTCGAGAGCAATCTGGACGATTGCAGTGGAGAAGTCCTTGGTTTTGTGATGGATGAACTTTTTGCTGCAGGTGCAAGGGATGTATATTATACACCTATTTATATGAAAAAGAACCGTCCGGCGGTTCAGATTAATATAATCTGCCGGGAGCAGGATGTTGATAAATTGCAGAATATATTGTTCTGTAACACTACGACAATTGGCGTGCGCAGGTGTCGTATGGAGCGCACAATACTTCCGAGGGAAATCAGACAGATAGATACACCATATGGAAAAGTACAGGTTAAGGTATGTCGGATCGGAGAAGAGGTTCGGGCTTATCCGGAATATGCCAGTGTGTCAGAACTTTGTAAGACGCATAATATGTCATTCCAGGAGGCATGGCGCATAGCAAGTGCTGCAGCGGATACTGTAAAGAAATAAATTTAAACAGAACAGGATTAGGATATGGTCACTATGACAGAAAATGATGGCAGGAGGATATGTGACATGACATATGAAGAGAAGAAAGAAAAATTACAGAAGCAGATGCTTGTATATGCGCAGGGAGATGTACTGGTTGCATTTTCGGGAGGCGTGGACAGCAGTCTGATTCTGAAGCTTGCGGTGCAGGCGGCTGTGGAAACCGGACATAAAGTGTATGGTATTATGATGCATACAATGCTTCATCCGATGGGAGAAGTAGAGGATGCGAGAGCGACCGCAGAGCAGATCGGAGCAGAATTTCGGGTACTTGAGATTGATGAACTGAAAGGTGCGGATATTCTGGATAATCCGGTGGATCGTTGCTATCGCTGTAAGAAATATCTGTTTCGTAATCTGATAGAAGAGGGCGAGAAACTTGGCGTATCTGTTATGATGGAAGGAACTAATGAGGATGACCTGCATGTATATCGTCCGGGTCTTCGGGCAATCCGTGAACTTGGCATTCACAGTCCTTTAGCGGAAGCGGGAATGACGAAAGCGGAGGTCAGAAAGCTGGCAGGAGAGCTGGGCATATCCGTATCGAATAAGCCGTCTATGCCATGTCTTGCAACCAGATTCCCGTATGGAACACGTATTTCGTATGAGGCTATGAGAAAGGTAGACGAGGGAGAGGCATTTGTCAGAAGTCTGGGCTTTTATAATGTGCGTCTGCGTATTCATAATGATGTTGCAAGAATCGAAGTGGATGTGAACGAGATGCCTCGTTTGTTGGAGCATTGTGAGCAGATTGTTGCAAAATTAAAAAATCTGGGCTATGATTATATTACAGTGGATTTGGAAGGCTTCCGATCTGGAAGTATGGATCTTCATGTAAAGAAATAACTGCAAAGAGGAACGACAGCAAAGGAGGAAATATGATGAACAGATTTGAAATGCCAGAGTACAGACATCCGGACTTCAGTCAGGATTTGTTTGTAAATGCACCTGACGCAAAGTATGAAGCAGCGGAGAAGGATGGCGTTGCGCCGGAGAATTTTCACAGCACATCCATGTATCCTGAATATTTTAAAATAGACGGAAAGTGGAAACTTGCGGAAGAAAGTCGCATGGACTCCTGTGTCGTGTATTGCGAGGATGGACATCTTGCAGTTGTAGAGGCACGGAACCTGAAAAAGGGTGACCGTGTAATCACAGGCAGAACAGAACGTTGTGAGGAAGGCATTTATATGCACTGCCATGGTTTTGAAGAACCGGGGGCAAAGCTGGATGATCAGTTTGTATTCCGTCAGGGAAGAAGCCGTGAGACTTCTTATGCAAGAGATTATGATAAGTTATTTGAATTGTTAAAGTATGAAAAGGAGAATGGCGGAAAGGTAGTCTGGGTAATGGGACCGGCATTTGCATTTGATGCGGATGCAAGAGCAGCTATGCAGGCATTGGTTGAGAATGGATATGCGCAGGGCGTGCTGGCGGGCAATGCACTTGCGACACATGATCTGGAAGGGGCATTGTTGCATACAGCGCTGGGACAGGACATTTATACGCAGGAGTCACAGCCGAATGGTCATTATAATCATCTGGATGTGTTGAACAAAGTAAGAAGAAGCGGATCCATCCCGCAGTTTATTGAAGATTACAAGCTGGATGATGGCATTATCTGTAGCTGCGTTAAGCACAATGTACCATTTGTATTGGCAGGATCTATCCGTGATGATGGACCGCTTCCGGAAGTGATCGGTAATGTCTATGATGCGGCGGATGCTATGAGAGGTTTAGTGCGTAATGCAACGACAGTAATTTGTATGGCGACCATGCTTCATACTATAGCAACCGGTAATATGACGCCGTCATTCCGGGTGCTTGAGGATGGCACGATTCGTCCGGTGTATTTGTATACGATTGATATCGATGAATTTGTGGTTAACAAGCTTCTTGACAGGGGAAGCTTATGTGCGACGACCATGGTAACCAATGTACAGGATTTTATTACACTGGTGGCCAAGGGATTAGGAGTGCAATAGAACAGATAAGATCAGGAACTCATCTGATAAAATGAGAATAATGAGATAAGAGAAGGGCGTGAATCGTAATTTGATTCACGCCCTTTGAAATTCATGGATTAAGTTTAATCAGGATTAAGCCTGCGCTTTATCTGCTTTCTTCTTGAATAGTTCTTTTCCTGATGTGACTACGATATTAACACCAAGGATGATGAGCAGGATTGCAAGGATCAGCTGAAGTCCTTCTACCATGAATACTGCAGTTCCTGCGCTGAATGCTTTGACCAGTGCGATAGAACGCTGTACCAGTGCGGTAAATGTTACACACAGCATGATGATGAGCGGTGGGAACAGTGTGCGGTTCTCACGACCTGTAACTTTCAGGAATACACACAGTGTAATCAGAACCAGTGCGCTCAACAGCTGGTTGGCACTGCCGAACAGTGGCCAGATATTGGCATATCCAACCTTTGTAAGGATGAATCCACAAGCCAGTGTAATGATGGTTGAGAAGTATTTGTTGCAGAGAACTTTGCGCCATCCTGCTGCATGTTCCATATCATCAACGCTGAAGAGCTCCTGGAAGGACATACGTCCGATACGTGCTACAGAGTCCAGACTTGTAAGTGCCAGTGCAGATACACACATGGTCATGAAGCACTGTGCTGCGAATGCATGGATACCAAACATTTTCAGGAATCCGGCAACTCCGGCAGAGAAGATCTGGAACGGTGTACCTACGGCAGCAGTTCCGTCAGCGGAAGCAGCAGCACCTGCAACGCAGAGAGCTACAACAGCCAGCAGACTTTCCAGTACCATGGCACCATAGCCAACCTTTAACATATCTTTTTCATTTGCGATGATCTTAGAAGATGTACCGGAAGATACCAGACTGTGGAATCCGGATACAGCTCCGCAGGCAACTGTTACGAACAGGATCGGGAACAGATTACCAAGTGCTTCGTTGCTGAAGCCTGTGTATGCAGGAAGGTTCATGGATGGATGTGCTACAACGAGACCGAATACAGCACCGATGATCATACCTGCGAACATGAATGTAGTCATGTAATCTCTTGGTTCCATCAAAAGCCACATTGGAAGTACGGCTGCAAGGAAGATATAAGCAAATGTGATGTATGACCAGGTATCCTTTGTAGCAATAATCGGAAGGTTCATACCGATCAGCAGAGCTGCTGCTGTGAATACCAGTCCTACGACTACCTGTTTCCAGCCTTTGAAGTTGAATTTCTTCTGGATCAGACCAAATACAACTGCAAATACGATGAAGAGCAGTGAGATACATCCGGCTGCACCGTTAGCATTAGCACTGTCAGCGAGGGATACGACACCATCTGTTTCTACATATGCGTTAAATGTACCGGCAACCATGTCTGCAAATGCAGCAATAACGATCAGTGTGAACAGCCAGCAGAAACCGAGGAACAGACGACGACCGGTCTTGCCGATGTATTTCTCAATCAGAAGTCCCATGGATTTACCTTCATTTTTAACACTTGCGTACAGTGCACCGAAATCGGTAACTGCACCGAAGAAGATACCACCTAACAGAATCCAGAGAAGTACCGGAAGCCATCCAAATGCTGCTGCCTGAATAGCACCGGTGACAGGACCTGCTCCGGCGATAGAAGAAAACTGATGTGCAAATACGGTCCATCCGTTGGTCGGTACATAATCTTCGCCATCATTATGTCTGACGGCCGGTGTCTCTGCGGTAGGATCGATACCCCATTTTTTCGCAAGCCAGCGACCGTAAAGTGCATATCCGGCCAGGAGGCATACTGCTGCGATCAATACGATTACTAATGTGTTCATACTCTAATACACTCCTTTACTTGATACTTAATACTATAAGATAATATTTCAACATCAAATCCGATCGATATGAGTGGATATATGGAAAATAAAAAAAGCCTGCGTCCTTTATGGATTATCCATAAGAAGACGGAGGCTTGAACCTTCGCGATACCACTTCTCTTGCCGGAATAACCGGCCTCTCTGTCTCATCCTTTGAATGAGCATCCCTGTAACGGTGGATCTCCGACCTGAATTACTTGCAATCTGTAGCTTGTGTTGACTCAGGCTGCTTGCAGGTGATAGCTTCTTGTTCCTGTGATGTCTTCTCACACCGACCGAAGACTCTCTGTAAACACAAGTGAACGAAAAGTGTTGTCCTGTTCGTCGCATTTGATTGTTGATAACAGTCATTATAGTCCTGCGTTTTAAGATGTCAAGAGAAGAAAAAATTGTTTTTATAAAAATACATCCCTGGAGGTTCCGTTCAGAACATCCCTTACATGTTGCATGCGTGCGTCCAGAGAAGCACTGATGTTGGCACATTCCAGCATTTCTTCTTCCAGATAATGAGCCTGATCTTCCGGGATATCTTTTTTGTAGCGGAGCTTATGCTCCAGGCTTGCCCAAAAATCCATGGCTATGGTACGGAGTTGTACTTCGACAGTTACCATGCGCTTACCTTCCTGTAGGAAGATTGGAATGCTGATGATCAGATGCAGGCTTCGATATCCGCCCGGTTTGGGATTCTTGATATAGTCTTTCTTCTTAATTAATGTAATATCGTCCTGACTGAGCAGACAGTCTGCCAGCATATAGATGTCATCCGGAAATGAACAGATCACGCGGACTCCTGCAATATCGTGGATATTCTCCTCAATAGAGGCTACTGTCAGCGGGATATCCTTACGACGAACCTTGCGCATCAGACTTTCCATAGATTTGGTGCGGCTTTTGATATCCTCGATTGGATTGCGGTCGTACTCCAGTGAATACTGTTCGTTCAGTACGCGGAACTTGGTCTCTACTTCCATGATAGCACACTGGTAATAAGACATCATTTCGTCAAATGGACGTTTATTCTTCTGTACAAAATTAATAAATTCATCGGACAGCAGACTGTTCCGAAGAATGGAATCTCTTCTTTTTTCGATAATAGCTTCAAAACTTCTCATTATAAAAGCCCCTTTCCATGCCTATTATAGCGGGTTTGGGAGGGTGAGGCAATAGACAGATGGCGGAGTGTGGAGGAATAAAGAGAGGAGTTACGGAATGGTGGCATATTTTCATGGAAAATGTTAAAATATATGTAATTACGGTGTACAAAGGGAGAAACTTATGAATCTGATGAATAAGATTCCGCGGGAATTTTATAAATTATTTGCAAGTAAATATATGGATTACTATCAGCAGTTTCTGACAGCAATCTACGAAGAATCCGGCAGGTCATTTTCACTGCTTGGTCTGACGGAGGGCGAGTGCCGTGCTGTGATGAATGAGCGGATTGCGGAGACAACGCTGGACTGGAGCGAGGAGCAGTTTGACGAGGAAGGAGAGCTGCTGACACGTTCGAATATGGCGTCAATCTGCCTGAAGCATCTCGAGGATTGGGGATGGCTGAAACGGGATTACGATGAAGCACTGAACAGTTACGTGGTGTCATTTCCGGAATACAGCCAGCAGTTCGTGGAGCTTTTCCAGCGACTCTACAGCGATAACCGGGATAAGGAGCGGGAGAGCGTGCTGGCGGTGTACAGTTATCTTCATACGTACAGCACGGATCGTGAGAAGAATAATGAGATTCTGAAAAGTGCATTATCCACATCCAGAGGATTGTTACAGATGCTTGCCAATATGCAGGAGAGTATGCGTGGCTATTTTGATGAATTGTCCAGACAGAAAAGCTTTCTCGGAATTCAGGAAGTATTGGTGAAGGAAATCAATAACAGTGACAGTAAGAAGTATGCGATCCTAACGACGACAGACAGCTTTTACCGTTATAAGGAAGCGGTGAAGGAACTGATTGATCAGAACCTGGTGGAAAATGAAGATCGTTATCAGGAGATATTACTCCGCAAGGCAGAATACGAGGAGCAGAAGAGAGCAGATATGGATCAGGCAGAAGAGGTGCTGTATGAACTTTCGCTACAGTACCGGAGGCTGGAGCGTGCGCTGGAACTGAGCAAAGAAGCAAATGATCTGCTGTATCGTATTGAACGGGAGTTTGATGCGATTGAGCGGAGATACAATATGCTGATCGAGCAGAAGACGGTATTTGCAGGGCGTGCAGCCGCAAGAATCCGCTATATCCTGATGGAAGGAGCCGTGGAAGAAGACCGTACGGTGACGCTTGTGAATCTGCTGAACCAGAGCGGAAAGCAGGAAGAGATGCTTATGAAACTGGCGGATCGTATGGGACTTACCGAACGATATAAAGTGATGACCGATCGCAGTCTTTACCGCAGACGTGAGAATGAGCGGGATGTATTTGTGCCGCAGGCAGTGGCAGCAGCTGAAACAGAAGAAATGTTGGATTCCTTTGTGCTGAAACCGCTGTATACCAGTCAGGAAATCGCCGAATTTCGGAGAAAGAATCAGAAGGATGGCAGATTTACGGTTACAGAGGAGACGATACAGTCGGTAGAAGACCTGGAAAAATTATTTTTTGTCTGGCAGGAGGCTACCGAAGTGGCAGATACAGATAAGGAGATTACGGTAGGAAAAGAACTGGAAAGTAAAGACGGCTATCGGTTCTCGGAACTTACTGTCAAGGAAAAATAAAAACGGATAGGAGATTATAAAATGATTGCATATATGGAAGGATTATCTCTCACGGAAGTGGATAATCTGAAGAAAACAATATCAAAATTATTCCGGCAGACCTGCATCGTGCAGATGCGGTATGATCCTGTAACGCTGGTGCCGAGGGATAACCTGGATTACGAGATCTGCGTCCGACATAAGGAATTTATCGAAGATTATCTGTCTGTGCTTGGATGTGAACTGGTGCATGATCCGCAGGAACACATTTTCAGGTTGAAAGGGGAAGGTGTGGAGACAGAGAAGATCAGCCTGACGACCACGATTATTATACTGCTTGCAAGGATTATTTACCGCGACAAGATTCTTGGAGAAGGATTGGAAGCAACGGTGACGAATCTGGAAGAGATCCGTACTTACGGAAAGAATACGAATCTTCTGAACCGGAAACTGACGGTGGCAGAATGGCGGGAAGCACTGTACCTGATGAGTAAGCATCAGATGATCGAGCTTCCGGGAGCGGTAAGAGATGTGGAGGATCAGACCCCGATCTATCTGTACAGTACGATTAATCTTTACGTGACTGCTTCGGATATGAATGCATTGATCGAGGAATATAAGGAGGAAGCGGCAAATGAAACAATCGAAGAAGATATTTACCCGGATGGTGATCAATAACTGGGGCGGTATCAGTCATAAAGTGATGGAATTTCATGAGTACGTGAATCTGTTCAGCGGGAAAAGCGGTTCGGGTAAATCTACCGTTATGGATGCTGTGCAGGTTGTATTATATGGAAGTATTGCTGCGACATTTTTGAATAAAGCGGCGGATGACGCGAAGAACAGACGAAGCGTGCTGAGCTACCTCCGGGGTGCGCAGAAGGATGGCACGGCGAACCGTGAGAATATGGACTTCTGCTCCCAGCTTGTGCTGGAGATTCTGGATACGGGAAGTAATGTAACGACCTGTATCGGAGCAGCGTTTGAAGTAGGAAAGAATGATACCGATGTGCGAAGATACCATTTTTTCAGCCATTCCGGTAAGATTCCGGAGGATAATTACCTGACAGAGGATGGAACACCGTATACGATCGGACAGATCAGAAATCTTGTGGATAAGCGTAAGAATTCGGATGATAACAGAGGACGTGGGGATGTGAACCGTGTATACCCATCCAGAGAAGCATATCTGAATACGTTGTATGATGTGATCTTTGGATATATCGATCCGGGGCGTTTTATGACGATGGAAAAGAGTGCCATTGCGTTGCGGATGACCAATGGTACAGGTCAGTTTATCAAGGATTATATGTTCCCGCGGAGTAAGGAAGATACGGTGTCTACAATCAGCGAACAGCTGGGAGCGTATCGTGAGATCAAGGAGAGGGTAGAAGATCTGGAGCGCAGAATTGAGATCCTGTCGGAGATTCGCACACATAATCTGGAACTTTTGCAGGTGAAGACGGATAAGATCCGCACGGAACAGATTCTGCGCATTTTAGACATCGAGAACTGCCGTGTCAGACTGGAAGCCAAGAAGCTGGATCTGGAGGGCATCTGTAAACGGATTGAGGCACTGGAGGAGAAGCAGGAAGGGCTGGAGCAGCAGAAGAAGATTAAGACGGATGCGCTGGTGGAAGTGCGTGCGGAACTTCATGCAAGTGATTACGGTGTGAAGAAGAAAGAACTGGAAGATCTGGAGACGACAATCCAGCTGCTTGCAGGTAATTCCAGACAGTGGCGGGAAATCCGCGCGGGACTTTCTCAGTGGGCTGAAGATGAAGATATCAGCGGTTATATCAGCAATCCAACCCTGCAATGTCTGGAAGATGTGTTGGGTGGAGAAGTGACTTCTTCTAATATAGAGAAGTTGAAAAAAGGCATTCAGGCGGCAATGGAATTGATCGAGGAAGAACTGGCTGACCTGAATGAACGGATTCGAGAGACTGCCAAAGAACTGAAAGAGAAGCAGGAGATGGTGGAGGATCTGAAAAATGACCGTAAGCCGTATCGCAAGGAGTTAAAGAGTGCCAGAGCTCAGCTTCAGAGTGAACTGAGCAGCCAGTACGGGCGAACAATCCATGTGGAGATATTCGGTGATCTCTTTGATATTACGGATGAAAAATGGAAGAATGCCATTGAAGGAAGACTTGGAAGGATTAAACACAGTCTGGTAACGGAGCCGCAGTATGCGCTGGATGCGGCGAGAATCTTCCGCAGGATGAAGCGTAGAGAATATGAAGAGATTGACCTGATCAATACGGCAGCGATTAAGCGCGATGAGCCGAAAGCAGAAGAAGGGACACTCTATGAAGCAGTGCGCAGCGAAGAGGCGTATGTGGATCTGTGTCTGCGCAGATATCTGGGACGCATTTATAAATGTGAGACAGTAGAAGAACTGCATCAGGTGCGCGATGGCGTGACACCGGACTGTTATTCTTATAGTAATTACATTTTCAGACATCTCCGGGAAATGGATTATACCCGTTATGCATGTATCGGTACCCGAGTATCCAAGGTGAAGTTAAAAGAGCTGGAAGATGAAGTATTTGATATGCAGAAAGAGCAGATTGAGGATATTCAGATGCGGGATACTCTGAATCAGGCACAGCGGTTTGAACGGCTCGGTCAGAGCCCGGAGCAGATATTAAGTCTTGCCGGGGCAGCAGATGAGCTGGAGCGTTATCTGGCGAAAAAGGATCAGCTTCAGCAGGAATTAAAAGAACTGGAAGACGGAACCAGAACTGCTGAACTGAATGTCAGACGGGAGACGCTGGAACGTGAAGTGGAAGATCTGGAACGAAAGATCAAGTCTGTGAATGAAGAACGGATCGGACGTGCCGGAGATAAACGGATCGCTGAGAGTGAGAAGAAGAGTTATGAAGAACGTCTGAGTCTGCTGCAGGAAGGATTTGTGCCAAATCAGGAGCTTCTGGCGCAGGTGAAAGAAGTTCTCATGAACCGCACTGAGCAGGCGTACCGACGGGAAAATACAGAATTACTTGCGAAGCTGTCTGCACAGGAAGAATCAGCCAGCGATCAGCGGACTTCTGCAAGAATCCGGTTTAATAACGAATATCCGGCATATGGATTTACCAGTCTGGAACATGACAATGATGCATATGACAAGGTGCTGGATCAGCTTCAGCAGGATTATGAGCCGAAGTTTAAGGCAGAATTCGAGAAGCAGTATTTGCTGGTATATCATTCTCTGCGGGAAAATGTGATCGCAACCATTCACGGGGAGATCAAAGCGGCATACCGGCACCGGAAAGAGATCAACCGGATGCTGTCACGTATCCGTTTTTCGGACAGTACGTATCAGATCGATATTCTTCCGGCGGATAATGAGAACGGACAGTTCTATGAGATGCTGATGGCGGAAGAACTGGACAGCAAGGTGTTAGACAACGACGGATTTGACGGACAGTTAAGCTTTGGAGAAGATACATTTTATCAGAAATACGAGAAGCAGATCGAGCGTCTGACGGAGAAGTTCATGCCGCCGAAGGATGAAGACGGTCAGAAGCGAAGTCTGCACAAGCAGGAGATGGAGAAATATGCCGATTACCGGAATTATCTCACATTCAGTATGTATGAGCGTGTGGAAGATGAGCACGGTAATGTGAAGAAGAATTCGGTAGACGAGATGGCGGGGCGTGATTCCGGCGGTGAGGGACAGAACCCGAAATACGTCGCACTGCTTGCGGGATTCGCAATGCTGTACATGCAGCAGAGCAGCAGAGATCCAAGAATCCGTCTGGTGCTTCTGGATGAGGCATTTTCCAAGATGGACAAGGAGCGAAGCGAAGTGTGTCTGCGTTATGCGAGAGAACTGGAACTGCAGCTAATCGTGTGCGTGCCGGATGAACGTCTGCAGTCACTGATCCGTAATGTGGACAGTGTGTATGGATTCCGCAGACATAAGAATCAGATATCCATGATGCATATCGATAAAGGACAGTATCTGGAAATGATGGAAGGAAATGCAGGCAAGGAAGACGTGAAAGATGGAAGAAAGCAGACAGGAACTGATACAACAGCTGATTAAGATCATAGACGGTGATGCATACCGAAAGGGAACCAAGAAAGGTATGTGTCACCCGGAAGTGACGAATCATATGATGAAGGCAGCAGGAGGCCGGGCGGCATTTATAAGGCAGGCACAAATCATTGAAAAAGATCCGGTGCTGGGCAGATCAATTAAATTTATTCCTGGAAACCTTGGCATGGATATTGTTCAGGTTCATTGTGCGGTGGAAATTATGCCAGAGCTTTGCAGTCGTATTGGTATCGAAGATCCGCGAGCACGTCAGCTTCGCTATATTCAAACAATGGAACAATGGAAAGAAAAGGCAGGCAGAACCTGGCTTACGGCATATTATGAAGACGAACTCGACAGATTAAATCGGGGGAAGTGCAGTGAGCAGCTTAGAAAGCAAATGGATGATGAACAAGGCGCTCTGTACCTGTGCCTGGATGAAATGATTCATTTAGAAGAACCGTTGGAAAAGCCGATATTCAGTGCCAGAGTATTTCAGGGAGCGACAGAACATGACAGGAGGATTACACCATCCAAACGTTTTCGGAAACAGTATCAGAAGCGCGTGTGCGGTATTATCAAGGATTATTCTCCGGAATATATAGAAGATATGAGTGAGGATGAGATGCTTGCCACACATGGAATTCTGTCCTATTCACAGACATTAGAGTGGAAAGGCAGAGTAATCTGCACACTGGATGATGGGCATGTGATAGATACTGGAAGTCAGGTATATGGAACGGTGTTGAATGCAAAAACGCTGGAGCATATAGAGTCAGTGAAACTACCTGGCATTCAGCGCATATTGATCATTGAGAATAAGGCGAACTATGAGAAAATGGAGTTCAACGAAAATGAACTTTATGTATTTTGCCATGGATTCTTTTCGCCAAAAGAAGTAAGAGTGCTGAAGAAAATTGAAGAGTCGGCCGGTGAAGCGATCAAGTATGAACACTGGGGCGATCTGGATTATGGCGGAATCCGTATCTTTCAATATAATAAGTCGGAAGTGTTTGCAGAACTTCATCCATATAAGATGGATCGGGATACATATTGCCAGGCAATTGAAAACGGGGCAGGGGTTCCGCTGGAAGAAGGAAAAAGAAGAAAGCTGGAAATGCTGGACGCAGGGATGCTGGAATCC
>ERZ1034901.864-NODE-864-length-22617-cov-13.719041_pt1 | contig 22617 bp, 15 predicted proteins | sample MGYA00520628_ERZ1034901 | MGnify/ENA primary metagenome ERZ1034901 (study PRJEB33766, sample SAMN09781783) | gut metagenome | biome: gut microbiome | host: Homo sapiens | place: Madagascar | study: EMG produced TPA metagenomics assembly of the PRJNA485056 data... | reverse complement strand
ATCCTGATCCCGTTCAAAGGCTAATCTCTCCGGGAGAATTCTCCCCGTGAGCCGCAGGAATGTTCTTCTGCGGCTCACGACGGGTCATCCCAGTGAGAAGAGGCTAGTGAAATGGGTCATTCAGAAAAATCGGCGCTGAATTCGCTCGGCGGCTATTCCGTGAGGGAGGAAATCGCGAACGCGACAACGCACGGCATCGCGGTGCTCCTTTCCATTGCCGCGCTGGTGCTTCTGATTGTTTTTTCCGTGAGGGAGGACGCGGGGGCGCTGACCATCGTGAGCTCGGTGATCTTCGGCGCCTCGATGATCATTCTCTATACGGTCTCGACCCTCTACCATGCGATTCCGAATCTGAGGGCGAAGCGCGTTCTCCAGGTACTCGACCACAGCGCGATCTACATTCTGATCGCCGGTTCCTACACGCCTTTCTGCCTCATCACGCTCGGGAACACCACGGGGATCGTGCTCTGCTCCATCGTCTGGACGATTGCGCTTCTCGGCGCCATTCTTCAGCCCATTCTCCTCAGGGCCGCCGACTGGCTCAACTGCGTTCTTTATCTCGGCTTGGGCTGGTGCATCGTCTTCGTGATGAAGCCCCTGATTGAATCGCTCCCGACGGGGGGCCTCTGGCTTCTTGCGGCCGGGGGCGTCACGTATTCGCTCGGCGTCATCTTTTATCTCTGGGAGCGGCTCCCGTACAACCACGCGATCTGGCATGTGTTCGTGCTCGCGGGCACGACGCTTCAGTTCCTCGCCGTTCTTCTCTACGTGATCCCGGAAGCGCCCGGCATTGCCGCCTGACCAAAGGCTGCCAGCCGAAGAGCTTCAAAAACTTGAAGGCAAACGAAAAGCCCGGGCATTTCTGACCGGGCTTTCGGATCGACGCCTGTGTCGCTGCCTGAGGGAACAGCGCTTTCAGGAGTGCAGTATTTGCCTGACCTAAATTAGGCGGCGGCAGCCATCGCCTTGATTTCGGCGGAGAGGCGGCTCTTATGGCGGGCAGCAGCGTTGCCGTGGAGCACGTGCTTGCGGGCCATCTTGTCGATCACGGATTCAGCAGCCTTGAAGGCTTCGAGGGCAGCAGCCTTGTCGCCGGCAGCGACGAGCTTGCGCACCTTCTTGATGGCGGTGCGGTACTGGCTGCGCTGGGCGGCGAGATGCAGATTACGCGCAACGGTCTGACGGGCGCGCTTGCGAGCTTGCTTGGTATTGGCCATTTTTCTGTGGTTTCCTAAAAATCAGTCGACGATCTGGTGTACGTACGAGGGCCGTGTTTTCGGCCTTCAGAAAGTGCGTTTTCCCGGGGAGGAAGACGGAATTTCTGTTACGAAAAGCCATCCATCCTGTTGGGTGACCCCGAAAAGTCCTAAACTATACCACCTTTTCGGGCGGCGCACAGCGAGTTTCCGCCTGAAATCTTTTGCCTGCCCGCCGGATGATGCTCTTTCCTCCGGAAGTTTCCGCCAAAAAGACGATACGCATGTCGCTCATTAAATCCGCCGCCACCATTTCAGGACTTACGCTTCTTTCGCGCATCACGGGCGTTGTGCGCGACATGCTGATTGCGCGTTATTTCGGCGCGACGGCCGAGACCGATGCGTTCTATGTGGCCTTCAGACTCCCCAACATGCTGAGGCGCCTCTTCGCGGAAGGAGCCTTTCAACAGGCGTTCGTGCCGATGCTCTCCGAAGTGAGGGAAAAGGAGCCCGAGGAAGGCGAAAGGCGCTTCATCGACAACGTCTTTACGGTGCTCGCGCTCGCGGTCTTCATCGTGAGCGTTCTCGGCGTCATCGCCGCCCCGCTTCTCGTCTGGGCGATTGCGGGCGGCATGAAGGGCGACGCGGAAGCCTTTACGCTCGCGACGGGACTTACGCGCTTCATGTTCCCCTACATCGCCTTCATGAGCCTCGTTGCTCTTGCGGCGGCAGTACTCAACACCCGGAAGAAATTTGCGCTTCCTGCGGCAACGCCCATTCTCCTCAATATTTCCTTTATTCTCGCGACCGTTTTCCTCGCAGACCGCTTCGTCGAACCCGTCTGGGCGCTTGCCGTCGCCGTGATCGGCGGCGGCGTGCTGCAGCTCGGCGCTCAGGTCTGGGGGCTCTCGAGAATCGGCGTCCGCGTGCGTCCGAGAAATGTGAAAAAGGCGCTCGCGGACGAAAACGTGCGGCGCGTTCTCACGCTGATGGCGCCGGCGCTCTTCGGGGTGGGGGTCGCTCAGCTTTCCATTCTCATCAATACCAACATCGCGTCGCACCTCGGGCAGGGCGCCGTGACGTGGCTCAATTACGCCGACCGCCTCATGGAATTCCCGACGGCGCTCTTAGGCGTGGCGCTGGGCACCGTGCTCCTTCCTGGGCTCTCGGCCGCCCATGCGAGAGGGGACGATGCGCGCTACAACGCACTCCTCGATCACGGCCTGAGGCTCGTCGCGCTGGTCGGCATCCCGGCGAGCATCGGCCTCTGGCTCACGGCGGATGCGCTTGTGAGCTTCCTCTTTCAGGGAAGGAGCTTTACCCCTCACGACGTGAGCCAGACCGCGCTCGCCGTCGTGGGGTATGCGGTCGGGCTGATCGGACTCATCGGCCTCAAGATCATCGCCCCTGCCTTTTATGCGAGAAAGGACATCCGCACGCCCGTCAAGGCCGCCTTCATGTCGCTCGTCGTCGTGCAGCTCATCAACTGCATCTCCGTTCCCTTCCTTTCGCACGCAGGGCTCGCGCTCTCCGTGGGGCTCGGAAGCGTCGTCAATGCGGGAACGCTTCTCGTCATTCTGAGGCGGCGCGGAATCTATTCTCCCTGCGCGGGGTGGCTCAAAGCCATTCTGCGGATTGCGATCGCCTCGCTTCTGATGGGGGGAGCCGTCTGGTGGGTTCAGCAGGGCGTCGACTGGACGGCGCTTCGCTGGACCTGTCGCGCCGCGGGCGTTCTCGGCCTGGTGGCGGGGGCGGCAGTTCTCTACTTCGGAGCGCTTTATGCGCTCGGCTGGAGGATTCGGGACATCCGGCCCGCCTGACGGAGGGCGGCCGGAAAAGACGATCTTCTCCGGATTCATCCGACGAAAAAAAGGCGCTGAGGTCAGTCATCAGCGCCTTGCAATCCCGGGCAGCCTTCAAAGCGGATGTCAAAGTGCTCTGCAATGCTCTCCGGGAACGTTCCGGAGAGGATTCAATTCGATTCCTCAACTTCTTCGTCGAGTTCCGCCATGGTGGCAAAGGGCATTTCCGAAGGCCACGCGATGAGTTCGTCCTCTGTGAGCACGTTGAGGGCTTCGGGCCCGAGGTGCGCAGAGTTGACGGCATAGTTGAGCTTCGCATAGACCGAAACGAGGTCGCGGCGAAGAATTTCCGAGGCGGTTTCCTCGTCCATGTTTTCATCGAGCTTCCCGAGCGCATCCTGAAGGGTATCGGCGGCATCGAGCAGCGTGGCGTGGAGCCACTCCGGGTTGAGGTCTTCGGACATGTCTGAAATCTCCTTGAGCCAGTTTGGACAACAGGTAATCACATATTCCGCAATTGTAGGAGCTCCGGACGGGAGGCGGCTGTGAGGCCGGCGTCCTGCACGGGTTTTGCCGCATGCCGCCCGAAATGCGCGCTTAAGAAAGCACTCCTAGACTTGCGGGACAACATAAGAAGCCCGCTCCTCGCTCATGGTGAAGAGAAGCAAAGAGCGGCCACCCATGAGGAGACTTCCCATGCCCAAGAGCAAAACCGCACCCCGTCGAGCCAAGAAGCTCGAATCCCGCCGCGCCGCCAACGCGAGAAACGTTCAGCCGATGTCCTATGTCGAGATGCTCGACAGGCTGCGCGAGACGCTCAACGCCCGCTTCTATGAAGAGCAGGGCTTCCCGCACCTTGAGATCCTTGCCGCCAACTACAAGGGTCCCGTCACTACGGGCGACCTCTCCGACTACATGCAGCTGCAGCACTTCTTCATCGGCATGACCGTGGCGCTCGCCCATGCGGTGAGCTCCTCGAGCCGCATGACGATGGAACAGCGCGAGGACAGCTGCGCGGCCGTGGCTTATGCGATTGCGGCGACGCTTCTCGACCTGCGCGAAGACTTCCGCGACACCTCGGGCTGGATGGGCCGTCAGGCGCTCGACGCCGTGCGCGCCCGCTGGGGCATGGCGAAGATGTACCAGGCAGGCATCGAGGACGCGGCGCGCCAGATGGACGACAGGAGCCTCGCCTCCTACTTCGGCATGGATTTCGTGATGACGCTCCTCGACATGACGGGCGAGCTCGCCCAGAGGGGAAGCGACACCGTCGTTTCCGTGACGACCTGCAAGGATGAGGTGATTACGGCCTTCACGAGCTATGCAACCGCCAATCAGGCGCTCGCGGGCTCCCGCCTCGTTGACCTCGAGAAGATCTTTGCCGAAAATGCCGTGACGGAAGAGTTCCACAAGGACTATCCCAACTGGCGTCCGGAACCCGCCGATGCGCTCAATCCCGCTCTCCTCGGCTTCAACGCCCTTTCGGACGAAGACACGGCTTACCTCGAGAAGCTCCTTAAGGACCCGCACTTCCTCCACGACATGCGCGTCCTTTACGTGCGTACGCCTGCCGAGGAAATTCCTCAGGGCAAGCGCGAAGAGGTCGTCATGGGCTATGCGCTTCGCTACGGCCCCCGTTCGACGAAGGCCTTCGAGGCCGGGCGCGACCCGACGGAAGCCGAAATGGATCAGGACGCCGAGGTGATCAACCTTCTCGTCATGACAGTCTTCCTTCAGGCCGACGCCATTACGGTGGCGGGCATCGACGATGATCCGAAGGGGGATGACGAGATCGACCGCGATTCGCACACCTATCAGGTGACGATGGATTCGCCGGTTCAGAAGGTTTTTGAAACCTGGAAGAACACGAAGCTCGTTCCGGGCGCTGCGCCCGTACCTGAAGCCAGGCCTGATGCCGGCCTGAGCGCTCAGGAAGAAAATGGCGGTCTTTCCGGAAAGAAAGGCCGCCATTCTTCTCTTCAGGATGCCGAGGCCGCTTTAGTGCGAAGCGGATTCAGAGGCATCCTTTCCGATCGCTTCGATTTTTTCTGAAAGCTCGAGCCAGCGCATTTCAAGCGCCTCAACCTTAGGCGCAAGCTCGCCGTGTTCGCGAAGCGTTTCGGCGACCTTGTCCTGGTCGGCGCTGTTGTAGAACTCCGTGTCGGCCAACTGTGCGTCGAGCGCCTTGAGGCGGTCGCCCAGCTTCGTCATTTCCTTTTCCACTTTCTCGAGCTCGCGCTTCAGGGGCTTTCTCAGCTCGGCAATGCGCGCGCGCTCCTGAGCGGCAAGGCGCCTCGCCTCGCTCTTATTGATGGCGGGAGCTTCAGGACGGGCGGCGGCGCGCTCCGCCTTCGCCTCGGCCTGCGTCATGCGGCGGTGTTCGAGAACGAGCTTTGCGTAGTCGTCGAGGTCGCCTTCGTAGGTTTCGCGCTTCCCGTCATGGATGAGCCAGAGTTCGTCCGTGACGGCGCGAAGGAGATGGCGGTCGTGCGAGACGAGAAGCACGGATCCCTCATAGGTCGAGAGCGCAATCGTGAGCGCCTCGCGGGTTTCCATGTCGAGGTGGTTGGTCGGTTCGTCGAGGATGAGAAGATTGGGCTTCTTCCACGCGATGAGGGCGAGCGCAAGGCGGGCCTTTTCGCCGCCCGACATCGGCCCCACGGGGCTCGTCGCGAAGTCGCCCGAGAAGCGGTAGGTGCCGAGGAAGTCCCTCAGCTCCTGTTCGCGCGCTTCCGGAGCAATGTGGCGGAGCTGCTCGAGGGGCGTTTCGTCCATCCTCAATTGGTCGAGCTGATGCTGGGCAAAGTAGCCGATCTCAAGGCCCTGTCCGCGGCGGATTTCGCCCGCGATCGGCGGGAGGTCCCCGACGATCGTCTTGACGAGGGTGGATTTGCCGGCGCCGTTCACGCCGAGAATGCCGATGCGTTCGCCCGAGCGCACGCTGAAGGAGACGCCCCTCAGGATCGGATTCCCGTCGTAGCCGCAGGAGAGGCCTTCGGCGTCGACGAGATGATCGGGGAGGCGTTCGGGCTTCAGGAAATTGAAGCGCCACTCGCGCTTCGAGCGCACGGGTTCGACGGACTCGAGGCGCTCGAGCATCTTGATGCGCGACTGCGCCTGACGGGCTTTGGTCGCCTTGTAGCGGAAGCGCTCGATGTAGGCCGTGAGGTGCGCTGCCGTCGTTTCGTAGGCCCGGCGGGCGGCATCCTGCTGGCGGAGCTTTTCAATCCGATCGCGTTCGAACTGAGTGTATTTTCCGGCATAGCGGCAGATGGTGCCGTCCTCGACCGACCAGATGGTTTCCACGGAACGGTCGAGGAATTCCCGGTCGTGCGAAATGATGACGACGGTCGATTCGACGCGCCTCAACCAATTCTCGAGCCAGATGAGGGAGTCGATGTCGAGGTGATTGGTCGGTTCGTCGAGAAGAAGCAGATCCGCGGGCCGCATGAGGGCGCGCGCAAGCGCGATGCGGTTTCTCCAGCCGCCCGAAAAGTCCCGGACCATGCGGCCGCAGTCGGACTCATGGAAGCCGAGGCCCGAGAGAATGGTCTTTGCCTGGGCGACCACCGCGCCTTCGTTCACTTCCGCGAGTTCGCTGTGCGCAGCCGCAAGCGCCATTTCGTCGCCGGACTTTTCCGCGAGCGCGAGGTTTTCGCGCGCCTTCATGAGAGGCGCGTGGCCCGAGAGCACGTAGTCGATGCATGAGACGTCCTCCACCCTGAAGCTCTGCGCAACGTGCGCAATGCGCTCCTTGGGCGGCGTTTCAATGTCGCCTTCCTCGGGGGAAAGCTCTCCGAGAATCGCCGCAAAGAGGGTCGACTTTCCGCAGCCGTTCGGGCCGACGAGGCCGATGCGCTCGCCCGGGCTCGCAATGAGGTTCGCTTTGGAATAAAGAACGCGCGTCCCGCGCATGAGCGCGAGATTGAGTAGTCGAAGCATCTTTGAAGGAGGACGAAAGGACGGTGAATCAAAAAGGAGGATGGACGGCTCCGATGGAGCCTCTCTTTAATTGCGGAAGTATTCGCGAAGGTCCTTCGCGTGCGCAAGGAAGACCTGGTCGTCGCCCCCCGACACCGAAAGCCAGGTGATCGGAAGGTCGGGGAAGAGCGACTCAACGGCTTCGAGACCGTCGCCCACTTCAACGATGAGAATGCCGTCTTCGGTGAGGTGATCGGCCGCCTCGCTCACGATGCGCTCAACCACATCCATGCCGTCCTCGCCCGCAGCGAGCGCGAGCGACGGTTCGTGGCGGTACTCGTCGGGGAGCGCATCCATCGAGCGGGTCGTGACGTAGGGCGGGTTCGAGATGATGACGTCGAATTTGCGGCCCTGGAGGTTTTCGTAGAGGTCGCCCTGAACGAGCTCGAGCTCGTCGTCAAGGTCATAGTCGCGGCGGTTGATTTTCGCGACTTCGAGCGCATCGGCGGAAATGTCCGAGCCCGTCACGGCCGCGTGCGGGAAGCACCCCTTCGCGAGAATCGCGAGGCATCCCGAACCCGTGCAGAGGTCGAGGACGGAACCGACCGCTTCCGGATCGGACACCCAGGGAGCAAGGTCTTCCTCGAGAAGCTCTGCGATGTAGGAGCGCGGAATGAGCGCGCGCTCGTCGATGTAGAAGCGGTGGCCGGTGAGCCAGGCTTCCTTCAGAAGGTAGGCGGTCGGGGTTTTGTCGTGAACACGGCGGTCGATGAGGTGCACGAGGCGAACGAGTTCGTTGTGCGTGAGCGCGGCGTCAAGGAACATGTCGAAGCGCTCGAAGGGGAGCTTCAGCGCCCGGCAGATGAGAAAGGACGCATCTTCCGTGGAAGTGGGCGAGCCGTGGCCGTAGCTGAGGTTCGCGTTTTCCATCTCCGTCACCGCCCAGCGGTAAAGGTCGCGGATGGTCTTGAGGTTGTGAATGGGATCGTCAAGAAGCGGAGCAACTTCGTACATGTAGCGTCCTCGGAAATTCTTCTGTAAAAGGCCGGAATGGGGCGGAAAACTCTCATCCGGCTGATGATTGCGCTGCGCCGCATTATAGAGAGAGGCCGGACGGCACTCCTAAAACTCAATGAAGTGCGCGAAAATACCGGATCCGCCGGCCGCACCTCCCTTAGGCCGCACTTTCCGCTTTTTTTCAGTTCCCGCAAGAGGAGTCCCTTCAAGTTGCGCCTGCGCCAGATCAAAATAGCCGGCTTCAAGAGCTTTGCTGATCCGACCGTGATCGACATCCGCGACCCCTTCATCGTGATCGTGGGGCCGAATGGCTGCGGGAAGTCCAACATCATTGATGCCGTGCGCTGGGTTCTCGGCGAAGGACGCGTGAGCGAACTGCGCGGGAAGGCCGCCTCAGAACTCATCTTTGCAGGGTCCGCTGCGCGAAAACCCCTTGGGCGCGCGAGCGTCGAGCTCGTGCTCGACAATTCCGATCATGCCGTGAAGGGCCCCTGGGGGCAGTATGAGGAGCTTTCCATCCGCCGCGTGGTGACGGGCGAGGGCCTTTCCGCCTACTACATCAACCACCAGCAGGTGAGAAGGCGCGACGTGCAGGAAATCTTCCTCGGCACGGGGCTCGGCTCGAGAAGCTATGCGATCGTCTCGCAGCACATGATCGCTCGTTTTACGTCCGCAAAGCCTGAGGAACTGAGAAACTACCTTGAGGAAGCCGCGGGCGTTTCGCTTTATAAGGAGCGCCGGAGGGAAACCGAGTCGCACTTAAAGGAAACGCAGGAAAACCTCGAGCGTGCGGGGGATCTTCAGACCATGCGCTCCGAGGAAATCGAGCGCCTGAGAGGCGAGGCTGCCACCGCAGCTCGCTGGATTGAGCTCGATAAAAGGAAGACGGAATCCGAAGCCCTCTGGTACTTCCTTCAGTGCGAAGCCGCAAGGAATGAAGCCGATGCCGCGAAAGCCGACATCGTCCGCACGGAAAACGACATCGCGATGAAGCGCCGGGCGATTGAAGAGTGCGAAGGCGCTCAGGAAGCGCTCGTTGCCGATGAACGCCGGGCGGACGCCGAATATCAGCGGATCTCGAGCGACTTCCAGAATGCCGAAAAGGAGCTCGCCCGGCTCGAGGGCGAGATGAGCCGCCTCGTCGAGCGCCGCAGAAAGGCGGAGCACGATCGCGAGGAGGCTCAGAAGCAGATTGCTGAGAAGAAAGAAGCGCTCAAAAATCTCGAGCGCGACAACGAGGAGCGCTCGGGCAGGATTGAAATGCTAGAAGAGGATCTCGCTGAATTCGAGGCCATGAACGAAGCGCGGCAGGAAGAACTGGACCGTGCTGAAGAAGCTGAGCGCGCGGCGAGAGAAGCTTCTGAAGCCGCCGGGCGCGTGCTTGCCGACGCCCGTACGGAGGAGCGCTTGAAGGAGCTTGAGCTCTCCCGGGAAAAGGAGCGCGTGCGGGAACTCGAAGCCAGGCTGAAGCGCCTCGGCGACGAGGAAAAGAATGTCTCCCGCCCGGACCCTGAACGCCTCAACGCGCTCGCCGAAGAATTGAGCGGGCTTCAGGAGGAGTCCGAAGAGCTCGCCGCGATGCTCGAGGAAGCGCTCGAGCGCGCCGAACTCTCGCGGGAACGCGCGGCCGAGCGAAGCGAATTCTATTTTTCGCGCCTCTCGGAATTGAAGTCTCAGACCGCGAAGCTCCAGACGCTCGAGGAAGTCCAGAAGGAAGCCCTGAATGCCGATGCGCTCACGGAATGGATCAAAAATGCCGGCATCGACGGACTTCCCGAGCTCGCGGACGCCATTGAGGTGCCCGACAACCTCATCACGGCGCTCGAAGCCGTGCTCGAGCACAGAACCCGGGCATTTCTGCTGAGGGATCTGCGGTCCGCCGCCGACTTTGCGCGCCGCCGTCCGCCGGCGCGTCTCTCCTTTGCCGCTCCTGCTGCATCGGGAGGCGCAGAGAAGACCGGCGGCTGGGAGCTGGGCGGGAAGCCCGTGGAGCTTCTCAGGTCGAAAATCGAAACCGAGAACCCGGCGGCGCGCGCTGCGATCGATGCCTGGTGTTCGGGCGCGGCGCTTGCCCCCGATCTGGCTGGAGCGCTTCGCGAGCGCGAGAAGATTCCGGCGGGGCATTTTTTCGTGACGCCTCAGGGCGACATCGTGACGAGCGCCACCGTGACCTTCTGGGCGGCGGAGGATCCGAGGCTCGCGCTCCTGTCGCGCGGGCGCGAGATCAGGGAACTGAAGGCCCGGATCGATGATTTCGAGCTTCAAGTGGCTGAGGCCGACGACGAACGTCAGAAGGCTTCCGGAGACGAAGCGCGAGCCCGCCGCGAAGCCGAGTCGCTCCAGGTAAAGAAAACTGAAGCCGAGAGGCGCCTCTCGAAGCTCACGCTCGAGGAGCGCGATGCCCGTGCGGAGCTCGAAGCTGCTCAAAGGCGTGAAGCCGATCTCAAGCGCTCCCGCGAGGAACTCGAAACAGAGTTCGAGGAGGTTTCTGCGCGCTCTGAAACGGCGCTTCAGCTCGCTGAGGAGGCCGCGGAGAAGCTTGACCGGGCCGAACGGGATGCGGGCGAAGCCGCGGCCCGGCACGGGCGCACTCAGGACAGGCTGATTGAGATCCGGCGCGAGGAAACGGAAAACATCCACCGAGCCGCCATGAAGAAGCTCGAAATCAGCCAGGCGCAGGAGGCCCTAAGGACGGCGGAGCGCCGCGGAACGGAAATTCAGAGCGACATCGAGCGGGAGAAGGCGCGCCTCGAAGAGGCCGAGAAAAGCCTTGCCGAGGACGATCAGAATGTTCTCGAAAAAGGCGCTGCGGAACTTCTCGAAAAGAGCGCTGAATTCGAGAGGGCTGCGGGCGACGCGCAGGGGCGGCTTCAGGAAGCGAAGCGCCGTACGGAAGAGAACCTGCAGCTGATGAAGACGCTCAATGCCGAAATTCTGCCGCTCACGGAAAAAGCGGGGCTTCTGCGCGGAACGGCGGAGCAAAAGGCGGCGCTCCTCGGGCAGCTTTCCTCGCGCCTCGATGAACTCGGCGTTGAAGTCGAAAAGCTTCGCCTCATCGCGCTCGAGCGCGGAATGAAGGTGACGGCCGTCAGAAACGAAGTCTCGCGCCTCATGAACGAAATTGCGGCTTTGGGCCCCGTCAACCATGCGGCGCTCGCGCATCTCGAGGCTGCCGAGAACGCCTGGAAGCTCGCGGCCGCTCAGATGGACGATCTTGCGAAAGCGGTGGAGACCCTTGAGAACGCCATTCGCCGCATCGACATGGAAACGCGCGCTCGAATGAGGGAGACCTTTGAGAAGGTGAATGCCGGGTTCGACGAAACCTTCAGGCTTCTCTTCGGCGGCGGCGACGCCTCACTCCAAATCGTGGGCGACGAAATCCTGACGGCCGGCGTGGTGATGTCCGCGCATCCTCCGGGAAAGCGCAACTCCACGCTCAATCAGCTTTCGAGCGGTGAGCAAACGCTCACAGCGATTGCGCTCATTTTTGCCATGTTCAGGCTCAACCCCGCGCCGTTCTGCCTTCTTGACGAAGTGGACGGGCCGCTCGACGAAGCCAATCAGGGGCGTCTAGCGAGGCTCTGCATTGCGCTCTCCGAGGCGACGCAGTTCCTCGTCATCTCGCATCACCGCTTCACGATGGAGCATGCTTCCTCTCTGATCGGCGTTACGATGAAGGAGCCGGGCGTGAGCCGCATCGTGAGCGTCGACGTAAAGGAAGCCGTTGAGATTGCAAAGGCGGATGCAGCGGCAGGGAAAAAGAACGGCTGAGGATCGGGTTCTGCCGCCGGGTCCGGAGTCCTATGGGAGATATCTCCGGAATGGAGATCCCGAAGAACAATGCGCGGAAAGCGCGTGCGGCGTCAGCAAGGTTTGCAAGGCTTCTCATAAAGATGAGGAACAATTTTTCTCCTCTCGTCTACCTATTCGGTAGGTAGAATGATCAGCCAAGCGCCGCTTTCAACAACGGAGCGGCTTATTCGTTCTCTATCCTCGGGCTCACGTCATGCAATCGCTTGAGATCCTGATACCCATCATTGTTATTGCCGTCATTCTGGTCGGACTGATTTTCTGGCGATCAAAGCGCGAGGAAAAGCGCGCCCGGGAATCCGGCGGGAAGCTTCGCTCCGTGCAGACCGCTGACGCGCTTGCGGGCTCGGAACCGCGCGTGGAGCCTGATCTCATCGCTCAGGCGACTGAACGCGCGCGCAGGGCGGCTGAAGGAGACCTCAGCAGCACCATCAAGGCTGATCCGACGCTGGGGCGGCTTCTCGATGAAAGCGAGATCCCGACCCCGACCGAAGAGCCTCCGATCTACGCCGAGCTTGAGCGCGAGGAGGCTGAGGAAGCAAAGGCCGAGGAAGCGAAGAAGGAAAGCGCCGAGCAGTCTGCTGATCCGAGAAGCCGCGCCGTGCCGCCGGTGGATTCCGCCATCGAATGGATTCTCGATATTGCGCCCGTCGACGGGATGCAGTTTGCGCTCGGCGGCGTGAAGAGCCTGAAGCTCGAGCTCGCGCGCCTCAATCTCCCGCTTCTCGTGCGCGTCTTCGCGCAGTCCTCGAAAGACGGGCTCTATTACGAAGCCGAGGAACTCCACTTCCCGGCGCGCCACGTTGTCGCCTCCATGGTGCTCGCCAACCGGGCCGCGAAGCTCGATGAAGTGGGCGCGTCGCGCTTTTATCAGGTGCTCGAGCAGTCGGCGGCGCAGAACAACGTCGTCATCCGCCGCGAGCTCGAACCCGGCCAGGCGGTGCTTCGTTCCGCAACGCTCAAGAACTTCATCAGTTATTTCGACCGCAAGATCGAGGTCGTCATTGCTCCGATCGATCCGGAACATCCCTTTGATCTTGAAGCGGTTTCTAAGGCAGCGCGCAAGGCGGGCTTCGAATCGTCGAGCGGCTGCTGGGAGCTTCGCTTTGATCCGGCAGAGCGCGACCCGGTGATCTCGCTCGCCTTCGGTCCTGAAGGAACGAATACGCTGGTCCTCACCTACGACCTGCCCCTCGGGAACCTCGCCCGCGGCGACCTGAAGCGCTACTTCGCGCTTGCGAACCACCTCGCGGCGGAACTGAAGAGCCGCTGGAGCGACTGCTCCAAACACCCCGTGGATGCGGGCGGCGCCATGCTGATTGCCGAACAGGCCGAGGCGCACGGGAAGCTCATGACGGAAAACGGCGTGGAGCCCGGATCAAACCGCGCGCGGCTTCTCTTCTCGCGCTGACTGAAGAATGCGAAGCGTCCGGCGGAGAGAATCCCCGGGCGCTCTTTTTTAAGAAATTTGCCTATCCATGACCTCTCTTTTTGACGAGACCGAAGAGGCGCCGCTTTCTGCGCCGAAGAAGGCCCCGGCGGCAGAAAAAACTCCGGCCCCGGCTGAACCGCTTTCCTCCGACTCCGATCCCTTCGGCGCGAAGGCCGCGGCTGCGGCAGTTGCGCCCGAAAAAGCGCGCGAGCGCATGGCGGAGCTCGAGACGGAAATCGAACGCTGGAGCTACGAGTACTACGTCCTTGATGCGCCGAGCGTGCCCGACGCGGAGTACGACCGCGCCTGGAACGAACTCTCGGCGCTCGAAGCGCGCTTTCCGAAACTGAAGAGCCCGACCTCGCCGACGCTTCGAGTCGGAGGCGCCGTGCGCGAGGGCTTCAGGAAGGTTTCCCACAAGATTCCGATGCTCTCGATTCATACGGAAACGGACTTTTCGAGCGAAGGCGCGAAAGCCTTCGACGAGCGCGTTCGTCACGATCTGGGGCTTGCCGAATCCGATCCTCCCGTTGAATACGACTGCGAACTCAAGTTTGACGGTCTCGCGCTCTCGCTTCGCTACGAGTCGGGGGTCTTTGTTTCGGCGGCCACCCGCGGCGACGGATCCGTGGGCGAGGACGTCACCGAAAACGTCCGCACGATCCGCTCGATTCCCCTGAAGCTTACGGGGAAGTATCCTCAGGTGCTCGAAGTCCGCGGCGAATGCATTATGCATAAGAAGGACTTTGAGGCGCTCAATGCCCGTCAGGAAACAGAGGGCGAAAAGCTTTTCGCCAATCCGAGAAATGCGGCAGCCGGGTCGCTTCGGCAGCTCGACAGCAGCATTACCGCGAAGCGCACGCTGCACTTTTACGCCTATTCACTGGGCGAATGTTCCGAACATTTCGCGGACACGCAGAGCGCGGTGCTCGATCGCTTTGAGTCGCTCGGGTTCCCGGTCGCCAAAATGCGCCGCGTCGTGATGGGCGCGGAGGCGCTTGCTCAATTCCACGAGGACGTCCTCCGGATGCGCGGGGACCTTCCCTTTGAAATCGACGGCGTCGTCTATAAGGTCAACAGCCTTGAGCTCGAGGCCGAACTCGGCTTCATTGCGCGCGAACCCCGCTGGGCCTGCGCGCACAAGTACCCGCCTGAGGAAGCCCTCACGCAAGTGCTTGGAATCGACGTTCAGGTCGGCCGCACGGGGCGCCTCACGCCCGTCGCGCGCTTGGCGCCCGTCTACGTCGGCGGCGTCACGGTTTCGAACGCGACGCTTCACAACGAGGACCACGTGACCGAAGATCTCGACCTGCGCGTCGGCGACACGGTGGTGGTTCGCCGCGCGGGCGACGTGATTCCGGAGATTCTTCGCGTCGTGAAGGAGCGTCGTCCGAAGGACGCTGTGCCCTTCCGCATGCCCGAGGTCTGCCCCGTCTGCGGGAGCGCCGTCATTCGGGACGAAGAGGAAAAGGACATGCGCTGCACCGGGGGACTCTTCTGCCCGGCGCAGATGAAGCTTTCCATCGTGCACTTTGCCTCCCGCCGCGCGATGGGCATTGACGGGCTCGGTGAAAAGATCGTCGAAATGCTCGTCGACGAAAAGCTCGTCGCCACCCCGGCTGACATCTTTACGCTCAGGGCCGAGGATCTGACGGCGCCCATTCAGGCTACGGTCGGAACAGCGAAGCCCGTGAAGCGCATGGGGCCGAAGGCGGCGGAAAACCTTCTCGCCAGCATTGAGAAGGCCAAGTCGACGACGCTCGCGCGCTTCATCTTCGCGCTCGGCTGCCGCCACGTGGGCGAAGCCACGGCGCTTGCGCTCGCCAACCATTTCGGCACGCTCGACGCTCTCGAAAGCGCTGAGGTAGACGCGCTCTTGGGCGTCCCCGATGTGGGCGAGGTGATTGCCGAAAGCATTCATGCGTTCTTCCGCGAACCCCACAACCGCACCGTGATCGAGGCGCTGATTCACGCGGGCGTTCACTGGCCGGCAGTGGAGAAGCGTTCAGGAGAAAGCCTCGTCGCCGGAAAGACCTTCGTTCTGACGGGGACGCTTCCGACCCTTACGCGCGATGAAGCGAAGGACCTTCTTACGGCCCAGGGCGCGCGCGTCTCAGGGTCCGTCAGCCGCCGCACGGACTATGTGGTGGCGGGTGCGGAAGCCGGGAGCAAGCTCGCGAAGGCGGAGGAACTCGGCATCCGCGTGATCGGCGAAGAGGAGCTCAGAAAGCTCCTCGCAGGCCAGCCCCTTTAATGGAGACGGAAAAGAATGCTCGCACTCATCGGCGGAACCGGATTTGAAGAAGAAGGCATCATCACGGATGCCGAGGAAATCGAAATTGAAACCCCGTGGGGAAAGCCCGCGGCGCCCCTCGTGATCGGAAAGCTCGGGGGCGTGCCGCTCATATTCCTGAGACGCCACGGCGTGAAGCATGAGTTTGCGCCCCACGTGATTCCCTACCGCGCCAACATCTGGGCGCTCAAAGCCGCGGGCGCCAAGGGCATCATTGCCGTCGGCACCGTGGGCGGCATCGGGGAGGCGCTTTCAGCGGGCACGCTGATGGTTCCCGATCAGATCCTCGACTACACCTGGGGGCGCGAACACACGTATTTCGACTCTCCGGAAGCCGGCGTGAAGCACATCGACTTCACGTACCCCTTCGACGAAGGGTTGTCCCAGGCCCTTATCCGCGCCGCCCGCAGGAGCGGACACGGCGTTGTCGAAGGCGGCGTCTACGCGACGACCCAGGGTCCCAGGCTTGAGAGCGCAGCCGAAGTGCGCCGCTTCCAGCGGGACGGCGCCAATGTGATCGGCATGACGCTCTACCCCGAATGCGCGCTTGCCCGGGAGCTTGATCTTCCCTATGGGGCGCTTTGCGTGTCGGTGAATTCGGCGGCGGGTCTGAGGGAATCTCACCGCAAGATCGAATTCGAGTCGCTGAAGGAAATCGTCGACCGGGGCGTGCGTGCTGCAGTGGATGTGGTGCGCGAGGCGCTTCGCGCGAACGCCGCGGAATAATCTCTGATTCGATTCGCTGGAGGCGCCCGGAAGATGGTGAGAGAAGTTCTCCGCATGGGAGACGCAAGACTCCTCGAGCACGCCCTTTCCGTGAGGGATTTCGGGAGCCCGCGGCTTCGCGCGCTCGTCGCCGACCTCTGGGACACCATGGCTGCGGACGGCGGGATCGGGATCGCGGCGCCCCAGATCGGCGTGAGCGAACGGGTGATCTGCTTCGGGCTCGAGGAGGGGTCGGGAGGAGCAAGGGCCGGCGTGCCGAGGACGGTGCTCATCAATCCGACGGTTGAGCTTCTGGGCGACGAAACCGAGGACGGCTGGGAAGGCTGTCTCTCGCTTCCCGGGCTCAAAGGCATGGTGACGCGCGCGAAGCGCATCCGCTATACGGGGTATTCGCTCGAAGGCGAGCGCATCGAACGCGAGGCGGAGGGCTTTCATGCCCGCGTCGTGCAGCATGAGTTCGACCATCTTGAAGGCATTCTCTATCCCATGCGCGTCACCGACTGGACGAATTTCGGCTACACGGACGCGCTCTTCCCGGAACAAAAAGGCTGAAGCGGCGCGCCGGAAAGCGCTTCCAGCGCCGTTCTTACCCGCGGGACATCTCTGCTAAGCTTTTTCCTTCGGAATGCCTCACTTAGGCCGGCCGCACGCTTCGTCCCATTTCGCGCAATGAAATTTTCTTTTCCCCGACTGACTTTTCTCCTCGCGCTGGCGCTCGGGGGTTCTCCCCTGGCGCCCGTTGAGGCAGATCCCGCACCGGCGGATGCGCTCTCGGGTGCGTCCTTCAATCTCGCCGACGTGAGAAGCATGCAGTATCGGGATCTGGCGTCTGACGACGATGCCCGCGAGACGATCCAGGAGGAAGCGCGCCCGGGCGACTTTGTCTTTGCCTTTGAGGAAACGGGAAAGAACGAGGCGTACTTAAGAATCGTGCTCCCGCTCGCTGAAGCGCTTCGCATTGCGTTTCCGGAGCGCCGCGTGATTGTGCGCAGGATCCCATCGCACGGCTTCGCGCAGACCGTGAAGGCGGAGCGCATTCCCTTCGTCATTTCCACCGCGGGCTCCATGGTTTCGCTGATTGACGATTCGGGCGCCATTCCGCTCGCCGTCAGGGAGCGGTCTCTCGGAGGCGACGCCGCTGCGCAGGCGGCTGGCGGTCTCCTCATCGTCGACGCAAGACGAAAGGAATTGGGAAGCTTGGCGAGCCTGAAGGGCGCGAGGATCGCGGTGGAGAGCAGCCTTTCCTTCGGCCCCTGGCAGTGGCTCGCGGGCCGCCTCGTTTCTGAAGGGCTTGACCCAAAAGGCTATTTCGCCTCTGCCGTCTGGCGTCCGCACGACCTTCCGGAAGTCTTCAACGCTGTGGCGACGGGCGGCGCCGACGCAGGTCTCGTGTCGCTCTGCACCTTTGAGACGCTCGTTGATACGGGCTTCATCGACAAGGACGCTTTCCGGCCGGCTGCCGTCCTCTCCGGGACTCCGGGCCCCTGCCGCTCGAGCACGCCCGTGCTCCCCGACTGGACGGTGGGGTATCTTCCCGCAGCTGAGAGCGGCGCCGTGAGAAGAGTGGCTGCAGTGGCCTTCAGCATGCCCGACCAGGAAGGCTGGCGCTGGGGTACGCGCGTCGACTTGTCTCAGGTGAGAAGCCTCATGCAGGCGCTTCACTACGGGCCCTACGCCTATCTTGACGAGCAGACGGTTCTCGGCTTTGCCAAGCGCCACAGCGAACTTCTTCTCATGGTGCTCGCGGTCTTCCTCTTTGTTGCATTCCATGCGGTGCGCTCGCGCTACCTCGTGCGCGTCAGAACGCGCGACCTCGAGGCGGCGCTTGCGGAAAAGAACCGCATGGAGGAAGAGGCGAGAGTGTCGCGCGAGCGGCTCTCCGCAATCGAGCGCGTTGGACTCCTTTCGCAGATGAGCTCCATGTTTGCGCATGAACTGAAGCAGCCCTTGTCGTCCCTTTCGAACTACATCGGGGGCCTCAGGATCTGGAATTCGAGGAGGAGCGCAGCGCCCGGCGACAAGGCGCTCGCTGAAGAGGCATTGAGCGCCATGGCGGAGGAAACGGGGCGGATCACGGCAATCGTCAATCGCGTGCGCGGCTACGCGAGGCAGAGCACGGAACCCCTGCAGCCCTGCGACTGGACGGCAGTCATTCGCCGCGCGATTCTGATTGTCGAGCGTCACGACGCGAGGCGCGTTCCGATTCTGACGGCGCCGGGCGGCTATCTGGCTGCGGACCAGGCGGACGACCGGGCGGCGATGGTGCTCGGCGACCCCCTTGAACTTGAGCTCCTCGTCCTCAACCTCATACGCAATGCCGCCCATGCGGCAAGCGTGCGCCCGGACGGCTTCGTGAGCGTGTCGCTCGCGAGAGAGGAAAAGAATGTTGTCCTCCATGTGACCGACAACGGGCCGAAGCTTTCCGAAGAAGGCTTTGCGCGGCTTACCGGCTACGGCGACTCCGTGAAGCAGGAGGGCTTAGGCATAGGCCTCTCCATCTGCAGAGGCATTGCCGACCGCCATGGCGGGGTGCTTCGCTTTTATCAGCTCCCTCATGAAGGCATCTGCGCTGAAGCCGTGATTGAAGCTCTGGATGATGCTCAGAACCCTGACGCCCGAAAGGAGAATAGTGATGACAGAGAATAAGGATGCCCTCGTTCGGATCGTCGACGACGATGCGGAACAATTGAAGAGTCTCGCCTTTCTGCTTCGAATGGGAGGCTTTGAGGTGATGACCTATCAGAGCGCGCAGTCCTTTCTCGAGATGGATGATCCGAGAAAGCCGGGGTGTCTGCTTCTGGACCACCGCATGCCCGGCATGACCGGGATGGAGCTTCAGGCGGAGCTTGTTGAACGCGGAAGCCTCCTTCCCGTCATCTTCCTTTCTGCACACGGCGACATTCCGATGGCGATGCAGGCCGTGCACCGGGGCGCGATGGATTTCCTCGTGAAGCCCGCGGCTCCGGACGTGCTCATTGCCGCCGTTGAAAAAGCAGTGAAGAAGAGTTTTGAGGATCTCGCCGCCGACGCGGGCCAGGCGGATCTTGCCGAAAAGGCGGCGACGCTTACCGATCGCGAACTCGAAGTGGCGCGCCTCGTCGCCCAGGGGCTTCTCAACAAGCAGATCGGAGACAAGCTCGGGATTTCGCTTCCCACCGTGAAGCTCCATCGCGGCAATGCCGCCAGGAAGCTCGGCGTCCGTTCAGCGGTTGCGATGGCCAAGGCCCTTGAGGCTGCCGGGCTCCTTTCTGACGGAGGCCGGTGAGATGGCTTATTTGCGCCGCAGATCCGCGCTTCAGGGCCTGGGGTTGCTCACGCTCTCCGGTCTTTGGCCGAAGATTCTCCAGGCGGAATCCATTCCCGCGGAACAATCCTGGGACGTGATTGCCGTCGGCGCGGGCGCCGCGGGCTTTGCCGCTGCGATTGCCGCAAGGGAAGCGGGCGCGAGGAAGGTGCTTCTCATTGAAAAAATGGCGCTGGCGGGCGGCCACATGCTCGTGAGTTCCGGGATGCTCAATGCCCTCGACCCGGAAGGCCAGAAGCGCATGGGAAGGACGGACTCAGCCGAGCAGTTCTTCCGCGATACGTTTGAAGGCGGGGGCGGAATCGGAAATCCAGAGCTCATCGAACGCATGGTGAAGGAGAGCCCCGGCGTCATCTCCTGGCTCAAGTCGATCGGAGTGGAGTTCGACCCGAAGCTGTATGAAGCTTATTCCGGTGTATTCCCCCGGGCGCATAAAACCACGCGAGCGAGAAGCGGGCTCGCTTACACGCAGAGGCTTCTTGCCCGCGCCCGGGCGCTTGGGGTTGAGATTCGCTACCGCACGAGCGCTCAAGGCATCGCGCTCGACGCCGGGGGGCAGGCTGCAGGACTCGTTGTGCAGACTCCCGACGGAAAAACAGAGACGCTTTCCGCCCGCGGAGTTGTGCTCGCAACGGGCGGGTTCGGAGCCAATCTGTCTCTGCGCTCCATCTGGGCACCCGATATTCCGGTTGATCTCGGCACTACCTACAGTCCGGGCCGCATGAATGAAGACCCGGCAACGGGCGACGGCATCCGGATGACGCTTTCAGCTGGCGGCGCGGTCACCGGCATGGAATACATTCTCGCCATTCCTTTCTGGGGCGGACGCATGCTCGACTATCCGGGTGCGGAGATCTTTCTTACGACGGACGGCATGCGCTTCACAGACGAAACGGCTGCCTGGGATACGGTGTTTTCCGATCTGCTCGCAACCGGCGCCACCGAATTCTGGGTCGTTACAGACAGCAGAAGCGTGAAGGGCGCGACCTTTGCGACCAAGATGCAGCAGGGGCTCGCCGACAGCGCAGAAACCCTCGAAGAGCTCGCCCGCAAAATGGGCGTTCCTTTAAAGCGCCTCGAACGCACCTTCAGGCTTTACAACGAAGCGGCAAGGAACGATATGGATCCGGAATTCGGCCGCACGCGGTTCCTGCAGGATCTCTCAAAGCCTCCGTACTACTTCGGCCGCGAGCGCTTCGAAGTGCACTACACCTGCGGCGGGATTGCCGTGCTCCCGGATGCCCGCGTGAGAAAGGGGAGCGAATTTTCATCCGAAGCGATCCCGGGGCTCTATGCGGCGGGCGAAACCACGGGGGGCCTTCACGGCAAATTCCGCTTGGGCGGAAGCGGCCTTCTCGATGCCTTCGTCTTCGGGCGCATTGCCGGGAAGAATGCCGCTCTTCATGCGCTTCGGGACCAGGCGAAGCCTCTCTGATTCTCTTTCTTTTATTTCTCTTTTCAGCTCAGAACATGTTTCTCGATCGACGCATCATCATTTTCGACCTTGACGGCACGCTTATCGACTCCCTCGGCGTCTGGAGTCAGGTTGACCAGGAGCTTCTGAAGCTCCTCACTGACGGCCGCGTGCTGATTTCAGAGGACGAGGCCGGGCACCTCAGAATGAGCGCCATGCAGAAGTACGGCGAAGGGTCGGATGCGTACCTCAAGTACATGGCGGACATGAAGGCCATGTTTGGACTTCCTGGGACGCCCGAGGAAATCCACCGCCAGCGCTACGAGCTCGCGCAGGAGTTTCTCCGTACGCGCGTCGACTATCGACCTGGGGCGCCGGAGGTGCTGAAGGCTCTCAAGCGTGCCGGGAAGACCCTCGCCATCGCCACCACTACGCGCCGCAGAAACATCGACACCTATTCAAAGGAAAATCAGAACCTTTTGTCCCAGGCTCCTTTCTCCGACTTGTTTGATCTCATCGTCACGCGCGACGACGTGGCGCACGTGAAGCCCGATCCGGAAGCGTTTTCGAAGATCCTCAGTCACTTTTCCGCCCGCCCCGAAGAATGCCTCATGGTGGAGGATGCGCTCCCGGGCATTCTGGGCGCAAAGGCTGCGGGCATAGATTCCATTGTGATTGCGGAGCGCCACTCGGAGACGGCGGCGGATCTGCTTCGCAAGAATGCGCTCGCTTACTTCGAAAGCCATCAGGACATTCTGAAGGCAATTGAGGAAGAGTCGGATTTGGTACACAGGTAAGGAGCGGCAAGCAAGAGGAGAAACACTCAGGGAAAGAGAGGAGCTTGCCTGAGCGCAAGAAACACTCAAAGCGGAGTTCCCCGGGTGCTTTTATTTACTGATTTTCAAGGAAAACAGAATTACTACGAATAGAATCAAAAGTGAGCGGTGACATAGTCGTAGCGGCCGCCTGTCCCCCCTAGGTTCAAGCGAGCCCCTCGCGATTCTCGAGCCTCCTCCCGCGAGGATTCCGGCTCCCGGCCCGAGAGGTGCATTCTCCTCCGACTTCACCGCCTTTCCCGCAGAGGACGCAACATTTATCCCCCTCCAGTCGCCTCTGCGGGCTTTTTTGTGAGGTGTTTTTTGGGTAAAGACCCGAGACTCCAAGAGTTCTGAGGCGCGTCAGCCGTTGGATTTGGAGCAAATTGACTTCGCGAAAATATCGACCAGGTGTTAGATCAGAGGGAATGAAATTCAGACTTCCTTGACTCCGTGATCCCGGAGACTTTTTTCTCTCGGCACCGCTGTTTTTCCTTGGAGCAAATGAAAGGTTAGAGGGCAATCAGACCAGAGAGGGATGACGAGGAACAAAAGCGAAAATTCTAATAGATAAAGACTATCGATAATTGATATAAGATAACTTTTATATCATATTATCGTTGCAAGTCCACCACTAATCGTATAGAGGTTTATCCCTCCACATATAAAACTGCATTTATTTGCAGTAATTTCGAAGAAATGAATGCCTTATAAGGGATAACCCCCCCCCCAGAAACTTGCTTTTTTAAAGTTCGTTTGTGCCCGCAAAAGGCATGGCGGCGTTTTGCCTGCGGCAACCCATTCCGCAGAGCCGCCCGAAACATTCAATTGGAGTTTCTAACAATGAATAAGACATTCAAGGTCGCCCGCTCCCTCACACGCGGCAC
>ERZ1034901.859-NODE-859-length-22698-cov-22.012057_pt1 | contig 22698 bp, 22 predicted proteins | sample MGYA00520628_ERZ1034901 | MGnify/ENA primary metagenome ERZ1034901 (study PRJEB33766, sample SAMN09781783) | gut metagenome | biome: gut microbiome | host: Homo sapiens | place: Madagascar | study: EMG produced TPA metagenomics assembly of the PRJNA485056 data... | reverse complement strand
TCTTAAAAATCTTCTCTTAAAGAAATTTTCAAGGGTTGTTGTTGTCTATTGTTCAATTATCAAGGTTCTTTGTTTGTGTCGTTCTTTTCAAGCGACAGCTTGTTTATATTAACATAGCTGTTTTTGTTTGTCAAGAACTTTTTTAAAAAGTTTTATGAGTTTTCATAAAACAAACGGAGAAGGAGGGATTTGAACCCTCGCGCCGCTACTAACGACCTACTCCCTTTCCAGGGGAGCCCCTTCGGCCAGCTTGGGTACTTCTCCATAAAAAACGGAGAGGGTGGGATTCGAACCCACGCGCCCTTTCGGACAAACGGTTTTCAAGACCGCCTCGTTATGACCACTTCGATACCTCTCCATAATACCTAATCATTGCCGATTAGCAATTCTTATTAAGTTGTTGTCGTTTCACTTGCGACGCTGATAATCTTATCATAAGGTAGACCCAAATGTCAACACCTTTTTTTCATTTTTTTCACATTTTTTTAATTTTCTTTGTTTTCCTTGATTTTTGGGGCTTTTTCCACACTTTACAACATCGGAAAATCCCCCTCTTTTCTTGATTTGTTCTTAAGTATCTCGATTCTCAGTCATGCTTTTGAGCAAGTTTCCTTGACCTGTTTTTACATTTTTTGAAATTAAGGAATAAACATAAGACAGTTCCCTTGTATATTCCTACAGAAACGCTTCCGCCACAAGAAGATCTTCCGGTGTTGTGATTTTTATATTTTCATATGCTCCGGGATATAATTTAACAGTATGTCCCATCATCTGCTCGACTACCATCGCATCATCTGTCGCATTTTCAATTTTCTCGTTGATTAATTTCTGATAAGCCTCTTTAATCAGCTGAACGTCAAAAACCTGTGGCGTCTGAACAAGCCAGAGTGTTTTTCTCTCCGGCGTGCCTTTCACATAATTCTTTTCATCTACGACTTTGATTGTATCCTTTACAGGCATGCCGGCAACACATGCATTCGTTTCTTCCACGCAAGAATAGGCGCGCTCAATCATAGCATCATCCACAAACGGTCTTGCCCCGTCATGAATATATACGAACCCGTCTTTTTCTTTGATCTGCTGCAGACCATTCCAGACAGAATTATATCGCTCTGCTCCTCCGGCTACGATTTTACGCACTTTAGAAAAACCGTATTTCTCTATGATTTCCTTTTGACAGTATTCTTCTTCCCCTGCGCCGCTGACAAGAACAATCTCATCAATCCACGCAGAATCCTGAAATGCTTTCAGAGAATAATAAAGTACAGGATAACCTTTCAGCATCAAGTACTGTTTATGAACTTTTGTCCCCATTCTTTTTCCACTTCCGCCAGCAAGAACAACCGCTGTACAATATTTTTTCTCCATTTTTCTCTCCTGTTATTCACATTAAATACAGGATTTTGCAAAGTTATTCACAACTCTTCGCAAAATCCTGTTCATATCTCATTACAATTCAAAGAATCGTGTGGATAACTTTTCGTTTTCCACTCATTCCATTCATACTCACAGTACCTATACCATGCAACAAAATCATGCGTCGGTACACAAAATATTTCTATCTCTCTCCAAGTTTCAGGTTCGGCACAGCATTCAAATCCCATCCCGAACGAGTTCCGGCAAGGTATTCATAATAAGCCGCCGCTCCGATCATTGCCGCATTATCTGTACAGTAAATCGGTGACGGACGGTAGAATTTCATTCCACGTTTCTCACAAGCTTCTTCCATCGCTTCACGAAGCGCTGAATTAGACGCAACTCCTCCCGCAATCGCAAATTTCTTCATGCCGAGTTTTTCTACTGCACGCATTGAATTACCCACAAGAACTTCCACTACTGCCTTCTGGAAAGATGCTGCAAGATCTGCAGGATCAAATGTCTCACCTTTCATCTTACAGCCATTAATATAATTCAATACCGCTGATTTCAGTCCACTGAAACTAAAATCATACTCTGCATCATTTACCTTTGCCTTTGGGAACTGGATTGCATCCGGATTCCCCTCTTTGGCAATACGGTCAATCTTTGGACCGCCCGGATAACCGAGCCCGATTGCACGAGCCACTTTATCATAAGCTTCACCCGCTGCATCATCTCTGGTTCTTCCGAGGATCTCATATTTTCCATATTCCTTCACACATACAAGATGAGTATGTCCGCCGGATGCAACAAGACACACAAACGGAGGCTCAAGATCTGGATGTTCGATATAATTTGCAGAAATGTGCCCCTCAATATGATGTACTCCGACCAGTGGAATATCTTTCGCCCATGCGATTGCTTTTGCTTCAGCCACGCCAACAAGCAGGGCTCCTACAAGCCCCGGTCCATAAGTTACACCGATTGCGTCAATCTCATCTAATGTTGTCCCTGCTTCTCTAAGCGCCTCTTCAATCACCTGATTAATCTTCTCAATATGCTTTCTTGATGCAATTTCCGGCACAACACCACCGTATAATTTGTGCAGATCAATCTGAGAAGAAATAATATTTGAGCGCACTTCTCGCCCGTTTCGTACTACTGCTGCCGCTGTCTCATCACAGGAACTTTCGATCGCCAGTATATTAATCTCTTTGCTTTCACTCATTTTCTATCCCTCTCAATCTTCAAACATCAGATCAACAGACATTCCATCCTTTCCAGCTTTCGCCCGAGGGAATATCTTTTTCACATCATTCATATAATGTTCCGGCTTTGTAAGTGACGGGCTATAATGTGTCAGCCACATCTCGCCAACATTCGCTTCTTTCGCCAGTTCCGCCGCTTCATAAAATGTCATATGCTTATACTCTACTGCCTTCGCTGCTTTCTCTTTCTCTCCATACATGCCTTCACAGATGAAAAGATCAGAATCTTTCGCATTCTCACGAATCGAATCTGTCGGTCTTGTATCTGTTGTATAAGTCAGCTTAATTCCTTTTCTCTGTGGACCGAGCACCATATCCGGTGTCAAAATTCCCATTTCACTTTCTACAGTTTCTCCGTTCTGTAGGCGACTCCAGTATTTCTGCGGAATCTCATTTGCACGGGCACGATCCACATCAAACTTACCGGCGCGGTCAATTTCAATCGTATAACCATAGCAAAGTACATTATGGTTCACACGAAATGCTTTCAACCGGTATCCATTTAACTCAAATGTCTGCTCCGCTCCCTGAATCTTCTGATAAATGATTGGAAATGGCAGTTCCGGCGCAATTACGCGCAGGCAACTGACAACCCTTTCAAGACCTTTCGGTCCGATCAGTGTCAACGGTTCCCTACGGTCTGCATTTCCCATTGTAAGTAGAAGACCCGGAAGTCCACTGATATGATCCCCATGATAATGAGTAAAACAGATCACATCGATTGGTTTAAAACTCCAGCCCTTCTCTTTTACAGCTACCTGTGTTCCTTCTCCGCAGTCAATCATCAGACTGCTTCCGTTAAACCTTGTCATTAAGGAAGTAAGGAAACGATAAGGAAGCGGCATCATCCCACCACTTCCAAGCAAACATACATCTAACATAATATTCCTCTATCTTCTGGTCCATTACGGTTTGCCCGAAACTGCAAACCAGACTCTTTCATTCATCTTTACATTCGGTTGGAATGAGGAACCCCTTTGTAATTTCATCAAAACACTCCTCGCACAGATCAAAACTGCAGCTTTCTCCATCTTTTCCAGAAAAATAGCCCCAGGTATGCTCTACATGAAGCATCTCTCTTTTCGGAATCCCACTCACAACTTTTGTTTCTTTTCCACACCGGTTACAAATAATTTTCGTAATTTCTTTTGTTTCTTTCAACTGATACTGGCGCATACGTTTTCCTCCTGTGAGCAGCAATTATGTTGTTACTCATCATTGTAATTTACAAAAACGGAATATTCCTGTTTTCTTCCTTTGTTACGCCTCAATTATACAAAACAGTTTTCGCAATTTCCACTGGAAACTGCTGGTTATTTATCTATTTCCAGACTCATCAGTACTGCATCTTCCTTCGGATCCTGATAGAATGCTTTGCGGACTCCATCGTTTACGAATCCTTCTCTCGCATAAAATGCTCCTGCTGCCTGATTACTTTCTCTTACATCCAGCAGAACCTTTGCAATCTGATGTTCTTTACTCCACGCCTTCAAAGCTAGCATTAATGCATGACCAACCCCCTGACGTTTCATCTCATCAATCACTGCGATTCTTGCAATCTCCACTTCATCAACTGCAGTATAACCAAGCAGATATCCTACTCTTTTCCCTGCTTTTTCCGCAACAAAGCAGACACTATTGTTCTGTTCCAGCGTCTCTAGAATCGCCTTCTCGCTCCAGGCATCAGAAAATGACTGGTGCTCAATCTCAGCAACTACAGCACCGTCTTCAATCGTCATCTCACGCACTTCTGTCTTTGCTTCCTTTTCACGCTGAGCACGTTCGCGCTCTGCCTGAGACACACGCAGATAATCCGGCTTATGCGCCTCTGCTGTCTCATATTTTCCTGCATAATAATACGCAATACCAAGTGCTCCTACTACAGCCGCTCTCTGACGGTTCATGTATGATGGGGCAAATGAATACGGGACTTCAAGTCCCTCTTCAAGCATCTGACGATACACTGGTACTCCGTCTCCCAAAAATACAACCGGACATTTATACGCATTCAGCTTACCGATCAACTCTTCTACTGCAATCGCCATCTGCTGTTCTTCCACATGAAATGCAGCCTCTGTCAGATGTGTTCCATCTTTCACTTCATGTGAAAATGAATACAATCCTGTATAAACCTGTTTTCTTCTGGCATCCATGATTGGGCAGATCAAGTCGCCACATCCATAAACATTATAGGCCAGTGCATCCACTGTCGGAACATGGATCAGAGGTTTTCCAAGAGCAAGTCCCAGCCCTTTCGCAGTAGCAGATCCGATTCTAAGCCCGGTAAAAGAGCCCGGTCCTCCTGACACAGCAATGGCATCAATGCTGGACAGATCCAGATCGATCATCTTCTTTACCTCATCAATCATCGGCAGAAGTGTCTGCGAATGTGTCTTCTTATAATTCACGGTATACTCCGCAATTGTCTGTTCATCCTCAACGACTGCAACCGTTGCTGTCAGTCCTGAGCTGTCTATCGCCAATACTCTCATGGTCTTGCTTCCTTCCTCTGTCAGCTGCTGTAAAAATGTTCTCTGTATCAACAGCCTTCTCTTTGTTCCATTCTTCTAATTTTTTATCGTTATTGTTCCTCGATTGTGATCCGACGATAATCAAATCCCTGTGTCAGATCCTTCTCGATCAGAATATTTGTCCGACGTTCCGGAAGAATCTCTTCTATCAGATTCGCCCACTCGATCAGTGAGACACCTTCTCCCATCACGTATTCTTCAAATCCCACCTCGTCCATCTCTTCAATGTCACCGATTCTGTAGACATCAAAATGATAGAAGGGCAGACGCCCTTCTTCATAAATCTGAACGATGGTAAATGTCGGACTATTCACCGGTTCTTCAATCCCAAGTCCTTCTGCAAGTCCCTGAGTAAAGACCGTTTTCCCAACTCCAAGATCCCCTGTCAGGGTTAACACCTGACCTGGGAATGCTTTTTCACCAAGACTTTTACCGACTGCAAATGTCTCTTCCGGGCTTCTTGTCTCTATTACCATAATATTTCAGCCTTTCTATACCGCCGGTTCTTCACCAAAAGTCCCGGTTCTTTTATCATCTTATCTTAAGTTTCTAATGATGGAACAGACGGATTCCTGTAAATGCCATTGCCATGCCGTATTTGTTACATGTAGCAATTACATTATCATCACGCACAGATCCACCTGGCTGTGCAATATAAGTTACACCACTCTTATGTGCACGCTCAATATTATCACCGAATGGGAAGAATGCATCAGAACCAAGCGCAACACCTGTCAGCTGGTCCAGCCATGCTCTCTTCTCTTCTCTTGTAAATACTTCCGGTTTTACCTTAAATGTATTCTCCCAGACACCATCTGCGAGAACATCCATATATTCCTCTCCGATGTAAAGATCGATCGCATTATCTCTGTCTGCACGTCCGATTCCATCCTTGAACTGAAGTCCAAGTACCTTCGGATTCTGACGTAACCACCAGTTATCTGCCTTCTGTCCGGCAAGACGTGTACAGTGGATTCTTGACTGCTGTCCGGCACCGATTCCGATTGCCTGTCCATCTTTTACATAACATACAGAGTTAGACTGTGTATATTTCAGTGTAATCATTGAAATAGCAAGATCGATCTTCGCTGCATCCGGGATCTCTTTCACATCTGTCACAACATTTGAGAAGAAATCTTTATCGATATTCAGTTCATTTCTTCCCTGCTCAAATGTAATTCCAAATACTTCCTTGTGCTCTAACGGTGCAGGCACATAATCCGGATCGATCTGAATAATATTGTAATTTCCTTTTTTCTTCTGTTTCAGAAGTTCAAATGCTTCCGGCTCATATCCCGGTGCGATCACTCCATCAGATACCTCTCTCTTGATCAGGCGCGCTGTATCAACGTCACAGACGTCAGACAGAGAAATAAAGTCACCGAAAGAAGACATACGGTCTGCGCCACGCGCTCTTGCATAAGCACATGCAAGTGGAGAGAGCTCTCCAAGATCATCTACCCAGTAAATCTTCGCCAGTGTCTCTGACAGTGGAAGACCAACAGCTGCTCCGGCTGGTGATACATGCTTGAATGAAGTTGCGGCCGGAAGTCCTGTCGCTTTCTTCAGTTCTGATACCAGCTGCCATCCATTGAACGCATCCAGGAAGTTAATATATCCAGGACGTCCGCTGAGCACCTTAATTGGAAGCTCTCTGTCGTCGTTCATGTAAATTCTTGAAGGTTTCTGGTTCGGGTTACATCCGTATTTCAATTCTAATTCTTTCATCTGTCTTTACGCTCCTTATTTGTTCTTATTCACGATCTTTGTCTCATAGTTACCTGTCTCGATATCAATGTAACGGACAAATAATGACACTTTATTTTCCTCATTCAGGCTGTTCCACAGAAGGTCTGCAAACTCTTCCATGTTGTCCATCGCCTCTACCAGCTTCGGTTCTCCCTCAAAGCTTGGAAGCGGATTGCCATCATGCATATAAGTGTGAATAAAATGAGCTTCACCGGCTACCGGATTCTCGTATGCAAAAGTATATCTATTGCAACTGTCCGGGTTTCCGTTATTGCTCTTCAGGATTGACATTGCATAATTGAAATTGCCATTCTCAATATGCATCACACCAGAAATACGTGGTGTGTAGTTCGGACCATCCGGCTCGAATTCTCTAGAACGAAGAGACTGCTCAAAAGTAAGCTGCTTATCCATTCCTTCATAAATCGTATCTGTCTGATCCCCGTTTGTTACGATCGTTTTATTACCCAATACTCTGACCGGTGCGTAAATAATCAGACTTGGGTCTGTAAGCTTCGATGGATCAAATGCCTGTGTACGGATTCCCTCTCCGTCCTCTACAAACACACGGTTTCTACTGTTCTCACTGCGTCCCATAATAAAATAGGCAGTGACAGCCTTCTTTCCATCCGGGCTTTTACCAATAATAATTCCTCTTCCTGGATAAGAGTTACTCTTAAGTTCCTGCTCAATCGACAGCATCTTCATTGTTGTTCTCCTTTCGGTACGTTCGCTTTCTTGACAATCTATCAGAAAAAAACGAAAAACTTCTCCTAAAATAATAGATTCAGGAGAAGTATATCATGCACATGCTTTTTTCGCAAGTCCAGGCCCAACAGCTATTGAATGAAAAATCCTGATTTTCCGTAGCTTCGGACCTCTTTCTATTAAATTCTAGTAACTATTCACTCTTTTTGATCAATTCTGTCATCTCACCTGCCGGAATTCCAAGAACATAATTCATTTCACTTGAAAGCGCATGTTCCAAAAGCATCTGATATTTCTTATCCATGCTTGTCATGCTGCCTCTTCGTTTTGTTCGGCTATACAATGTCTTCAGCACTTTGACCCAGTTTTCAGGACAGAAGCTTGCGATACAATCCTTGTATTCCTGTTCTCTGTACTTTTCATTCTTTACATTCAATATACCAACCTCTGCAAGATTATCCAGCAGTTCCTTCGCTTTCTGCTCACTCACCGGACGACGGATGTTCTTATCGTCATCAATCGGAACATACGCCTTATCTCTCTGATTGTCTATGGATTGTAATGTATAATAATCTTTCTTGCCATCCACAAATGAAAAATCCAGTTTTCCTACTTCTTCTACCTTGTACACTCCTCTGCACTTATATACAACTGCGTCTCCTCTGATGAGCATTTTCAAAACCTCCTGTTCTTTTCATTTACACTGTTGTTGTCCACAATGTACTGCCCTTTTTATAACAGACTCTACGTGTGTAGTATAACATTTTTTCAGTATTATTTTAAGAGATTTTTAAATTTTCAAACATTTTCGTGATTATTGCATAATTCACATGCAGCTCTATTTGTGCAATTTTTAGAATACTTTTGTTGTCCACTGGCTCATATCCCACACTTCATCAACCACGTCCTGATAAAATTCAGGTTCGTGGCAGATCAGAAGGATACTTCCCTTGTACTCCTGTAATGCCTGCTTGAGAGAGTCCTTTGCATCCACATCAAGATGATTCGTCGGCTCGTCAAGGAGAAGGAAATTCGTATCTCTGTTTAACAACTTGCAGAGACGCACCTTTGCCTGCTCTCCACCGCTGAGTACACGCACCTGACTTTCGATATGCTTCGTTGTAAGTCCGCATTTTGCAAGCGCGGAACGCACCTGATACTGTGTATAAGAAGGAAATTCCTGCCACAGTTCCTCAATACAACTATTACGGTTTTCTCCTTTTACTTCCTGCTCAAAATAACCAAGTTCAAGGTTATCACCAAGTTCAACACTTCCTGATAAAGAAGGAATCAATCCAAGAATACTCTTTAGCAATGTGGTTTTTCCAATTCCATTTGTTCCAACAAGTGCGATTTTCTGTCCACGTTCCATAGAGAAATTCAACGGTTTAGATAATGGTTCATCATATCCTGTCACAAGATCCTTCGTCTCAAAAAGCATCTTACCAGGAGTTCTTCCATATTTGAAATGGAATTCCGGCTTTGGTCTTTCTGCCGCAAGCTCGATCACATCCATCTTATCCAGCTTTTTCTGACGGGACATCGCCATATTTCTTGTAGACACACGAGCTTTATTTCTTGCAACGAAATCCTTCAGCTCGCTGATTTCCTGCTGCTGACGACGGTAAGCCGCTTCAAGTTGAGCTTTCTTCACTGCATAAACTTCCTGGAAATGATCATAATCGCCCACATAACGGTTCAATTCCTGATTTTCCATATGGTAAATAATATTCACGACTTCATTTAAGAACGGAATATCATGTGAAATAAGGATAAATGCATTCTCGTAGTCCAGAAGATAACGCTTCAGCCATGCAATATGCTCCTCATCCAGATAGTTTGTCGGCTCGTCAAGAAGCAGGATATCCGGCTTCTCAAGGAGAAGTTTCGCAAGAAGCACTTTCGTTCTCTGTCCACCACTTAAGTCTGTCACATCTCTGTCCAATCCAAGGTCAAGTAATCCAAGTGCACGCGCAACCTCTTCTACCTTCGCATCAATCGTATAGAAATCATGCAGCGTCAATTCATCCTGGATCGTACCAAGTTCTTCCATCAACGCATTCATTTCTTCCTCATCTGCTGTTCCAAGCATATCACAGATTTGATTCATTCTCTGCTCCTTCTGAAGGAGTGGATCAAATGCGGATTTCAGAGCCTGACGGATCGTCATTCCTTTCTCTAAAACTGCGTGCTGATCCAAATAACCGGCATGCACATTCTTTGACCACTCAACTTTACCTTCATCCGGCAACATTTTCCCTGTAACAATGCTCATAAAGGTGGATTTTCCCTCTCCGTTGGCTCCTACAAGACCAATGTGCTCTCCTTTCAAAAGTCGGAATGACACATCATTAAAGATTGCACGGTCTCCAAATCCATGTGTCAGGTGTTCTACATTTAATATGCTCATATCGCTCTCCAATCGTATTCTTACTTCTATTTCTTATTCCTGATGACTCTCCAGCCATTTTACAGCACACTGCGTCAGACATGCCACACCGATCGGGCAGACATCTTCGTTAAACTGTACCTTCGGATTGTGTGCCGGATACATTCCACGCTCATCCATATACCCTGCTGAAAGATACATAAATGTACTCGGTACTTTCTCTGCAATCACTGCAAAATCTTCCGATGCACTTGCACTCACATCCGGAACCGGAGTAAGGCCCGGAATATCCATCTCTTTCATATATCCAATCATTTCGTCCGTCAATGCCGGATTGCAGATCAGCGGTGGAACCTCAGAGATCATCTTGATTTCCACACTGCCATTATACACAGCTGCAGTCTTCTCTGACACTTCTTTCATTCGACGAACAAGAAGTTCTCGCTCTTTTGTATTATTGGTACGGATCGTTCCCTGAAGAACTGCTGTCTCCGGGATGATATTTGCCGCCTCGCCGGCCTTAAACTGTCCAATTGTCAGAACGCATGCGTGCGCCGGATCTGTCTCTCTAGCGATCAGCTCCTGCAATGCGAGATGAATGTGCACCCCAATATTGATTGGATCCACACCCGCATGAGGATAGGCTCCGTGAGAACCTTTCCCTTTGACCGTGATTTTAAATCCATCAACAGAATACATCATTGTGCCTTTATCATTATACATAAAAAGTCCGACCGGCATCTTTCCCGGAGATACATGATACGCAAGTGCTGCATCTACCTTCGGATTCTCAAGAATCCCATGCTCAATCATATTCTTACTTCCCTGAAATGTCTCTTCCGCCGGCTGGAACATGAATTTCACAGTTCCTTTCAACTTGCTTTCCTGTTCTTTTAAGATTCTTGCCGCACTCAAAAGCATTGCTGCATGAAAATCATGTCCACAAGTATGTGCTGTTTTTCCTGTTGGACAGGCAAATGCTTCACCACTTTCCTCCGGCATCGGAAGTCCATCCATATCTGCACGCAGGAGAAGAACCCTACCGCCATTTCCAAGCGTTGCCGTAACTCCCTCTCCGCATTCAACCGGATCCAGACCATACTCTTTCAACTTATCCATCACATAAGCTTTCGTCTTCGGAAGCTCAAGTCCTGTCTCTGCATTCTGATGAATGTATCTTCTGTCTGCTACTGTTTCGTCTTTTAATTCAAGTGCTCTCTTGTAGAAATCCATCGTGATTGCCTCCTTGTGATAAATATAATTTTCCGCGTCCATTTTTCCCAGGCGCTTTTGTGATTATAACACTATTTTGATGCTTATGCACTAAAAGAATACGCCCCAGATCTGCAACTGCTTTTTTGCATTTTTTAACTATGCTAACCACTGGACAGGCGTCTGCATCAACAAATATTTACATCGTCATTTCCATACTTTCCATCTATATATGGCTAATAACGGAATCCGGATCATTTTTATCGTAACAAACCTTGTCTCCTTCATTGATATTGTTTTTATAAAACAGGGCATCCTCTGCTTTCACCCTCAATTCTTCTCCGGATGAATCTACAAGTGTAACCACTGCCATAACCGGAGCATCTTTGGCTCGTTCTTCGCAACCAAAATCTAAATCTTCATCGATTCTTTTTACTGTATAAATCATAATAATTTATCCTTTACCTTTCTTATTTCCACGCTTTCCAGACATCCGGCTGATAACCAAGTGTTGATTGTTTTCCATTTCTTACAACCGGCGTTTTAATCACCTGCGGATTTTCAAGCACCTTTTCAAGCTTATCCTCATCTGCAATGTATTTAATCAGAGCAAGAAGATCCTTATCTTTTCCTTCCCAGTTGATCATATTTTCTAATCCACCATTCACCTGCGCAACTGAATTGAATTCACCCTTACTCATACCTTTTTCTTTCATATCAATGAACTGGAATTTGATTCCACGTTCTTTGAAAAAACGTTCTGCTTTCTTGGTGTTATTGCATTTCTTAGTTCCAAAAATCTGTATGTTCATTTCATTTTCCTCGTATCTTTATATTGTCAATATTTGTTTATTATTACACTTCCTTATAATACAAACAAATATTCTGATATGTCCCATCTTTCATACGGAATCCATTCGGTACAGTTCCAATCTGCACAAATCCTAATCTCTCGTACAAATGACGTGCGTGAACATTATTTTCTACCACTGCATTGAACTGTAAAATCTTAAAGTCATGCAACTTTGCCTGTACAAGGCAGTCACTTACAAGTTTCTCACCGATATGTTGTCCTCTGCAAGTTGAATCCACTGCATAACTTGCATTTGCAAGGTGACCACAGCGGCCAATATTATTCGGATGCAAGATGTAAAGTCCTACAATTTCCCCATCGTTATCTGCAACGCCACAATAAGTCTGTGATGCAAAGAATTCTGCCCCTGTCTTATCATCCAGGAACTCTTCCTGTGGAAATGCTTCACCATCTTCTACTACTTCATTCCAGATGTGAACCATCTCGGAAATATCTTTTTCTGTATATTTTCTAATTATCATAATGTCATTCTCCTCTTCTGTTCTAACTTTATTGTACTGTTGAATTTTTACTTTTCCGGTATTCTGTTGGAGTCATTTTATAACTCTTTTTAAATGCTCTACAAAAATAATCTACATTATGGAACCCTGTCTCGTAAGAAATCGTATTGATTTTTTTCTCTGTATTTTTAATCAACAATGCTGCTTTCTTCAGCCGATAGCCGATCAAATAATTAATCGGAGTGATATGTAAAAATCTATTGAAAAGATTCAACACCGTACTTTTACTAATATTAGCATAACAGGCAATTTCTTCCAAAGAAATATCTTTTGCATAATTTTGGTGCAAAAACTGCATCATAAGCTGCAAGCGTGCCTGAGCTGAGCCGGAATCGTCCGTTTGCTCTTCCATACATGTTTTGTCAATATTTTCATAAATAATCAGCCATAATTTCTGCATAAGAACTGATGTAAGCAGCTCACCATCAACTTCTCTATCCTGTGCGGAAAATATTTGCTTCATAATTTCTAATGCCTCTCCTTGCCATAAATTCTCCCCGTTTAAGATCAAGTATGACAACGATGATGAAACAATCGGTTGAATATATTTTTGATAGATCAAACTATTTTCCGGCGCAAGAAAGGACGGCATACAAAGGAAATTGGGGATGACAGTTTCATCACTGGAATAAAATTTGTGCAAAATCTTTGAATTTATAAAAATACCATTCCCCTCTGATAGTGAAAACATCGATTCACCAACACATACCGTCATGTTTCCGGATTCAACATATACAAATTCCCATTCTGTATGCCAATGCCAGTCAATGCAATGAAAATCAAATTGTGATAACTTTTCAAAATAGCATTTAAACGGATAACTGTCCGTCCCATGTTTTGCTGATTCCATTAAATTCTCATCTGTTACAATTTTATTTTGTGCCATATCTTTCCTCACAACAACCCTTTATTGGATTTACGATATAATACAATATTTGTGCAATATAAGTCAATGTTTTTTCTTGTTATCTAATATATAATACGGTATAAAAAGAACAAAGGAGTTTTCTGTTATGCCAGATTATCAAAAAACAAAAGTGGCATGTTATCTGGGATTCGTCACTCAGGCGATATCCGCAAATTTCGCACCACTATTATTTTTAAAATTTCACAATGATTATGATATTTCATTGGGTAACATTGCTTTAATATCTACATTCTTTTTCTTCACACAGCTTTTAGTCGACTTATTTTGTGCGAAATTTGTAGATCGAATCGGTTATCGCGTATGTATTGTAACTTCTGAAATATGCGCTGCTGCCGGATTAGTTGGACTTGCATTTCTTCCTGATCTGTTACCGACTCCTTTTACCGGCATTATTATAAGTGTAATTATCTATGCTGTAGGAAGTGGATTGATCGAAGTTCTCTGCAGTCCTATCATCGAAGCATGCCCGTTTAAAAATAAAGAAGCAACTATGAGCCTGCTTCACTCCTTTTACTGTTGGGGTGCGGCAGCCACCATACTGATTTCGAGCTTATTTTTCTTCCTGTTCGGGATGAATAGTTGGAAATGGCTGGCAGTCATGTGGGCACTTATTCCGGCGATTAATATATATAATTTCGCAACTTGTCCGATAGAACATTTAGTAAATGGCGGAAATGGAATGGGCGTCAGACAGTTATTCCGAACTCCTGTTGTCTGGCTGGCAATCTGCCTGATGATTTGTTCAGGAGCATCTGAATTGGCTATGGCACAATGGGCATCAGCCTATGCCGAAGCTGCACTGGGACTTTCTAAAACTTTTGGGGATTTGATTGGACCTTGCATGTTTGCAATTACAATGGGAATAAGTCGCCTGATTTTTGGAAAATATGGTGAAAAAATGGATTTGATGAAGTTTATGACAGGTTCCGGAATCCTCTGTGTGATCTGCTATCTTTTAACCACCTTATCATCGAATCCGGTAATCGGGTTAACCGGTTGTATTGTATGTGGATTTTCGGTTGGAATCATGTGGCCTGGAACGATCAGTATTACATCTAAAAAAATGCCGGCCGGTGGAACCGCAATGTTTGCATTGCTCGCCATGGCCGGCGATTTGGGAGGCAGCATTGGACCTGGTATTGTAGGTTATGTTACCCAGAATTCTGATAATAATATCCGTGTTGGAATGGGGATAGGTCTTATCTTTCCACTTGTTCTCTTAATCATGTTATTTATTCTTTGCAAGGGGAAGAAGACGCAGGAATTACTTAAGACTTTTTAATTCCGCTTGAAAAATCCATCATTTACCCATCCTTGATAACTGATAAGCGTTCTTCCGACCAGGTATCTATAATAGTATCTGGTTGTGAAGAGCGGTATTCTCTTTGCTACTCACTTTTACTATTTCCGTAATAATATTGCCAATAAAGCAATTAGAACTAATATAATTATCAAAAAAATACACCTTATTTGACCGTAAAATCCTAATCCAATCCACTGCAATACTATTATTAACACAAAAACTAATAACGCCCAGTAATTTCTTTTCATGCAAAATTCTCCCTCAATGAATTCTGATCTCTTGTTTTATTATATACCTTTTGGGCTAATCGCCTACTTAATTCTATATTTCTCTTTGGAATATAAGTACCGTTCCGATTTTCTTGACAATGATAGTAACGACATCTATTCTTGTGCTTTGATATTCTAAGTTTTGTAGATACTTCTCGCCCCTAAAGCTCATCTGCTGCTTGCTTTTTCCACATTTTATAGATACTTCCATCCAAAAAGCCCATCTACAACTAGCCTTTCCGATAGTTTGCAAATCATTCGCCTGTTTGATACAAAAATTCTCCAGCCGCAACTGCCTTTTTCTTTTAGCTTTAAATTCTAAATTTAATTTTAGTTAAGAAAAACCCTAGAACCGAAGTTCTAAGGTTTGTGATCTCTTTGAATTGTAATTCTCTTGCGAGATAATTATCTCTTTGGTAACTGAAATTAACGTTTTGGTAACTTGGAAGGCTTGATTTTACTGGATTCTTGGAATATGGTGTTGCAAACACGTTACAAACGCAGGACTTCTCATTGCTCCTCACCACACCTCTGAGTTATCAAAGTGGGGGATGAATCAAGCAAATGTGTGTCTCCCTCTTTTTCTCGCAACATCATTCAAACTCGACAACTACTAATCAATTTTGTTTAGAGATTATTTGCTATCGTATTTGTCTTTCTTTTGATTCTTTGATTTGTCCATATTATCCTGCCTATATGAGCTAATGTTATCGTTTTGTTATCGCCATTGATAACACTGCTCAAGTAACTGTGGATAATAGCAATATGTTCTGATACAGATTATGAGCGATTTTGCTTAGGAAATCAATAGATTGTTTTCTAAGCGATAGAGTAAACTTACTGTCAGTTGGAGAGTCGCAGAAAATTCCCTGCTGTAGAATTACTCAGACTATTTTCCCTTAGTCTACTTCTCCAGCTTCTCTTTGTCAAATTCCTCTGATTCTTTCTCTGATTCTGGTACTCTCTCTTTTTCTTTTATTCAACTGACAAAAACTTTACTCTATATTTCTAAGCAAAATCACTCCGAATCATACATTTCATATTCATTCTTCCTTCTATTCCCATCTTTTTTCTTGAATAATATGCAACCCTCATGGTGAAAAGCTCGGCATTTCTATATTTCATCGAATCCTTTTGCTTTTTGATAATAGGAAACAATAATATCATGCAAAGTAACTTCTTTCATCCGTTTTTCAGCTGCCTCTTGTACTTCCTGATAGTAGTCGTGCAAAGCAAATTGGATATTCATTCCGACACCACATTCTGGATTGGTATGGGTATCCAGATGTAAAAGTGGTTTGTCGCCTTCTACCGCTTTATAAATATCCAGAAGTGTGATTTTTTCTGGTGGTTTTGCCAAAGTTGGTTTTGCATGACCAGTCACACTGGAAATCAAGTTGGCTTTCCTTAATTTCATCATGATCTGCCGGACAAATGCAGGATTTGTTTGTATGCTGGCGGCGATTGCTTTGCTACTTAAATCAAAATCCTGGTTGATTACAATAAGGGCAATGATATGTACGGCGTCACTGAGTTTAGTTGAGTATTTCATATATGCTGCTCCTTTACATAGATGTTATTTTATTATTAACAGCCGCTTGACTTTTAAATGAGATGATACTATACTAAAAGCGTGCTGTTATTTATATAGTAACAATAAGAAATGAAGAAGTCAATGAAAAGCGGGTAATAATATGGACACCATAGAGGAAAATATAATCAGGAATAATAGGGCTTTTGAAGAAATGCTGAAAATTGCAAAGGAACGGTTAAAAAATCGTATACCAGAGGATATAGCCCAAAGAAGTGGTGCAACTTTCCGTGGGGAAGATTTCGTATTGGGATTGTTGAGCTTGAATCAAATGGTTCTGGTTTCTATTCCTGAATATACGTTTTGTCCTCAGCTTGAAGAATGGCATCAATTGGTGGCTCTTCATTATTTAGACTTGGCAGATGGGATGGATGTTTCTGACCAGATTATAACTTTTGGGGAACTTAAAAATGGCCTTGTCAGAGGAAGCAAATTTGACCGCTATATAGAAAACGAGCTACAGAGATTCCTAAAGGGAAAAACATTGAAGAGTATATGCAAGATTTGCAAGTCGCTGGGAGCAGAATTTTTGGATAGTAATGCTGATGTGTGTGCAGTATTTCCCTTTTTGCCGAATTATCCGGTCTGGCTGAAGGTGTGGCTTGCGGATGAAGAATTTGAAGCGTCCGGAAAATTCTATATCAGTGAAAGTGCCAATCATTATCTGAGTATGGAGGATGCGGTCACAGTTGGGGAAATTTTATTGTCAAAGTTGAAAATACAGGAAAAGGAGTATTTTAAAGATGATAACAACAAACAGTAAAAGTTATGAGGAACAGTTAAAGTTGCTTGTAGAACATATCAAAGAGGCTGGTGCCATCATAGTAGGGGCAGCTTCGGGCATGTCGGCTGCCGCTGGGTATCGCCATTATTATGAACGGGATAAGGATTTTGTAGAGCATTTGGGCGACTTTGAGAAAAAATATGGATTCCACAATTCCTTTGACGGGTTCTATTACCGTTACCGCACCAGTGAGGAACGTTGGGCATTCATTGCAAGAAATCTGTGTATGATTCTGGATGCCCAGACCGGACAGCCGTATTATGATTTATTTGAAATTTTGAAAGACAAAAACTACTATATTTTGACAACGAATCAGGATACACAGTTTAGTCGTGTATTTCCGGAGAAAAAAATCAGTGCGATTCAAGGCGACTGGCGTTATTTCCAGTGTAGTCGTCGATGCCATGACATGCTTTACGATTCTGAGGAAATACTTCATAATTTAAACGATGCTATCGATTCTGAACTGCGGGTTCCTTCAGATATGATTCCGCACTGCCCGGAATGCGGCGCAGAAATGGAACCATGGGTACGATCCTGGACATTTCTGGAGGGCAAAAAATATCACGAAGAACACAGCAAACTAAATGCATTTCTGAAAAAGAATATGAATAAAAAAGTTTTGTTTCTGGAGCTTGGTGTGGGACGTATGACCCCGATGTTTATTCAGGAACCCTTCTGGAATATGACCTATGCCTGGCCTAATGCTTTTTATATTACCATTAATCCACGGGATGCTCTTATTCCAGAAGAATTAAAGAATAAAGGGATGGCAATCCGGGAGGATATTGCAAAGGTACTTGCAGATGCCAATGAAATTATCAACGGAGATTAAATACGAATGGAAAGTATTAAAATTGCAGCAGAATTGATTCGACAAGCAGATGCAGTGCTTGTAGGGGCAGGCTCAGGGCTTTCCAGTGCGGCAGGATATAATCATTATCATCATAACGCCATATTTGAAGAAAACTTCCATGATTTTGAGGAAGCCTATGGAATCAAAAGTCTTTTTCAGGGCTTCTATTATGTTTATTCAACACCTGAACAGCAATGGGGCTTTTATTCTCGCTATATAAAATTTATGGAAGAGGCACTGGCTGGTCAGCCATACATAGATCTTCTGGAAATTTTGAGAAAAAAAGAATATTTTATTTTGACGACAAACTGCGATATTCAGATTCCTAAGATTTTTCCAGAGGGAAAAATCTGCCAGTTTCAGGGAGATTTTCGTTATTTTCAGTGTAGCCAGCCATGTCACGACAAACTGTATGCAAGCCACGATCTGGTCAGGAATATGTTAAGTGGCATGAATGGTCTGGAAGTTCCAGCAGAAATGATTCCCCGCTGTCCTGTATGCGGCTGGAAAATGGTTCCGTGGGTGCAGGACAATACCTTTTTGCAGGGTGAAACATGGAAAACAACCTATCAGAGATATGAGGACTTTGTCCGCAAATATCAGGATAAAAAGCTACTCCTGCTGGAATTGGGAGTGGGCGATATGACGCCCAGCGTGATTAAACTGCCTTTCTGGGATATGGCTTTCAAATTTTCTGATGTATTTTTGATAACGGTAAATCAGGCTAAAACCAGCACCCCAGAACATCTGAAAGGAAAGTGTATGACCGTTTGCAAAGATTTATCCTGCTTTTTGCGGGAATTAAAAAATGAATATAGCAGTAAAAAGATATAAAACTCAAAGGAGGAACCTACAATGGGACAATATGAGCAGATTGCAGAGAAAATAAAAGAAGCGGACGGCATCCTGATCGGGGCAAGCAACGGATTGTCCATCGCCGAGGGATATAACATTTTTTCCAATGACGAACGCTTTCACAGCTATTTTTCAGATTTCCAGAAAAAATATGGAATCCGAAGCATGATTCAGGGAAGCTTCGGTAGTTTTACATCAGAAAATGAAATGTGGAGCTATTACAGCCGCATGGCTTACTATTATATGTATCATGATAAATCCAGCTCGTTAATGCAGATTTTATATGCACTGGTAAAGGATAAGCCGTATTTTGTAGTTACTTCCAATACAGACGATCATTTTGCAATGGCTGGATTTGAGAGAAAATCTATTTTTGAAATCGAAGGGAATATGAAGGATATGCAGTGTGCTAAAGGCTGTCATAATAAAATATATTCCAACCGTGAAGCGGTGCTTGCTATGCGGGAACATGAGCAGGGAATGGAGATTCCCTCACAGTATCTTCCCAAATGTCCGGTCTGCGGCGGGCCAATGCAGCTTCATGTACCGGTGAGTCAGGCATTTGTGAAAGATCAAGAATGGCAGACACGGTATCAGGATTATCAAGCGTTCCTTGAACGTCTTCATGGGAAAAAGCTGTTGATTTTAGAGTTCGGCGTGGGAGCCAGAAACCAGATGATTAAAGCACCGTTTATGAAACTGGCATATACGGAACCGGATGCCTTTTATATTACTTTTAATAAGGGCGAGATTTACATTCCGCATCAGATTCAGGATAAAGCGATTGGTGTGGACGGCGATCTTGTCCTGATTTTGCCGAAAATTTTTGATAATTTCAATAAAATATAATGTGTCGTCCCTATCATTTCTTAGCAACTTATCTCTATGCAATAATTATGCATAAATCAATAATATAAAGGGAAAAGCAAGCCATTCATTCTTGGCTTGCTCTCCACCAAACTGCTTGCTTACTGATAAATAATCTCTCTATCCACAATCTCCTTTGCACACGCCTGTATGTTATTCATTCTTCCAACCCATTCCCAGGCATTGTCCGCCTTCAACTGCTCCGTAATTCCCTGTACCTGCTTCATCTGCTCTATTATCCTTTCAAAGCGTCCCTGTGCCTGCTCCTCGATATCTGCCAGATAGTTATTCAGTCTACCACTCATAAGCAAATCCAGATATACATTTCTGCGGTATTCCTTCAAATATCGCAAATGCCTTTGTCCCCATACGCCAATAAATCTCGATTCTTCCTCTTCCGGCAAAGTAATGCAAGGGATATAATAATCCCCTTGTCTGATATAAGTGCCGCCCATTTTTTCAAAAATTGTTTTCTTCATAATCTTTTCCACCTTTCTTATCGCTCCATATCCTTGGATTTCTTCTTTGTTGATCGTTTCGGCTGCTGTCTGCCTTCCTGTTGATAACTGTGCAGTTTTTTCAGCACACTTGCCTTTGTCGGCGGTTCTGATGTCTGTTCTTTCTTCTGTGCTGTCTGATTTTTCCACTCCCGCAGCTCTTTGTTATATTCCCGGATCAGCTCCTCTGATTTGGAATATACCTTTGTAAAAGACTGGACATCTGGATAACCCGCCTGTTTTACATTCTGCTCCATATCCGTGTGTATTCGCTTCTCCTGCTTCTCTGCCTGTTTTATTTTACTTTCTAAAGACTTCCGTTCTTTTCCTTTGAAAAATCCCCTTGTTTCGGAAAGCTGCTTCTTCAGGGAAGAAATCTCCTGCTGTACCTGTTTCATTTCCTGTGACTGCTTCTGGAGCTTATCCATCAATATCCACATATCGTTCCATTCCTGTAAGTCAATCTTCGGTACTGGCTTCGGCGGCAGCTTAAATTTGAAAATCATCTCCTGTAACAAGTCTTTCGCACCACGGATAATCTGCCGGAATATATCTGGCAGCCAGCCATGTGCCCTTACAAATTGTACTGTCTTGTCTGTGATTTCTTCCTGCTTAACTTTCAGAATATCTTCTTCCGGGACATCTTCCACCAATGCCACATCCACTGTCCGATTCCATTCCTGCCTTGCTGCATTGTCAGCTTGTATCTCTGCTTCTTTTGGATTGTTCTTCCCGATTTTCTTCGTTGCCAGATACACACCACCCTGCTGAAAGACGGACAGCTTTTCGGATTCTTCTTTCACATGACAGTTGATGATCTCCGTGAACATTTCTTTGACTTCTCTCGTAAATGCTTTGCTCTTAAACCACTCCTCTTTCTTCGTAAAAACATGACTCTCGTAGACTTCACCTTTGGGGATAATGCTGCACCCTGACCGAATATTTCCCTGCTCATCTAAAATTTCTTTTTTCGTGCGTCTGTGCTTGCCCTGTTCGTCATAAAACATATTTCTGGTAGCAATTTTCACTTCGGGATTCTCCAGGATTTTCCGTTCACTGAATACCAGATGAATGTGGTAATTGGTCATTTTCTTATTGTGATGAAGTGCTGCACTGCATTCCACGTCATATCTTTTATGAAAGCTGTCTGTAAAAAGTCTGACCACATCATCAGGCTTGTACTCTACAAAACTCTCCGGAAGTGCGATGATAAACTCTCGCCCTTCAATACAGTTTCCGGTTGTTCCGCTTGCCTTAAAATCCAAACGATTCTCTCTCGCAAGATTCTTCCAGAACTCCGGCGTTGCTCCTTCTGTCTGATAGGTCGCATATAAATGTTCCTGTCGTTTCGGATTGGAAATATAATCAATTCTTCCTACCACATAGGACAGCTTGCTTTGTCTGATAAATGAATGTCTGCCTATAAGCATTCTCCTTTCCGGCTATCGCCTGCTTTGCTGTGAGTAGGTGCATAGGCACCTGTTTACGAACTAACTGCCGTTTCCGGCATAAGCCTCGCAGAGCGAAATACGCTGAGCATAAATCGTCAGATTTGTGCGATGGGTGTATTTCGCTCTCAATCGCCGAGGGCTTGTTTTTGTTTAACACAATCTGATTACTTCTCGGACTTACATTTAGATTTATGGGCGTATCCGCCCTTTTTATCTGCCCGTATCCGGGCTACTTTTTCTATGACTGACAGCAGATGATCTACGGTACTTTCTTCCCATCCGGCAAGCCATATCAGAGTTTTTTCCTCTGCTTTTGTCAGTTCCACTCCTGCCAATACCTTGTTCATTTTTTGTATCTGTCTGCCCTCCATCTCATAAAAGAAATCATTCACATTTCTGCTTTCTCTTTCCGGCTGTTTCAACATCTGCCACACTCCCTTCTGCTAAAAAATAAAATAAATTTGAAAATAACACGTATAAGCGTATAAACGTATCTTCCATACTTTTCAGGAACCTGTAATCCCTTGATTTTCCTAAAGATATACGCATATACGCTTCTTTGGAAAATTATTTTTTATCTGTATCTCATCTGCATCAACGATAGTTGTCTATGCGTATCTGCGTATGGATTCCCTGAAATCCTCTGGCATTTTTCCCATTGTCTGAGGGAATATTCGTAGAATAATGAATGTGATATTTCTTTTCAT
>ERZ1034901.857-NODE-857-length-22721-cov-8.219183_pt1 | contig 22721 bp, 18 predicted proteins | sample MGYA00520628_ERZ1034901 | MGnify/ENA primary metagenome ERZ1034901 (study PRJEB33766, sample SAMN09781783) | gut metagenome | biome: gut microbiome | host: Homo sapiens | place: Madagascar | study: EMG produced TPA metagenomics assembly of the PRJNA485056 data set... | reverse complement strand
TTCCGTCGGCTTAGCAGCCGACGGAACGGATCCAGTCCCTTTACTTGTCGATTTCTTCCCGGGGATCGTGCAGATCATTGGGAGGCACGCGCACTTCGTCCCATCCCATCTCCTTGAGCGCCTGGGCCGTGCGCCACGGCGGCGTGACGTCGTCGTATTGCGCGCAGTAGTTGAGCGCCTCCACCAGCGTGATGTTGTGCATGAGGTCGGCCATCGTGTCCACATCGGGAATAGGCGGCAGGTAAAGCGCAGGGAGCCCCTGCTTGCGCGCCTTGTCGATATAGGCGGGAAGCACGGTGAGACCTTCCTGGTTGTAGAACACGCCCGTGTGGTCGAAACCGGTCTCGCGCGTCCAACCGATCACCGATACGCCCATCTCCTGGTCGGGAGCGAGTACGATGCCGCCGCCCACAACCCCGTCGAGCTTATGGAGCGCATCAAACCCTGCACGCACGTCGGCCTTGGTAAGGGCAGGCATATCGGCGCCCATCGAGAGGATGCAATCGGCGCCGCGCGCCCACGTCTTCTCGAACGCCTGGTTGTAATGTTCGTCGAAGCTTGCGCCCTCATCGCAGAGAAACACCAGTTCGCGGGGCCATTCCCCTGCATCGGAGAACAGCTTGCGCATCACCTCGACGTTCTTTTCGGGCGTCGTCGAGATGATCATCTCGTACTCGTCGCGCACCGTTTCCTCGCCCGCGGCAAGCGCCTCCCGTGTCCGCTCGGCACTTTCGCGCTCCAAATCGGCCATCGCCGCACAGCAGATTTCCACCACGTCGAACAGCATGCAGTGGTAGAGCCCCGAGGCGACCTCGGGTTGGAACACGCCGTCTTTCAACACAGTCAAGCGGGTCTTCACCAAACCCGGGATCGGCGGCTTGCTGAACAAAAGGAGCGCGTTTTTGCGCACGCGCTCCCCTTCTCCGCCGCCCTGCGCGCTTTTCAGTTCGCCCACAGAACGCTCCTTGCTTCGCGATGTTTTCTACTTGGCGATGAGCACCGGCACCGACGAGCCGTGCAGAACCTTGTGGCTCACGCTGCCCATGTACTCCTTCATGCCAGAAAGCCCACGGTTGCCGATGACGACGAGATCGTAGTCACCCTGATCGATCAGCTTCACGATCTCGGTTGCGGGGTTCGTCCCCGTGATGAGCAGCGGATTCAGGCGATCGGCCGCCTCCTCGCACTCGTTGACCAACCCTTCGAGCAGCGTTTTCCCGTCGCCCATCATCATATCCAAAATGGAGCGGAAGCTCGTCATCTGCGAATCGTCGAGCAGGGGGATGGGCACCACGTACACCACGTCGACGGTCGCGTCAGGATTGTTCTCGGTCACGTTCACCGCCAGGTCAAGCGCCCTTTTCCCACCGTCGGTCGCATCTACTGCAGCGAGCACCTTGTTCAGTGACATAACGCGCTCCTTTCTCACCGCGCCCCATACGGGCGCCGAATAGCCGCACAAACCGCTTATCTGATTGGAAGTATAGCACCGCACACGACGGCGCCATCGCACACGCTCCGATGACGCCGAAGTTTTTCAACATTTGTGGAATATCGCGGACTCGCACCCGCCGTTAGATGAACTCCACCTCGATGATGTCGCCCTCGGCGGGGGGCTCGATCCCCGGACCCATGCCGATCATGGCGTACGCGTTCGCACCCCATGCGGACTGCGAGCCGGGGCGCCCGTCGACAGGGCGCGCCTCGAGCACACCTTCGGCGTTCGGCGCGACGACGAGCGGGCGGATGCCGAAGAACTCGGGTTTGCCATCTTCGTGCTCGGGGTGCTCGGGAGGACGCTCCTCGCCAGCAGGTTTCCCCTTGCCCTTCGCCCCCGGCCCGTGCTTCGGCGCGGGGAAGGATGCCGCCAAGCGCGCCGCCGTCTTCGGAACGATGGGGTCGAGCCCCAAAAACTTGCGCATAACCGGGCGCAGGTAGAAGTCAAGCGTGAACGACGCGCCGCCCGACGGGCCGGAGATGCCCACGATGGGCACGCCGTCCACGACGGCGTAGGAACTGTGGTGCCCGGGACCGTGGTTCGTCTGATGGCAGATCATCTCGCCCATCTCGTCCATGACCTCGCACGACCAGTCATCCGACCCCTTCGAGGAGCCCGCGTTCAGCACGACGATGTCGGCGACTTCGCAGGCGCGCTTGATGGCCGCCTCGATCTCGGGACGCTCGTCGCACACGATGTCGAAGGGGATGAACTGCCCGCCCCAGGCTTCCACCTTCGCGCGGACGAGAATGCTGTTCGTCTCGAAGTTGCGCCCGCGTGCCGCGAACTGATCGACGCGCGTGGGATCGAGCGGAACACCAGCGGGAACGAGCTCGTTGCCCGTGGGGATGAAAGCCACGCGGGGCTTGCGGACAACGGGAACCGCGGCGTTGTCGCCCGAGCCGATGCGCGCCGCCACGTCGGGCGTCACGACCGTGCCCGCGGCGGCGAGCATGTCGCCGCGCTTCCTCGTGGAACCCGCGGGACGCGTGCCGGCGCCCTGCTTGGAAGGCGCAGCGTCGATCGTCACATGCTGCTGGTCATCCGACACCTGCACGTGTTCGATAACGATGGCAGTGTCGAACCCTTCGGGCATGGCGACCCCAGTGTTCGCGAACTGCCAGTCAACCCCGCGCACCCAGGCGCTCGTGTCGGGCAGCTCGCCTTCCGCAAGACCCTCGAAGTCGGACCAGTGAAGTGCGATGGAATCCATGCCACAGGTAAGCGCCGAGGGCGTGTCGCAGCGGGAGGTCACGTCGTAGGCGAGCACGCGTCCGACGGATTGCTCGAGCGACACCTGCTCGACGCACTTGCGCCCGACCTCACACGCGTGGGCTTCCTCACCCGAAAGCGCCTTCGACCAGCCGAAACCGCCGGGGGTTTCGTCCACGGCGGCGAGCATGCGCGACACCGCCTCGTCGCGGGAAAGCTGGATATGCTGGGAATGATCCCTCATCGTTCCTCCTATTCTTCTGCCGCAACGCGAGCCTGCGGCGTTTTCACCTGTCCAATATTATAGCGAATCAGGGATAAGCAAGGGCAAAAGAAAAGCGCGCCAATCATGCGCCCTTCTTTCGGCAACCGATGGGAACCTTAGGGTTAATACTATTAAATAGCCAAGTCAGACAGCAATTTTTAAATCTTATACATGTATTGAAAGACATCCTCGCGCTGAATGATGATCTGCACGCCTAATTCTTTCCCCACTTCCGTGAGCTTGTCTTGCACGGTGTCGAAGTCAGCCTTTTCCGTATCGAGCGTGGTGAGCATCGTCATCGAGAAGATGTCGTTTAGGATAGTCTGGCTGATGTCGTCGATGTTCGCGCCGCAATCCGCGAGCGCCATGGCCACCGCCGCAACGATGCCACTGCGATCCTTGCCGAGAACCGAGATAACGCACTTCATAGTCGCACCTTTCGTCCGTTTCATGCTACGTCCATACTACCTGATTCGCTTGTCGATTGCGTTACGCACGCCGCAACTGCGCAGAAAGCGAACGCCGAGCGATTACAGCGAGGGCACGACGAAGTCCCAAATCGTCTTCGCGAAGAAGATGACGAGCACGATGATGGTGATGGGCTTCGCGATTGCGCCGCCTTTCCTGGTAAAGCTTTTCGACCCGAGGTAATTTCCAGCGATGTTGAACGCGCCCGCCACCAGGCCGAGCACGATGAGCACCTGCCCATGAAGCAGGAACACCACGAGCGCCGTCACGTTGGTCGTGAGGTTGATCGCCTTCGTGATACCCGCGGCCTGCGCAAGGTAAAGATGCGCCACGCCCGTGAGCAGGAGCATGAGAAACGTTCCCGTGCCAGGACCGTAGAAGCCGTCGTAGATGCCCACGGCAAGCGCAATCGTCGCGCAGAGCGTCGCCGTCTTGCGCGGCGGGAACTGCTCGACCCGGCGCGCGTCGAAAGCCTTCGAGCGCATGACGTACACGGCGGTCACGGGAAGCACCACGAGCAGGAACACACGCAGTACCTCGTCGCTCGTCACGAGCACCAGGTTCGACCCCAAGGCGGACCCCACAACCGCCAAAAGCGCGCAAGCGCCGGCGAGCTTCCATTCGATGTAGCCAGACTTGGCGTATTGCCAGGTAGCGATAGATGTTCCCATGGTGGAGCTGAGCTTGTTGGTGGCGATGGCAGCATGCGTGGGCAGCCCCGCGATCAGGTACGCCGGAAGCGAGATGAGCCCGCCGCCGCCCGCGATGGCATCCACATATCCCGCCAGGAACACGAAAAGGCACACGAGCACCAGGCCGCCGGGCGCCATGCCGAAGAGCGCCTGGCAACCTTCTACCAGGAAATCCATGTGCAGTGGGCCGCCTTAGCGCGCGTCGCGCAGGATAAGCGACATCGCCTCGCTGCGGGAGGCGCGGGACGCCGCGCTCGAGCCCGCAAACACGCCGCGCACCGCGCTCGTGACCGTGCGGCTGCCCGGCTTCTTCACGCCGCGCATGCTCATGCACATGTGCTCGGCCTCGAGCACCACGATGACGCCCTGCGGGTGGAGCTGTTCCACCAGGGTGTCGGCAATCTGCCCGGTCAGGCGCTCCTGCACCTGCGGGCGCTTCGCGAACACCTCCACGAGGCGCGCGAGCTTCGAGAGTCCGCACACGCGGCCGTCCGCGGCGGGGATGTAGCCGATGTGCGCCTTGCCGAAGAACGGCACCAGATGATGCTCGCACATCGAGTAGAAGGAGATGTCGCGCACGAGGACCATCTCGTTGCAGTGCTCGTCGAAGGTCTTCTCGAAGTGGACAGCGGGATCTTGCGCGAGCCCCGCGAACACCTCTTCGTACATGCGCGCCACGCGGGCAGGCGTCTCGCGCAGCCCTTCGCGATTGGGGTCCTCGCCGACGCCCTCGAGAATGAGGCGCACGCCTTCTTCGATTTTCCGAGTATCCATAGGCTGTTAATCCTCCAGTGCTATGTCAATGCCCACCGGGCAATGGTCGCTTCCGAATACTTCATTGTAAATGCTCGCGTCCTCCACCTTGTCGGCGATTCCGTCGCTCACCAAAAAGTAATCGATGCGCCACCCCGCGTTGTTCTTGCGCGCGTTGAAACGGTAGCTCCACCACGAGTACGCGCCCGTCGTATCGGGATGAAGGGTACGGAACGTGTCGGTGAAGCCTGCGGCGAGCAAGTCGGAGAATTTGCCGCGCTCCTCGTCGGAAAAACCCGCGTTCCCCCTGTTGGGGCCAGGATTTTTCAAATCAATCTCACTGTGGGCCACGTTGAAGTCGCCGCACATGACGACAGGTTTCGGCGACGCCGTCTCGCCCGCCTGCGTTACGGGGAGCACCTCCGCCGGCATATGCCCGGCGCCAAGCGGGTGGCGCGGGGCATCCGTGGGTGCGTCGGGCGCGAGCACCACCATGCCGCCTGCGTCCGGTCGCTCGACGGGCACGCCCCCGGGCAGCACGCCCTCTTCGAGCCCCTTGCAAAAGTCGCGGAACGCGTCGTCCCATTCCATGCGATGCCCGATGCGGGCGAGCTCGTTTTGCGCGTTCGGCGTGTACACATCGACGAACCAGAACCCAGGGAACTCGAGCGCGACGATTCGCCCCTCGGCGTCGAGGTACTCCGAGCCCAGCCCATGAAGCACCTGCAAGGGGGCGCACTTGGAGAACACGGCCGTTCCCGAGTAGCCCTTGCGCTCGGCGTAGCTCCAAAACTCCAGGTAGTTGGGTAAGTCAAGCGTCGCCTGCCCCGCTTGGAGCTTCGTTTCCTGCAGGGCGAACACATCGGCGTCGAATTCCGCGACGATGTCCTCGAAACCCTTCTTCATCACGGCGCGCAGGCCGTTCACGTTCCACGAGATCAGTCTCATTCGGCGTTTCCTTTCATAAGCCGCGCTTCCACCTTCTGGGCAAAGCGGCTGCATCAGTATAGCGCGGGCATGTGAGCCCCGCAGAAAGCGATGCCCGCAAGCCCCCAGGAAGCGGACAGGGAACTCCCGCCGCAGCCCGCCAGCTCTTGCCAACCCCTGCCGGCCCCTGCCGCAGCCCGCTGGCTCTTGCTGCAGCCCGCCGCCATACGGACAGCACTCGCTGTCGCTCATTACTCGCTATTCGAAATAGTCAACAATTTGCGCTTGTCTTTTATTGGATGATGTCATATACTTGAGAAGGTCTGAAACACGGGGCGAGCACCTATTTCCTCCTTATATAGATGCTCGCCCAAACTTTCACCAACAACCTTCCATTTTCGGGGCGGCACTCCCGCCTTCCCAATCGTCGCCCCGAACTTCCCAACAGTCCCCCCAACTTGAGTAAACGCCTGCAGACGACGAAACCGTCCGCAGGCGTTTACTTGTGATACGGCTCGCCGTGCGAGATTTTCTGCGCACGGTAGAGCTGCTCCAGCAGCACGACGCGCGCCAGGTTATGCGGCAGCGTGATCGGGCCGAACGAGAGTAGCTCGTCGGCACGGCTGCGCACACCGGCGCTCACGCCGTCCGATCCGCCGATGACGAACGCGAAGCTGCTCTTCCCCGCAAGAGCGAGCGAGTCGATGCGCTCGGAGAAGCCCACGCTCGAGCGCTCCTTGCCGTCGATCGCCAGAAGAACCACGTGGGTGTCGGGCCCCAGCTTGTCGAGCTCGACGCAAATCGCTGCGCCCTCCTTGTCGCGGGCGCCTTCAACGCCGCCCGCGCGACGGGGGTCGACGTCGGCGATTTCGCGAACTTCCGTTTTCGCATACGGTTGCAAGCGCTTGAGGTATTCCGCGCACGCATCCGTCCAAAAACGCTCTTTAAGCTTGCCAACTGCGATAACGGTGAACTTCATTCGCGCACCTTCCCATAAAAAACGCGCGAGCCGCATTGTACGACCCGCGCGTGTCCCATTTTCATCCCGCACGCCTTGCGCACGTGAAAGTTACTTCCAATCCGAGCCGATAACCACGAGGAAGTCGGTCGAGAACGTGTAGCGGCCGTCGTTTTTCGTGGCGACGCCGTTGCCGATCTGCTTGACGATTTCCTCAGCCGCTTCCTTTTGGCTGTCGTCGGAGTACACGACGACGGTGGTGGTGAAGTTCGAGCTGGCGTTGCCGGTCTCGGTGGTGTAGCCGAGCTTCTCGATCTTCGCGGCGGCGGTAGACGCAGCACCGTCGATGCCCGCCCCGTTCTTCACGGCGATTTTGCCCGACCGTGTGCCCGTCGTCGATGAGGTTGATGTGTCTGTCGATGTTCCCGCCTTGTTGCCCGCATTGGCGAGCACCGTGCCGTTCTTCGCGTCGACCTCATCCTCGGTGGTGGGAGGAAGTCCCTGGTCAACGCGCTGCATCATGGTCTGCCACTCTTTTTCGTTGACGTATTCGTACCAGCCGCCGTTCACGTACTTCGACGTGGTGGGTTCCATCGCCGAGTAGATGCTGTTCTCGGTGTCGAGACCCTTCATGCTGGTTGCGAGCGACACGATGTCGGTCACGTTGAAATCGGTCGTGATGTACTTGGAGAGCGCCTGGACCGTGTTCGCCATGGTGAGCGGGTCAGATGAGAGAATCTTCTTCGCGATGGCGGAAAGCACGAGGCGCTGGTTCGCCGCACGGTAACGGTCGCCGTCGCCGTAGGCGTCGTAGGCATGTCGCGCGCGGCACAGGATAAGCGCATCATCGCCGCTGAGCGTTTGCAGACCCGCATCGAGATGGCCGCCGGCGTCCTCGTCGTTGATTTCCATGGGCACGTCGACCTCGACGCCGCCGAGCGCGTCAACCGCTTCCCTGAAGCCGTCGAAGTCGATTTCCGCATAGTGGGAAATGGGGACGCCCGCGAACTTCGACACAACCTCGATCGTGTAGGACGCGCCGCCGATCGAATGGGCGGCGTTGAGCTTCTGCTTACCGTTCTTACCCATGTCGATGAGCGTGTCGCGATGGAGCGACACCATGGTGACCTGCTTGTTCTGCGGATCGATGCGCGCGAGAATCATGCTGTCCGAGCGGAACTGGTCGCCCGCGTACTCAGCCGATTCCGAGCGTTCCTCGGATCCGTCGGTGCCCATGAGCAGCATGTAGAACGGGTCGCCCGCGTACTTCGTGTCAACAAGCGCGTTGCGAAGGTCGTCGTCGACGCCCTTGTTGAGGTTGGCGTTGATGCCGTTGATGTAGGCGAACGCCGCGCCCGCCCCGCCGAGCAGCACCACCAAAAGCACGATGCAGACGACAAGCGCAACTTTCTTGCGCTTCTTGCTCTTGCGCTTCTTGGTGTATTCCGCCTGCGTCACACGGCGCGAGTAGGGATTTTTGGCGGGACCGAAAGATCCGTCGCCATCGAATGACGCCGCCGCATGGGAGGCGCTTGCCGAAGGAGCCGCCTGGTCGAAGCTTTCGGACGCGTGAGCGCCCGACGCATGCTTGCCATGCTGCCCGTCGGCTTTGGAGGAGTTGTTTTTATTTCTTCTCATGGATATTGATTTTGCCGACAACACCTGCGGCTGACAAGCGAGGATGCGGTTTTTCTGGCAAATAGCCGCAGGACGCCCATCGAAAACCTACAATTGCCGACCTCCCTTTCGAGGACGCATTCTCGCTGCCAGGAAAGTAAGCGTCCTATTTCACGCCGAGCTTTTCCGCCATAAACGCGTTCGCCGCAAGCTCCTCCGCGTCGTTAAGCGGAGCAAGCTCGATTGCCGCCTGACCCGTGCGCTTCGAATGGCGCTCGAGCGCCGCAGCCAAAAGCCAGTCCGCGACCTCGGGGTTCTTCGAAAGCAGCGGACCATGAAGATAGGTTCCCACCACATGGCGGTAGAGAGCGCCGTCCGCCTTGTCGGCGTCGTTGTTGCCGTGACCGGTCGACGACGCCAGCTTGCCGAAGGGCTTCGCCCCCACCGCAAGGTAGGTGCGACCCGCATGGTTCTCATATCCCACAACCGGGTGCTTCGCGAGAGGGGACGCAAGCGCGATGTTATCTATCAGGCGATCCGCCGACGTGCCAGGGCGCCGCGTTTCCACACCGACGATATCAAGACCGGGGACCTCCTCATCGCCGAGCAGCCACGTCTTGCCGAGGATCTGGTACCCGCCGCAGATGGCAAGCACCGGACCGTCGTCTTCCACGTACGCGGCCAGCTTATCTTTCATGCGCATGAGCTCCGCCGACGCGAGCTTTTGCTCACGGTCGGGGCCACCGCCGAGAAACACGAGGTCAACGCTGTCGAAGTCGACCGATTCGCCATATTCCACCCGTTTGACGGAAACGGGAATCCCGCGCCACGCAAGGCGCTCGCTCAAGATGCGCACGTTGCCACCGTCGCCGTAGAGGTTCAGCAGGTCGGGGAACATGTGGGCGATTACGATGGGGGTCCGCTCCTGATCCCGCGCGGGGGACTCTCCCATCTCGGCGGGTTCTGCCGCGATCAGCCGCTCGTTAGCCCCTGTTCGCTCCTGATCCCGCGCGGGGGACTCCGTGCTCAAACAGTCCTCGCTTCGCTGCGGAACTGCGCGCGGAGCCCCCCGCGCAGGCTCAGGAGCTGCCGCAATGATAGACGAAGAAGCATCCACGCTCGAAGACGACCCGCCGTCGGCCCGCACAGGGTCGCCAACCTCGCAGTTCGCAGGGTTGCCAGCCTCGCTTTCCGCAGCATCGAGAGCGGACTTCACGCTCGGCAGCGCCGTGTAGTTCGCGATGGCGTAGGCGTTCATCTCAACAGGAAGTTTCGCCACCTCATCGAGGAATTCCTGCGCGTTTTTCACCACCTTCGAGTGGATGTTCGCGTACTTCAGGCGAACCTGCATATCCCGACTGCGGATGCCGCCCGAAAACACGATGCAACCCTCCTGGCGCGAGAGCTCCTCGAAGTCGATGTCCCACAGCCACGAGATGTCATGACCGTCAGCTTCCTTATCGTTGATGAAGAAGGCGACCGCCTTGGGAGATGTGTCCTTCTCGATGATTTTAAGGTTCTGGTTGAACCCCGTCGGGTTCTTCGCAAGGTTGAGCAGGATGTTTCGACCCTGGATGCCGTAATGCTGCAGGCGACCGTTTTTCGGGTCGAACGCGTCGATGGCGGCTTGGAGCGCATCGTTCTCGCAACCCATCAAATCTGCGGCAACCCCCACCGCGAGCAGGTTGTACACCATGTAGGCGCCGCTCATCGCCGCGCGAACCGGCCGCGCGGGCGCAGACGCGCCGGCGTTTGGCTGCGGGCGGGCGATGTTGAAGGCGAGGCCGCTCGCGTCAAGCTGCACGTCTCGCGCGGCATAATCGAGCGCGGGACGGGAAAAACCACACGTCGGGCAATGCCAAGCGCCCAGCTGGCCGTATTGGCGGAAGTCGTATTTGAACATCGAGGAGCACAGCTGGCACATCGTGGCATCAGACACCGTGTTCTGCGCTAATCCCATGCTCTCGCCCACCCCGAACGCGATCTGACGCGTGCGCTCGCGACCAGGAGCTTCGGCGGCGCGCTTGGCGATGGTCGCGCATAAAGGGTCGTCGGCGTTGAAGACGAGAACAGTCTCGGACGAGGCGGCGAGCGCTTCGACGATGCTGTCCTGGATGCGATCGATCTCGCCGCAACGATCGAGCTGATCGCGGAACAGGTTCAAAAGAAGCACGTAAGTGGGCTGAAGTTGCGGCGTCATCTTCTTCAGCCACAGCTCGTCAGACTCGAAGACGCCCCAGTCGGCCTGGCCCGCATGGAGAAGCGCCGTCGACACGCCGGAGTCGAGGTTCGCGCCCGTGCGGTTGCACACAACGCGAGCGCCCGCGTCTTCGAGCACGTCAGCAAGCAGGTTGGTCACCGTGGTCTTCCCGTTGGTGCCCACCACCATGATCGAGCCGCGCGCGAGCTTTCCCTTTAAGTTAGCGAGCAGGCGCGGGTCGACGCAGAGTGCCGCTTTCCCGGGGAAATTCGCGGCAGGACGATGGAACACGTGCTTTAAGCCCCAGGTCGACACGGCACTGATGGCTCGCGCTGCGGCAAATCTAACTGACATGGGCACCCCTCGCAAACGTGGTGAGTTCTCCTTGGCCAAGCCGCGATGTGGGCGACTTGCGCTTAAGAGTATAGCGGCTTTGGGAATGCGCGCCCGCCGATGCGGCGAAACCAAAGAAAAAGGAGCCGCTAGGGGTGCGGCTCCTTCTGATGGCTCGCCTTTGGGATTGAGGAGGGGCGGCGAGCCGAAAGGGGATAAGGGATTGCAACCGATGAGCTAAGTTGGAGGGGATAAACTCATCGGATGTTTCTCACAGGTCAGATTGTAGGCGAAACGCAACTAGCCTGGTGATTCGCATTCCGCAATCGGTGTTGCAAAATGCGGAACAGCTACGAAGTGTCAACGGGGACTCCGGGTCGCCCCGGGCCGCACATCGAACAGCCGGCCAAAGTCACCGACAGACCGCGCTTCCGCAGCACCCTACTCGAAGGCCTGCACGCTCGCCTTCCATTGCGCGCGGGCGTTTTCGAGCACGGAGAAACCAGCGAGGTATTCCTGGCAGCTTGCAAGTGCCTCCTTGCAAGCCGTGAGCGTGCGGCCGGAAAGCGAACGGCCTATGTAGGCGTTCACGTCGATGCCGGCGTCGACCCCCTTGATGGGCAGGTAAACCACTCGACTCGAGCCGTATGCCCAGTTCGCGCTTGTGGAAATACCCACGCTGTTCGACGTTTCCACCTCGATGTACATCGAGTCGACGTCGCGGAAGCTTCGCACGCGGTCCATCGAGAGCGCAGGCTCCGTCGCGAGCACCTCGCGCATCTGCGTCTGAAGGCCCGGGAAGTCTTTCTCGCTCGGGAGCAGCAGATCGAGCCCGACGATACGCGAAAGCTCGATGCCATCGGCGCAATCGCGCGCAATGCGGCTGCTCGCGCGAACGACCACGCAAAACTGGTCACGATACATCGTGGCGAGCTCGTATCGCTGTTGCGCAGGCGCGTACACGTTGAGCATGATGTTAAGGTCGGCCTTGTTGTCGTCGAGCGCGGTGTAGAGCATCTTGTAGGGCATGCCCTTGAACTCGATCTCGATTTCCGGATAGTGTTCCTTCAAATACGAGGCGAACTGCAGGATGAACGGTCGCGCGGCGTTGTGCAAATACCCCAGCCGCACGACGGGCTTGCCTCCCTCGTCGAGTCGCGACATCTCCGCAAGGGCCGCGTTGTATTCCGAGAGAATCGCCTTGGTGCGCGCGAGGAACACTTCCCCCGCCTCCGTGATGGCGACGGATTGCTTCGAGCGAGCGAAAAGCTTGGTGCCGAGTTCCTCCTCCATCGCCGAGATATGACGGCTGATGACCGAAGGGCTTACGAAAAAGTGGCGGGCTGTGTCGCGAAAACTCAGATTCTCGGCAAGATACTCGAACTCGTGAAGATGCTCGATATTCATGTTCCCGCCTTTCCGCCCTGAGCGCTGTCGCCTTCTAAAGCGTCCTGTCCGACAGAGAATAGCAGAGTCGACCTTCTTCTCCCCGCAAGAAAACACGAACGAGAAAGCACGTCCGACAGCGGAAGGCGAAAACCACCGGGAAGGACCACCATACCCGCCTATTTCGCGCTCAACAACAAAACAGGCCGCCAGCTCAATGCCGACGGCCTGTAAGTTTCTGGAGCCAACGAGCGGATTCGAACCGCTGACCTACGCATTACGAGTGCGTTGCTCTACCAGCTGAGCCACGTTGGCAAACGAGTGAAGCACAAGCTTCAGACGCGAAAACAAATAATAGCGAATCAATCGCACAAGCGCAAGAGGTTTTCTAAAAGCAACCTCCGATTCCCTATCCGCGGCTAATTAGTTGATTCGCAAGTTCATCCGAACGAACGAGTTTCATTCCCGCACTCAGCCGCACGCGTGCGGCTGAGTGCGGGAATTCCCTATCCGCGTTCCCCTGCCCTACCTCATCAGCTTCGTAACTGCTTCGGTATAGGCAACCGGGTCGTCCAGCGGAATGCCCTCGACGAGAAGCGCCTGGTCGTACAAAATGCCCGAGTACAGCTTCACTTTCTCGTCGTCGCCCGCCTCCTGTGCCTTCTGCATGACCTCGAACACCGGGTGCTTCGCGTTCACTTCGAGCACGCGATGCGATTTCACCGCGCCCTCCTCCTCGGCGCTCTTCGGCGCGCCAGCGAGAATCTTCTCCATCTTAAGCGACACGCCGCCTTCGGTAGTGATGAAGGCAGGGGCGTCGGTCTGGCGCGTGGACACCGCAACCTTCTCCACCTTGCCGTCGAGGGCGCTCTTCATGGCCTCGAACAGGTCCTTGTTGGACTCGGCCGTCTCCTCGGCTTCCTTTTTCTCCTCGTCGGATTCAAGGCCGAGGTTCTCGCCGCCCACGTTTTTGAGCGGCCACGCGGTGAGCGAGTCGGGGTCGGCCGCGTCGGGCACAGCGTAATCGGACATGGCCATCATGCAGAATTCGTCAACATCCTCGGGGCACAGCAGCACGTCGTAGCCCTTCGCAAGCACCGTCGTCACGATCGGCAGCTGCGCCATGCGCTCGACGGAATCGCCCGTGGCATAGTAAATGGTCTCCTGGCCATCGGCAGCAGCCTTCACGTATTCCTTGAACGTGATCATCTTCTTCTGCTTGGCCGAGTAGAAGAGAAGCAGGTCGCCCAGCACGTCTTTTGCCGTGCCATAGGAGGTGTAGAGGCCGTACTTCATGCCGCGGCCGAAGTTCTCGAAGAACTTCTCGTAGCCCTCGCGATCCTTGTCGAGAAAGTTCTCAAGGTCGGACTTGATCTTCTTCTCGACGCGGCGGGCGATTGCCTTCAGCTGGCTGTTGTGCTGCAGCGTCTCGCGCGAGATGTTGAGCGTGAGGTCCTGCGAGTCGACGATGCCGCGAACGAAGTTGAAGTAGTCGGGCAGGAGGTCTTCGCACTTGTCCATGATGAGCACGTTGGAGCTATAGAGCGCGAGGCCCTTCTTGAAATCCTTGCTGTACAGGTCATACGGCGCGCGACTCGGCACGAACAGCAGCGCGTCGTAGGTCAGCGCGCCCTCGGCATGCAGCGAGACGGTGCGCGCAGGATCGGCAAAGTCGTGGAAGTTCGTCTTGTAGAACTCGTTGTACTCCTCGTCGGTCACGTCGGACTTCTTGCGCTTCCAGATGGGAATCATCGAGTTGATCGTGTCGGTCTCGGTGTAGGTCTCGTACTCGGGCTTGTAGTCGTCGCCAGCGTCTTCGGGCTTCGGCTTCTCGCGCGTCTTGGAAACCTCCATCTGGATGGGGTAGCGCACGTAGTTGCTATAGCGCTTGATCAGGTCCTTCAGGCCGTACTCGGAAAGATAGGTGTCGTAGTTGTCCTCGTCGGTGTTCTCCTTGAGCGTAAGGATAACGTCGGTGCCGTGCTCGGCGCGCTCGGCCTCGGCGATGGTGTAGCCCTCGACGCCGTCGGATTCCCACGCCCACGCCTCGTCGCTGCCGAACGCGCGAGAGACAACGCGCACCTTGGAGGCAACCATGAAGCTGGAGTAGAAACCGACGCCGAACTGGCCGATGATGTCGATGTCGTCGCCCTGCTGCTCGGCGTTGTCGGTCTTGAACGCCTGGGAATCGGAGTGCGCGATGGTGCCGAGGTTCTTGTCGAGCTCGTCCTTCGTCATGCCGATACCGTTGTCGGAGACGGTGATGGTGCGGGCGTCCTTGTCGAAACCGACGTGAATGGCCAGCTCATCCTTGGAAAGCTGCACGTCCGAGTCCGTCAGGCTCTTGAAGTAGAGCTTGTCGACGGCGTCGGACGCGTTCGAGATGAGCTCGCGAAGGAAGATCTCGCGATTGGTGTAGATCGAGTTGATCATAAGGTCGAGCAGTTTCTTGCTCTCTGTTTTGAATTTCTTCATGGCGCATCGCTTCCTGTTCTCGAAAGACCGCTTTCGCATTTTGCTTTGGCAGTCCCCGTCTTTGAGTGCTAAAAGGCATTGTAACGACGCGATACGCCATGTCAAGTAATCTAAGTGCGATAGACTCAACTTTTCGCAATTGTCTTCATGTGGGTCACTTTAGTATTACGACTCATTAAAAAGGTCCGTCAAACGCGTGGAAATACTAAAGTGAGCTGTGAATCATGCGCGAGCCGCCAATATCCCTACAGGCACATGGCCATGTACAACGGCAAGTACGTGACCCCATCTTCGCACTGCAGATCCCTCGTATACAGCACATAACGCTCGTTGGATTTCACGTCGTATTTCTCAAAGAACATATCGAGGGACTTGTGCGTGCGATATGAGGACGACTTGACTTCGATGGGGCATACGCGCTTCCCCCGCACGAGCATGAAATCAATCTCGTATTTCTTCGCGCGCTTGCGAGTGCCGCCCTCACCGCGTGCAGCGTATTCGAATTCGTGAAAGAACAGGGCGTGACCATTCGAGACGAGCATCTGGGCGACCATGTTCTCCATGACCATGCCGAGATTCGAGTCGAGCTTATCGAAGATGATTGCCTTGTACAGAGACTCCTGCGAACCAGCCGCCGCAATCGCTTGCGTTACCAAAAGGCCCGTGTCGGCCATGAACATCTTGAAATTGCCCTTCTCGACGAACAAACCCATAAGGACGTCCGGAACAGTGATGTTCTCGCAAATGTTCACGGTCATCGATTCTCTGAGGAACTCAAGAGAGCCCACGAGCCGGTCGAAGCGGGCGTTGTCACCGATGCGAGAGAACTTGAACCGCATGCTTTGACTGCCGAGCTGATCGGATACCGTCTTGAACATCGCAGAAACTCGTCCGTTGTTCTCGCTGTCGTATTTGTGCAAATCCTCTTCGTAGAGCGAGAGAATCGCGCGCTTCGCGAAGTCAATCCCTTCGAAGGTCTCTCCTTTCATAAACGCTTCGACCGCCTGCGGCATCCCGCCAACGGCGAGGTATTCTCGAAACGACCTCATGATGACACGGTGGATGCCATCACCTAGAGGGCGCCTGCGTTCAAACGCCTCCCGAATAGCGTCCGCCGTCACGCGATCCCCCTTCGCCCAGAGAAACTCCTCGAAATCCATCGGGTACATCCGAATCCGATGCTCCTCGGAAGGAATGAGGATCCTCTCCGTATTTTGCTTGATTGAAATGAGCGACCCCGTCTCAATATAGTGATAACGGCCGTCCGCTACGAGCTGTTTGATGGCCTGCCGCGCAAACGGAAACAGTTGAACCTCGTCGAGAATGATGACGGAAACATCGCGAGGAAGGCTTTTGCCTTTGAGAAGAAACAGGTTGCGGAAAAGTGAGTCAAGGTCGCCGGTGTTCTCACGGAAGGTGCGCCTGACGTCTTCCCCTTCCTGAGAGAAGTCCAACAGCAGATAATCCTCGTACTCGGTTCGCGCAAACTCCTCGGCAATCGTGCTTTTGCCCACGCGCCGCGCACCCTCAATAAGGGCGGCAGTGCTTCCGTTTGAGACGCGCTTCCATTCAAGAAGTGCCTCGTAAACTTTACGTTTAAACACCGGGCATCTCCTGTCATCAGGCAATTGTCAGATAATGTGAATTTCTCTGTCCCTATTTTGACAAAAAATGCGAATTGTTTGAAGCCCTATTTGTCAATTATCTCGAAATGTTGCGATAGCATATCAGAAAACAAGGCAACCCGCACGTCCCTAGCGACTGCAGGATTCTCAATGGATACCGCTGCAACAATCAAGCCCCTCGCAAAAAAAGAGCCCCGAGGTGTCTCGGGGCTCGTTCGTGCAGCTACGAGTTTTCGTTTTAGCAGTAGAACAGAATCTCGTTGTAGGTCGGCACCGGCCAGTGGTTGTCGTCGACGACGATCTCCATCGCATCGATTGCGGCGCGGAGCTCGTCCATAAGCGGGATGACATGGTGCGCGTTGTCGTTCGCGCGCTCCTGTTGGTCTGCGATCTCGACGTTGGCGAGATGCGCGGTGTTGAGAGCGTCGAGCGCCTCTTCCACGCGCTTCGTGCCGTCGACCACCGTTTGGAGCTTCTTCTCCTGGAACGACTGATCAGCAGAGGGCAGCGCAGCCTTGACCTGGGCGATGTCCTTCGCCACGTCGGCGGCGAAGCTGTTGATTGCAGGCAGGAAGAAGCGGCGAACCATGCGCTTCATCGTGCGCGCCTCGATGTTGAGGAGCTTGTTGTACTTCTCGAGTTTCACCTCATAGCGGGAGCGAACCTCAACCTCGGAGAGCACATTGAACTCGCCAAACAGGTCGATGCTCTTCTGGTCGATGAAGCACGGCAGCGCGTCGGCCGTCGTGGGATGGTTGGCCAGGCCGCGACGTTCGGCTTCCACCGGCCACTCGTCGGAATAACCGTTGCCGTTGAAGATGATGCGCTGATGTTTGCGCAGGTCATCCTTGATATACGCAATAGCAGCCGCCTCGAACTCCTCGCCCGACTTGCCCTCCATGGCGTCGGCGAACTCCTTCAGGCTCTTCGCCATGGCCGTATTTAGGATGGTGTTCGCATCGGAGAGGTTCACGGCAGAGCCCGGCATGCGGAACTCGAACTTGTTGCCGGTGAAGGCGAACGGGCTCGTCCGGTTGCGGTCGGTGTTGTCCTTCAGGAAGTTCGGGAGCACGGACACGCCCAAATCCATCGCCACGCGCTCGGCAGAGGTGTACTCCTTGTCGGAGATGAGCGCGTCCACGATGGCGCCTAGCTCATCGCCCAGGAAGATGGACACGATCGCCGGAGGCGCCTCGTTCGCACCCAAACGATGGTCGTTGCCGGCCGACGCCACGGACATGCGCAAAAGCTCCTGATAATCGTCAACAGCCTGGATAACGCCCGTCAAAAACACGAGGAAGCGCAGGTTCTCCATCGGGTTCTCGCCCGGGTCGAGCAGGTTCTTCTTACCTGCGGAAATCGCCCAGTTGTTATGCTTGCCCGAGCCGTTGATACCCTCGAACGGCTTTTCATGCTGCAAGCAGACAAGGCCGTGATGGCTGGCGAGAAGCTTCATCTTCTCCATCGTGAGCAGGTTCTCGTCGATGGCTCGATTCGAATTCGAGAAAATCGGCGCAAGCTCGTGCTGCGCAGGCGCAACCTCGTTGTGCTTGGTCTTCGCGGAAACGCCGAGCTTCCACAGCTCGTCGTCGAGCTCTTTCATGAACTCGTTCACCGTCGGGCGGATAGCGCCAAAGTAGTGCTCTTCAAGTTCCTGGCCCTTGCACGGCGGATAACCGAACAGCGTGCGACCGGTCAGCACAAGGTCGAGACGCTTGGCATAATCCTTCTCGGAAATGAGGAAGTACTCCTGCTCGGCGCCGACCGTGGTGACGACCTTCTGATGACCCTCGCCGAACAGCTTGAGCACGCGGTTCGCCTGCTCGTCGATGGCGACCATGGAACGCAGAAGTGGCGTCTTCTTGTCGAGCGCTTCACCGGTATAGCTGCAGAACGCGGTGGGGATGCACAGCACCTCGTCCTTCACGAACGCGTAGCTCGTCGGATCCCACGCGGTGTAGCCGCGGGCCTCGAAGGTGGCGCGCAGACCGCCCGAGGGGAAGCTCGACGCATCAGGCTCGCCCTGGATGAGCTCCTTGCCGGAGAAGCTCTGGATAGCACGGCCATCGGGCGTCGGGTCGAGGAAGGCGTCATGTTTCTCGGACGTGATGCCCGTGAGGGGCTGGAACCAGTGCGTGTAGTGCGTGGCCCCCTTTTCAATCGCCCATTCCTTCATGGCATGGGCGACAACGTTCGCAACCTCGAGATTGAGCGGCTCGCCGTCCTTGATGGTCCTCATGAGCTGCTTGTACGTTGCGGAAGGCAGACGCTCCTGCATGGTGTGCTCGTTGAACACCATCGATCCGTAGATTTCTGAAACGTGTGACATATACCGCGCTCCTTCACTGGTCGTCTCAAACGCCGATTAGGCGGTCACAACCGCAGTTTACTTTAGGGGTGCCATAGCAGCTTTTGGCTGATGGCCGCTTGCTCGACACGATAACACGAAGTTCCGCGCGACGCCCCCTTAACCAACGCATATCAAAGTAACGGCGAAATGTTTCGGGCAGTTTTCGGGGCGGAGAACACTTTGTTGCGATTGCCCCGCCAAAGAAATGGAAAGGAGGCGCGCGAATCTGCTACACTGCAATCATTCTGTTTCAAGAATAGTTTTACCCAAGGAGAACGAATGCCTCGAGGAAGCATGACCTATCAAACCAGGACCGACAGCGATTTGAAGTCCGCATTTCTTAGAATCCTTGAGAAAAAGCCGCTTTCGGACATGACGATTGCCGAGGTGGTGCGCGAGGCGCAGGTGAGTCGAAGCACGTTCTATCTTCATTACCAGAATCTGGGCGATTTGTACGACGAGATGGTCCGCGAGGTGGCGTGCCAGGTGCTTCCCCTGCTCACCGGGTGCGGATGCAACTGCGAGCCCGAAAACGGGAAGAAGCCGTTTTGCCACGTCGTGCGCGAGACGAATCGCTACACGCCCCTTTTCCGCGAGTCGCGATTTCTGGAGACCATCCTGCAAAGCGAAGGCGCCGCCGAGCAGAGCACGCTTATCGCGAAGCTGATGAATCGCGGGCTCGACGCGCAGCAAGCACGCGCGGTGTTCGCCTTCCAGATGAGCGGGTGCTTTGCCGTAAGCTCGATGCTCGGCGCGGGAGACTCCGATTGGGCGAAAATTCGCATGACACTCGACCGCTATATCCAAGGAGGGCTCGACGCCCTCGAGGAGCAAGCCGCAACTCGGTAGTCAGCCGCAAGGCTGCGCACGTTGTTCCCCGCACGTCGGCCGCAAGCCCGCGCGCGGCGCAAGCCCACCGCAAACCCCGCAAGCAACAATCCCGAAAAACAACGGGCGCCCCGCATATTGCGCGAGGCGCCCGTTTCGAGTTAGCGTTTCAAGCGGCGAGACTTACACCAGAAGCGTGCCCTCACTCGTGACGACCTCGCAGGTGCCCATAAGGAAGTATCCCCAGTGCTCGAACTTGGAGAAGTCGAACTGGGAAGCGGACGCCTTCTTGCCCTTGACGAAATCGGAGAGCATCTTGTCGCTGCCTTTGAACTCGCGGCCATAGCCGTAGTCGAAAAGGACAACCGACTCGCCGACAGTCGAGGTGCCGAAGCCGAGGAAGCGGAACTTGAAATTCAGGCTGTATACCGCAGCATCGCCGCCCGTCTTCGTGAGGCCCATATCGCAGCTCCACTGGTTGCGGCAACGATCGAGCACGCCCTTTACGCCGATCTTCGAGCAAACGTCGACCTTCACGCCCGCGCCTTCGGCGGAGTACTCGATAACGGAGTTGCCCTGCAGCGCGCCGTCGTCGGAAACCGACATCTCGTCGGAACCAAGAGATGCGAGCGCGACGACGATTTTGCCCGCCTCGTCAGCGGAAAGGATGTCGCCCGAGTAGTGGGACTCGGCGAAAGCGGCCAGATAATCGCGAGCATCCTCGGGGGACATGGTCTTTTCGATGTCCGCAGAGTTGGAAACGTTACCGATTGCAGTGAAGTTCTTGCTCATGTGGGTATTCCCTCCTTTGTTGTAGGCACCGGCGCGTCTTCTTCGCCGCGAATGCCTTGTGCAAGGCACAGGATAGGGAATGGGAATCGGCTCTGTCTCGGTCAGAATTGTTAATGATGACCAATTTTGAACATTATCCTTACTTATATATTATTCTCAGTTCAGATTTTATTGTTACACCCCGTCGACATCGCGTCCGACATCGCGAAACGCCTCCGTTGCACGTGTCGCCTCGCAGGCAAAACGCCCTTGTTATGCGTCTAATTCCACAAGATCGACTTCCTCGATGCAGTTCACGTGCATATCCCGTGCAAGCGCCCACATCTTCTTGTCGAGCGTGAAGAGCGTCGCCCCCGTGCGGCGCGCAAGCACCAGGTAGAACATGTCGTATGCGGAGTGTCGATAGTGAGCAGCCTCGGATAGCGCTTCTTTCGCAAGCGTTGCGTCATCGTAGAACCGATCAATGAGGGCTTCCGCCCTTTCAAGCAGAAGCCGAGCCTCTTTCTCGACAAGCGACCCGAAGGCAAGGTATTTGAAACACGCATTCGAAACTTCAGCATGGAACAACGACGGGGCAATCGTCTCTTCGCCTTGCAGCATAAGGGCCTTGAGCGCTTCGCTCCGCTCGCCTTCAAGCGACATCTCGAGAGCCTATCCCACCTGCTTTTTCATCAGCGGGTATGTGGCGAAGGCGAGCACGGGAATGGCAATCGACAGGAACGCGCCCGTCCCGAAGCATGCGAAGGGTCCCCACGTGTCGATGATGACGCCGGCGAGCGTCGGGCCGAACGCCAAACCGCAAATGCTTCCCGAGGTGACCCACGTCAAAGCTTCGGTGATGTTCGACGCGGGGACCGCGCGCTCGGCCGTCTCGTTCATCGTGATGACGAACGGTGCATAGGTGCCCGCCGCGATGAAGACGATGACAAGCAGATTCGTCGCGGAGCTCACGAAAAGCATCGAGCCATAACCTATGCCGATCGCAATCGATGCCACGAGCATCTTCTTGCTTTGACGTGCGGTGATGATGAACATCCCGAACACGAAGCCCACAATGGTCGACACTGCCGACTCAATCACGAGGATAAGGCTTGCGAACACAGGGTCGCCAAGCTCGATCTGGGCGAACGACACCGTCGCCGTGTCGAGCACGCCGAAGAACGCGCCCATGAGAAACGAGAGGAAGAAGAGCACGCGCACCACGGCGTTCGATGAGAAAAGCCCGCGTGCGCGCTTCTTCTTCGCGGCGGGCTCGGCGACATCCGCGGGCTCGCCCATAGCCTCGGAAGACCTTCCACCCGCAATCTCTCGTTCCCAACCGGGCACGGGTTCTGTCTCCTTCGAGAACACGAGCAGCAGCATGCCGACGACGCAACACGCAAATCCGCAGGCCATTCCCGCAATGGGGTGGATGCCCGAAGCGAGCGCGATGGAAAGCGCGGGACTCACCATGAAGACGATGTCGTCCATCACGCCCTCGTAGGAGAAGACGGTCTTGAGCTCGGGCGCATCATCGCCCAGGCGACCCGATTTCACCAAGTAAACCCAGCGGGCACGGGTAAGCGCCTGAGGTGTAGGCAGAAAGCCCATAAGCACCGCACCCACGAAACATAGCGCAATCGGCAGTTTGAGCAGCACGGTAACCAGCAAGATCGCACACCCTAGCAGCGCAATGCACGTGGCAGGCAAGACGATAGCGCCCTGACCGCGCTCGTCGATTTTCTTCGAGACGCGCGGCGATATCAAGAACAGGGCGAACGCCACCACCGACGCCACCAAGCCTGCCATGAAGTAGGAGTATCCCGAAAGCGTGAGCATGGAGACAGTGCCGATAGTGCGCATGAACGCGTACATACGCACGAGAAGACCGCCTATCTCGAAAGAATAGGCGGCCTTCACGCGAAACATCGCACCGTATGCGTTCAAGTTAAACGAACTAGCCATAATGGCTTCATTGTACCCGATGGGACGCAAAGAGGTTATGTTGCATCGATAAATCGCCGTCACGCAAGACAACGCGGGGCATTAAACCAAATCTCCGTTAAAAACAGTCAGTTTTACTCTATTATAGGATATAGTCTATTAATTGGATAAATCAGCGTGCGAAAGAAGGACTGCTCGAATGAACAAGACAACCTGGGGCGTCGTCGGGGCTATCGAGGTGATTGCTGCCATCGCCGTTGTCGCTATCGCGACAATCATGGGCGGCTGCGACCACACGCTCGAAACCACGAGCGGCGGAACCTGCTTCATGAAATGCCATTGGACCTTCGTCGCGGTTTCCATCTTCGGCATCGCCGGCATCGCGAGCTCCGTCCTTGCGCTTGTCGGCAAGACCGCCG
>ERZ1034901.850-NODE-850-length-22865-cov-6.574792_pt1 | contig 22865 bp, 23 predicted proteins | sample MGYA00520628_ERZ1034901 | MGnify/ENA primary metagenome ERZ1034901 (study PRJEB33766, sample SAMN09781783) | gut metagenome | biome: gut microbiome | host: Homo sapiens | place: Madagascar | study: EMG produced TPA metagenomics assembly of the PRJNA485056 data set... | reverse complement strand
CCACAACCAGTGGGCGGATCATATCTATATCTCCGGAATATTTTACGATCAGCTCCCACTCTTTTTCAATGGGATCATATCCCACATCCAGAATCTCAGACCGTTCTCTTTCATTCTCGTCTGCATCTAATGATAAGTTTAATAAATTCTCCAGCTTCTGATTATTCACACTTCGCTCCACACGTTCACACTTTTATTCTCATATCTATGAAATGAATAACCTGTTAATGATGATTTATTACATAAAACGAGGCACACGGTCATCCCGTGTGCCTCATTAATTTAAAAACATATATCGATTGTATTAAATTTCTTCACCTTTTTCCAGTGCAAGTGTTCTTGTTGTGATGTCACATACAGAAGCTGGTCCGTAGTACTGGATAGCACCTGGGAATAAGAATGCAGTCTCAACAGCCCACTGATCTCTGTGTGCCTCAAAGTACTTGAATGGAGCTCCATCAAGCTCTGTAAGTGCTTTTCTGATAACCGGCTTATCTTTACCATTTCTTCTTTCCATGTTCATCATCTTAGTGATCGGCATACCGCCTGCAACCCACTCTTCAGCCGGCTTAGACAGGTTAGATACCTTAGAAAGATATCCGTTGAAGCCATACTGGATCAGCATGAATGCATTGTATCCAAGTGAATAGCAATAGTCAGCATCGAAGTTAGATGGGAATGCACATCTTCCTTCGTATCCGAAGAAGTGATGCTGTGTAGCAAACTTGCCTGTGTATGTTCCTGCAGCCTTTCTCTCAGCAAGCTTATCAGCTACCAGAGCTGCAAATAACTTCTCAGACTCAATCAGAGATACCTGTACATTACCGTGTGGATCTCTTTCAAGGAACAGCTGCTGCTGGATTCCCTGTGGCAGAATCTCAAATACAGACATAGATTCCTTAGTAAGTCCAGCCTTGATGAATTCATATTTAGCATCCCATGAAGGAAGTGCATTAAACTCTTCTGTCTTTTCACCAGCCAGAAGTTCATTGATCTCAGCAATCAGTACTGAAAACTCTGGTACAAACTCTACGATACCCTCTGGAATGATAGCTACACCGAAGTTATCTCCGTTAGCTGCTCTCTTCTCTACAGAATCAGCAATGTAATCAGCGATCTCAGACAGTGACATCTTCTTAGCTGCTACTTCCTCACCGATCAGGCAGATGTTCGGCTGAGTCTCAAGTGCACACTCCAGTGCTACGTGAGAAGCTGAACGTCCCATAACCTTAATGAAATGCCAGTATTTCTTAGCTGAATTAGCATCTCTCTCAATGTTACCGATCAACTCACTGTATGTCTTAGTTGCTGTATCAAAACCAAATGAACACTCGATGTCTTCATTCTTAAGGTCTCCATCGATTGTCTTAGGGCATCCGATTACCTGAACACCTGTGTTATTAGCTGCCATATACTCAGCAAGTGTACATGCATTTGTATTAGAATCGTCTCCACCGATGATAACGATAGCTGTGATTCCGTGCTTCTTGCATACCTCTGCTGCTACTGCAAACTGCTCCGGAGTCTCAAGTTTCGTTCTTCCTGAACCGATGATATCAAATCCACCAGTATTTCTGTACTGATCGATGTACTCGTCTGTCATCTCAATGTATTTATCTTCCAGAAGTCCGCTCGGACCACCCTTGAATCCAAGAAGGACATTGTCCTTGTTAGTAGCCTTCAGTGCATCATACAGACCACTTACTACGTTGTGTCCGCCAGGAGCCTGTCCACCTGACAGGATAACACCTACAACCTGCTTCTTATCTGCAGCTGTGTTCTGTCCTTTTATAAATGTGATCTCCGGCTTTCCATATGTGTTAGGGAAAAGCTCTGCGATCTTCTCCTGATCAGCAACGCTCTGAGTTGCTTCTCCTTCTTTTACGCTGATCTCTGCGATACCATTTCTGAGCATTCCAGGAAGTTTTGGAGTATACTCATATCTTGCCTTCTGAAGTGGTGAAATTTTCATAATCATTTCTCCTTTATTATAATGTTTATTAATTAACCCATTCGGTTCCTCACGTATTTTACCATAAATACACGCACTCTTCAAATATTTTAATTAAATCCAATAATCTTTCTTGCAAGCAGATATGCCAGTGAAGAAATCTTACGTCCGGACTTGCCCGGAAGATTCATACTCTGACCAAGAATGCCATATCGAATACGCACAAATGTCTTCTTATCCTTCTGTCTCAGATATTTCCAGAGCTCCTTCTTCTTCTCCATATTCTCCGGATCTTTGGAGCGAATGCACAAAATAGAAGAAACGGTCATCATGATTGCCAGATATTTTTCCATATATGCGCGCAGTTTTTTATTAGAAATCTGACGCATCTGGTACATATCGATCATCGTTCTGGTTACAAATATCTGCTGGTCAACACGCTTAATCATAACCTTTTCATTGACCGACTGATCTTCTCGTCCAATATAATATCTGTAGAAATCCTCATCCATATAATACATCTTACGTACATGTGGAAGCGGATAATATACATAGATATTATCTACATAGAACGTATGCTTCGGTAATGTAAGCTGACACAGTTTCAGCATATCCGTACGATAAATAACCGAATGCATCAAAATATACTGATCAATGTGAAATCTGCCCACATCTGACCATTTAAAAATCTGGTTCTGCGGCAGTACATTACGGTAATGAATCACCTTCTTATGCGATGCTCCCTCTTTTTCATATACATAATTGGCTATAAGCATATCTACTTCTTCGCCATGTTCTTCCATCTTCTTCAGTACATTCAAAATATTCTGTAATGATTCTGTATTAACCCAGTCATCACTGTCTACAACTTTAAAATATTTTCCCTCGGCATTGGCAAGTCCATAATTAACTGCGTCACCATGTCCACCATTCTCTTTGTCAATCACGCGGATAATATCCGGATACTTTTCTGCATACTCATGTCCAATCTTAGATGTATTATCTTTTGATCCATCATTCACAATAATAATCTCTACATCTTCCCCGCCGGTAAGAATGGTCTCAATCGCATGCGCCATGTATTCCTGCGAATTATAACAGGGAATTGCAAATGAAATATACTTCATAAATCTATCCTTTCACTTCATTCAATAGATACCATAATAGTATATCCCATTTTATCACTTTTTCCAATTCGCCTTTTTTACCAAAAAATGTCCAAAAAGGTCGTAAATATGCCGTCATAACTCCAGTTGTTCACAGTTTGTTCATTTTTCTTTCAAAAATACTTCACTTATTAAACCTTATTTTTTCACAGATAACGGCTATACTATAACCATCAGCAAGAGATAGACGATAAGCAAATTAACATAGATAAAACTTTTTCATAATACGTGCCGGGCCCGCGAAAGCGGTGACCCGGCATCCTCCCTTTTAGGGCCCTTTTTATTCTATATGTACCGATCCATATCTGACATCTTTCGAAGTAACCGAAATGCCAACACAAACATTGCGATTGTATATGTATAGAATGCAATCGTCGGAAGTTCCACCGAAAGAATCAGATCATAGCAGCCATGGATAAATGCCGACACTACAACTGCAAACTTCCGATACCGTCTGGAAAGATCCATTCGTCCCATGCGTTCATATTGCTTTGCGAATCCATAAAACGCACCCATAAACACGCCAAAGCATGCATGTCCCGGAACAGCTGTCACAGCACGGATTAACGCTGTCCCCCATCCATAACCGATGGAATAACTAATATTCTCCAACACTGCAAAGCCAAGAGAAATGTACACAGCATACAGCATTCCATCATACAGACAGTTAAACTCTATCGATTTCCAGGTTCTTAATTTTAACATTATGTATTTGGAACCCTCTTCTGCATATGCCACAATTATCATGCAGGTAATCAGGTGATAGACCAGACTGTTTTCAGACAGAAAGTTCTGTAACACCCAATCCCCTGCCATCTCCACCAGCAATGCCGGAAACGCAGAGAATATTCCACACATAATCAGTGTCACTAACATCTTGGGAGACTCTTTTTCAACTTTGTCCTTTTGATATACTTTTACCAAAAGAATGATTGCAGGTACAACCGCAAGAAGAATTAAATTGCGATAATAATAGTAGATTCCAAACATAAACACGCCCTCTTCTCTCATAATCTTACTTTGAGTATAATAAACTAATAACACGCAAGTCAACCTGTTAATGTCAATCCTATATCACAAATTTTCTAGCAGTATTTCATTTTTGAAAAATCCACCTGAAATCCTTCATACAGTACAGATTCTACACATTCATCAAACGTATAAATTGCCGGCAGAGCGTCCCGTTCCTCTGCATACACTACAATTCTCATTTTCGCCGGATCAATGATCCAGTATTCGTTCACTCCCGCACTCTGGTATTTGTGGCGCTTCAGTTCATAATCATGATTGGAATCTTCTGCCGATACAATCTCCATGATCAGTTCCGGCGCACCCATACAGTTCTTGCCATCCCGAAGCATTTCCTTACGCTGTACCACAAAAATGTCTGGCTGCAGAACCGTATAATCATCTCCTTCCAGACATACGTTACACGGAGCTGCCAGTACTTTTCTGCCCCCGCCATGGCTATGCATATAATACATAAGCTCTGATGCAAGCATTACCAGAAGTTCCTGATGTCTCACAGACGGAGACCTGCGGTAATAAAGTTTCCCATCAATCAATTCTGCCTTCAATTCATCCGGAAGTGCGTCATAAGCACTTCTCGGAATTCTTCGTTCCAGCTTTCCAGACTGATAGACGCCTTGTTCTCTTGCCACGGACAACTCTACACCACCTCCCATGGTGTAGTAGTCCATGCCCAGTGCTTGAATCAGCGCATTCATCGTCTTGTCTCTCGGATATCTTGTCATCCCGCTGAAAATCTTATTCAGTGTCCCTACCGGTATCCCGGCCTGATCTGCAAGCTTCTGGTTCGTCCATCCTAGTTCTCTCTTTCGGTTCTTCATTTCTTCGATACTTGATTTTATATACATACTCCTGCCTCCTCGTACTTAACTTTCTTCCCCGGATGTCTGTTCTTCCACAACATCCTCCTGCTGCAGCTGTTCTTTTGCGAATTCAATACACTCCGCATACCTTTCATCCTCTTCATCCGGAATTTCCTGACGCATACGTTCCAATAACATTTCTACCGACGCTTCTTCATCCTCAGTCCGCTTCTCTGTATTATTTTCTTCTCCGTCTGCCCTGCTCATCATCCCGCATAATCTGACCATATCCTTCGCAAATGCATCCGGCTCTTTCATCTCTTCCAGATATCTGCTGCACACTTCATAATCTTTCATCTGACTGAAATACACAAATGCCAGATCATACAACAGTTCCTGTTCCCGCTTGCTGCTCTCATCCTGCAATTCTTTTCTTTCTGTCTTCCACCGTTCCTCTGACTCCTGAAACTGTTCCAGATACGCCTGCGCCTCTGTGCCCTCTTTCCGTTCTGTATCAGCAAGTTTCGTATCCTGTCCGCCCTGCCGGCGACTCTGTCCGGATATGCATGAAACAATCCTGTTTCCTGACAAGACCAGCAGTCCTGTTACTGCCAACGCAATCATCGCATACATTATCTTTTTACTTCCATTTCTTTTTTCTGACAAAATAAACTGTCCTGAAAGATCTGATAATTTCCGATACCGCTTCTTGCCCTGCTTATCCAGACATCTGGTTATAATCTTCTGAATACGCACACTTTCCAGAAATTTGAATTCGGGTTCTAGCTCAACTGACGATAAAACATACTGTATCGTCTTGCCAAAACCGTAGATATCTTCCTTCTCTTCTGACTTCTGATAATACTGATTCTCTGGCGACAGAAAATTTTCCCTCACATAGCGCCGTTGCATAAGATGCATCATATCTTCCTGCTCTTTGCTTGCAAGATCCAACAAATATACTTTCCTATCCTCCCCAACGATTACACTATATGGATTCACATACTGATAGCAAGGATTACCACGACATCTGTGAAAGTGATCCAGATCAGCAATAATCTGCCGAGCCCATTCATAAAACTGTTCTTTTGTAATGTGCGCATGATATTTCAGCCATACGATCAACGGTTTTCCCTTCACAATATCCGTACTCATATAACATTTGTCACCATGCATTACAAATTTCAGAATCTCATAGTTCCTTTTTTCTTCCAATTCCCCATCTCCTTTTTAATTTTACATAAGTTTATTATTATGCTAACTCGTTTTGTTTGTTATGTCAATATCTATTTTCATTTATTTTATTTTGAGAAAAAATAACAGCACCATACACATTATTATGTATATAGTGCTGTTTCTATTTTTTTACCTTATTTTTATTCCCGAATTTACCGTTTTTCCGCTAATCTTTTTCCTACAGCTCCGCCTGGATGAATCAAAGCAAACTGTTCATTCTGATATCCCGTCTCTTCAATCACCGCTGCCTGAAGCGCGTCAAACACTGCTGTTACAGCCACAAAGCTTGATGTCCCCTGACAATTATATTTATCCGTCTCTTCCGTTACACGAATCGGAAGTATAATATCTGACTCTTTGGCAAGTTCTGATTCCGGTCTCTCCGTGATACCAATTACGGTCACAGATTTCTTATGGCAAATGTCTAATATCGGAAATAATTCATCAGTCTTACCGCCTCTGGATGCCCATACTAATACATCGCCAGACTGCATAAATCCGGCTGCTCCGTGAACTGCTTCTGCCGGAGAAAGGAACCTCGCCGGCTTTTCCGCACAACACATTAAATGTGCAAAATGCATACAGGCGATACCAGAATGTCCGCAGCCGGTTGCTGCAATCCGTGGTGCCTCAGCCAGAGCATACACCGCCCGCTCAAAAGCTTCCGGATCCATCCGCTCGCTTGTCGCCAGAATCGTCTCCTGTTCTCTTTGAAACGCCTGCTTCATAATATCTGTTAATTTCTGCTCCATACTACCTTCCTCCTTTTAATTCTCCACTCATTCCGAGACACTTCCAAAATGCTCTGACCTTATGTCTTCATTCAAAGCCACTTCCAAAATGCTCCGCATTTCGTCAGTGTGCGTATCCGCCAAATAGAATCACAGTTTAGAATCTTTGTCCGTGTAAACACGACATTGTTCTAAACTGTGATTCTGCTTGGCTCTGAACGAAAGCAAAAAAGCCTGTAGGCAAACACCTACAGGCTTAAGTACGTGGGCGAGAAGATTCGAACTCCCGACCTTTTGGTCCGTAGCCAAACGCTCTATCCAGCTGAGCTACGCCCACACATTGTTGTGAGTAATTATCTCGCTCACAACAAAATTTATTTTATAGCAAAGCATCTGTTTTGTCAACACTTTTTTCAAACTTTTTTCTACATAGCTCCTATGGGTTCTATATTCTGAATCCACGGTATCGGTTCACACAGGCATAGATTTCCTGTCTGCGCACTTCTGCCAGATTTCCCGGCACATTTCTGCCACACACTGCTCCAGGTCCCTCCTCATTGATCCTGTCACATATTGTTTCCAACAGTTCGCGAATCTCTGTGTGCGGGTTCTTTTCCAGTTGTTCCAGTACGTATTTCATCACATAACTCAAAGTTGTAGTCTGCTCTACATCTGCGATCTGCTCTACATACTTTAATTCTACTGCACTTTTACCGATGGAAAAACTATCTTTCCCAAACTGTTTTACCTTGATCTGATCATGTTTCTTTTCCACCTTATACGCTGCAAGAACTCTGTCATTCTGTTTCCAGAGATTATTGCCCAGCATACTCAGCGCCAGTTCATGAACACCGCCTTCCTTTTCCGGTGTTCTCTCACAGATGGCTCTGACTTTTTCTGTAATATCCAATGTACGATATGTATCCATCTGTATGACCTTATCTGCGATATGAAAATACGCCCCGGAACTTCCGGCAACCAAAATAACTGATACGCCCTGATTTTTATAAAGATTCCTTGCCTGATCGATAAATGGCGTGATTGGCTCTTTATTCTTAGCGATCACTGACTGCATCAATTCATCTCTCACCATAAAGTTAGTTGCAGAAGTATCTTCATCAATCAATAATGCTTTTGCGCCTGCATTTACTGCCTCCACTACATTCGCAGCCTGTGAAGTTGATCCACTGGCATCTTCTGTCGAGAAATCCACCGTATCTTTTCCATTTGGAAGATTATTAATAAATGGAGATATATTAACATGAGACACAGCGCGTCCATCTTCCGCACGTATCTTCATCGCCGTGTGATCAGTAATCACATATTCTCTTCCGTCTCCCTTAATGTGATTATATACACCAAGTTCCAGTGCTTTCAAAAGAGTAGATTTACCATGATAGCCACCGCCAACAATCAAGGTGATCCCTTTGGGAATTCCCATGCCTTTGATTTTACCTTTATGCGGAAGTGTAAGTTCTACTTCCATTGATTCCGGCGATTCAAATGGCACTGCTCCTCGCATTGGTCGATCTGACACACCACTTTCTCGTGGGAGCATCGCACCATTTGCCACAAACGCCACAAGCCCGAGCTCTGGAAGCTGTTCCCTGATTGCCTGCTGATCATCTGCCAGTTCCACGACTTCCTGAATCTTCTTCGCATCCATGTTACTATAGTATAATGCCCGTTTCACACATTCCGGAACAAAGCGAAAAAGTATCTTCTCCAGTTCCGGCGCATTGATCGTACGTCCATTTGCCGGAAAGCCCACTTCAAATCTCACCAGAATCCGTCTGTCATCCATTGACAAAGCGGTACGATTCAACACCTGCTGACCGCATTTTGATATACTCATCAGACCACTTTTTCCGGAACCTTTTGCCTGAAACATATATCCGCTCATTACCTTTCCAAATTCACGAATCAGGTGATCCTGTAACGCTATTTTCCTGTGCGATTCACTAAAAAGTGTCTTTGGAAACCCTGCCATTTTCTGCGAAACTTCAACACTCACTTTAGATGGAGCTGCAAATGGATCTCCCTGCACATGGTCAATATGCAGAATGTATCCCGGAAACTGATAACTTCCTCTCAGGTCTTTATACGCCGGATAGCTTCTGCGATTAATCCTGTTCAACTGCTCTCTTAATTGTGACTCTGTATTCATACTTATTCCATCCTTTTTCTTTTCTTATTATGATGCCTGTGGATTGTCTCGTATTTTTCCTGACATCTTATTATAACATAAAGAGAAAGGAGAAATTCCTACAAATTTCTCCTCACTTCCTGTATTGCTCTCAATATGGTCATACGCGCTTTCTTTGCCTGCTCCGGTTTCATCTCCGGCACGCCTTCCAGAGGGTATTCTTTGCCCATATTTTTATACTTATTAATTCCCATCGTATGGTATGGCAGAACCTCTAATCCCGCCAGATTACGCAGACCTCCGATCAGATGTCCGGTATCTGTCAGTTCCTTTTCACTGTCAGTAATCCCAGGCACTACCACATGTCGAATTACCACCGGTATCTCTGCCCTTTCAAGAGCTTTCATGAACTCAAGTACCGCTTCCTGCTTTCTTCCGGTAAGTTCCACATGTCCTGCCGGATCGCTGTGTTTAATATCCAACAGCACCAGATCTGTCACATGGAATAACCGCTCGAATTCGTCCTGCTTTTCCTTACTGTACATAATGCAGGAGTAATCCAGACAGGTATGGATTCCACGCTTCTTCGCTTCTGTAAAAAGCTCCGTCAGAAATCCAATCTGCAGCAGCGGTTCTCCGCCTGTAGCTGTAATTCCACCCTTGCGGTAGAATTCTTTATTTCTTTCATAGCGCTCCAAGAGTTCTTCTACGTTCACTTCCGTGCCCGCATTGATCTCCCACGTATCCGGATTGTGGCAGTACTTACAACGCATAGGACATCCCTGAAAGAATATTACAAAACGAACTCCGGGACCATCTACGGTCCCGAAGCTCTCTGTGGAATGAATATATCCTGTCAATTGATTCTCCCCGCCAGAACTTTACATGCTCTCATGGAAAGTTCTTGCGATGATCTCATCCTGCTGCTCTTTCGTCAGTTTATTAAAGTTTACTGCATAACCGGATACTCTGACGGTAAGCTGCGGATATTTTTCCGGATGTGCCTGTGCATCCAGAAGTTTCTCTCTTGTAAATACATTAACATTCAGATGGTGTCCACCTTTTTCTGCATAACCATCCAGAAGGTTTACCAAATTATCAATCTGTGATTCGCTGATATTCATATTACATTTCCTCCTCTCTGTCATCTGTAAGGTTCGGTTCCTCACAAGCGCAGTCTGGCTCCATAGAGAAACTCAGGTCATCCAGGCTGATATCGCTCATATATACTGCATCTTCTTTACCAAGCGCTCCCGGAATGATAGAGAATGTATTAGAAATACCATCCTGTGCATCCTTAAACGGAAGCTTAGATACAGAGCTCAGAGATGCTACTGCACCGTGGCTGTCTCTCTTGTGCATCGGGTTAGCTCCCGGAGCAAATGCCTCACCTGCTTTTCTTCCGTCTGGTGTGGATCCTGTATTTTTACCGTATACAACATTGGATGTAATCGTAAGGATCGATGTTGTCGGAACACTTCCACGGTAAGTATGATTACTCTTAATATAGTGCATGAACTCTTTTACTACACTGTAAGCGATGTCATCTACACGGTCATCATCATTACCATATTTCGGGAAATCTCCCTCTACTTCATAGTCAACAACGATTCCATTTTCATCACGGATCGTCTTAACCTTTGCATATTTGATCGCTGACAGCGAATCGGCAACAACAGAAAGACCTGCAATACCGGTTGCAAACCAGCGTTTTACCTGCTTATCATGAAGTGCCATCTGAATACGCTCATAGCAGTATTTGTCATGCATATAGTGAATGATATTCAGTGCATTAACATATACCTGTGCCAGCCATTTCATCATATCCTGGAAACGATCCATAACCTCATCGTAATCCAGATACTCTGAAGTGATCGGGCGGTATTTTGGTCCAACCTGTTTCTTAGATACCTCATCCACACCACCGTTGATAGCGTAGAGCAGGCACTTAGCCAGGTTCGCACGAGCACCAAAGAACTGCATTTCTTTACCGACACGCATAGAAGATACACAACAAGCAATTGCATAATCATCCCCGTGTGTTACCCGCATCAGATCATCGTTCTCATACTGGATAGATGATGATGCAATGGATGTCTTAGCACAGAATCTCTTGAAGTTCATCGGCAGTCTTGTTGACCACAGTACGGTCATATTAGGCTCTGGTGCTGTTCCAAGATTCTCCAGTGTATGCAGATAACGGAATGACATCTTAGTTACCATTGTACGGCCATCGATACCCATACCACCGATAGACTCTGTTACCCATGTCGGATCACCAGAGAACAGTGCATTATACTCCGGTGTTCTGGCAAACTTAACCAGGCGGAGCTTCATAATAAAGTGGTCAACAAATTCCTGAATCTCTTCTTCTGTGAATGTGCCATTCTTCAGGTCTCTTTCTGCATAAATATCAATAAATGTAGATGTTCTTCCCAGTGACATTGCTGCACCATTCTGCTCCTTAACAGCAGCAAGGTAACCGAAATACAGCCACTGGATTGCTTCTTTTACGTTAGAAGCCGGCTTGGAAATGTCGTATCCATAGATATTACCCAGCTCTTTCAGCTCTTTCAGTGCTTTGATCTGCTCTGAAAGCTCTTCTCTCTGTCTGGTAACATCAGAATACATGATCACTCTGGTACCGTCTTTCTGTCTCTGTTTATCCTCGATCAGACGATCCACTCCGTACAGGGCTACTCGTCTGTAATCGCCAATGATTCGTCCACGTCCGTAAGCATCCGGAAGACCGGTAATAATATGGCTGGAACGGCATGCACGCATCTCCGGTGTATATGCGTCAAACACTCCATCGTTATGAGTCTTTCTGTGTTTCTGGAAAAAGTCAACGATCTGTGGATCTACATGATAACCATTATCTTCGCAGGCCTTAACCGCCATACGGATACCACCATACGGCTGAAGTGAACGTTTAAACGGCTTATCTGTCTGAAAACCTACGATCTTCTCTTTATCCTTATTCAGGTATCCAGGTCCATGAGATATAATACCTGAGATAATCTTAGTGTCCATGTCCAGAACTCCGCCCTTAGCGCGCTCTTCAGCCGACAGTTCCATTACCTGATCCCACAGATCCTTTGTAGCCTGTGTCGGACCAGCCAGGAAAGAATCATCACCTTCATATGGTGTATAATTCTTCTGAATAAAATCACGGACATTGATTTCTTTCTGCCAAACTCCTCCAACAAATGAATTCCATTCCTGTTCCATAACTTCCTCCTAAAAGTATATTTCCCGCAGTCCCCTGTTCTGCTCCAATCATTCTAACGTCAAATCAACTGTCTTGTCAATCTCCAACGCATTTAAAAAATGTATATTTTTGAATACATTTTTTGCTTTAATTATGCCAACCGTTTTCCAAGCGCTCTACAAGCAGATTCACAATCAGAATCCGGTGCATCATTGCATGTTACGCTGTCACACACAAGTACAGCTCCTGCATTACGGCATTCATCTTCCCAGTTTCTCATCCACTCGCCGTCTCCCCATCCATAAGAACCAAACAGCGCGATTTTCTTATCCTTCAGTGCTGACACGCATCCCTCAAACATTGGCTCAAATTCGCCTTCTTCCAGCACTTCATCTCCCATAGCCGGGCATCCAAATGCAATTGCATCATAGTCAGCCACTTTCGCCGCATCAAATTCTCCACAATTCAGAAGTTCTCCTTCCGCTCCTGCTTCTTTCACACCTTCCAGCACAGCATTTGCCATAGCCTCTGTATTACCTGTTCCACTCCAATATACAACTGCAATTTTGCTCATAATGATATCCTCCTTAAATTTTAAACTTATGTCAAGCAGCTACCGTGAGCTGCAAAACACTCTTTCCCTGATTCCACAGATGAGTATAGACCTCTGTACACTTTTTGAATTTCCGAAACGTCTGCAACGCTTCACATTCATTGCAATACACCTTCCAGCACCCACAGCACAAAGAATTACGTCCTTCATTCTCCACGAATCCAATCACATCTCCAAGCGGATAGCCAAGAAACAGACCGATTTCGTGTGGAAAATCCTCATTGTTTTCCAGACGTCCTCGCAAATGTCTGAGCGCATAGTCTGCATCAGTACTTTCGTATCCACATTTTTCCAGAAGTTCCGCCACTCCCGGACGCTTCATATCACGCTCAAGAAAGTTTTTTCTGAATACGTAGATCAACGCCGTCTGCTTTCGGACTTTCAGAATGCATACGGATACCCCTTTCTCTGCCATGCACTGATTCCAGAATTCCACATAGACTTCTACTTCTTCCAGCGAATCGTATTTATATGAAAACAAATTCCCGGTTTTCAACGAAGCAAGCGTTGGAGAACAGTTCTCCACCAGATATCTTTCCATCCCGAGGTCTCCTTTCAGCCTGTCAGACACTTTTCGATTCTTTTAGTGTCACCCATTCTGCATGAATTATTCTTTTTCTTCAGACCCACAAGTTAGTCTTGCCACACCCTAATTAGTTCTACCTAACCATGAATCAAAAGAAATGAGTTAGCTATTCCTAACTCATTTCCTAATATAGTATATTCTCACTAAAGTGTCAAGTGATTCCATGTCTTTTATTCCGTACACGAAAGCAATCCCGTTACTTTATCTTCAGTCGTTCTCCGCTATCTTCTTTTATCCTTCCTGCTGTTTCTGCAAGTATTCTTCGTAATTACGTTTTGAACGCTCCAGATGTCCACGCATTGCCTCTTTCGCTGCCTTTTCATCTCTTGACTTAATTGCATTCATAATCAGATTATGTCTCACAATACTGTCCTGCAGACTATCCTGTAACAAAAACGCTTTGTGAATCATTTCCTGACAGATCGTTCCAATTGCTTCCGTCATCAATGCCAGCAATGGATTCCTCGATGCTTTTGCAATCAGATAATGAAATGAAAAGTCATATTTTGAACGTTTTTCATTGGACAAATTCGGATCTTTCAAAAGTTCCAGCAGATGTTCCATCTCTTTCATTTCTTCAGCCGTTACGTAACTTACCGCCCGACTGATAGATTCCATTTCCAAGATCATTCGCATATCGAACACACTTACATAATCGATCTGATCCATCTGAATAATTCGATACACTACATCTGCAATATTCTGCGCTTCCGGTCTGGTCACATACGATCCGCTACCGGTTTTGGAATCAATCAAACCTCTCTCTTTTAAAAGTTTTAGAGATTCTCGAATAATCGTTCTGCTGACGCTGTATTCCTCTGCAAGATGCTGTTCCGACGGTAATCTCGCCCCATCCTCATAATTATTCAATATCTGCTGTTCCAACAGATCTGCCACCTGTTCATATAAATGATCTTTCTGCAGAACATTTCCAACCGGCACTCCATTCATACTGTTTCTCCTCATTTCACTAACTATATTTCCAAAAACTTCCAAACAGTTCACACTTGTTTTATTATACCACACTCCAGTGCAAATGTGTTGCTATAAATCACACAGGCTGTCACACTAAACTTAGTGCTACAGCCTGTCAGCAAACCTTTCATAAACGTATTTTATACACAGCTTTCACAAACTTTTGAGGTGTTTCAAGCATACCGCAAGTTCTATGCGCATCTTCCGGAAATGCAATCAGAAATTTACCTGGTGTCAGAATCACAGATTGTCCGCCATCTCCATGGAAAAAGTAGGCATCTGTTTCTGGATGTTCTTCATACATGTTCAATCTCTCCGGAATCTCAATATCCATTCTTTCTGCACCATCTAATACAACATGAATGTCTATATAATCATGATGATTTTCAAAAAATGTTTCCGCATCCGGCTTTGTCTGCAAATCAACTTTAAACACATAGACATCATCATCCTTTATCGATACCCGTTCACTTCCTAACGTCGACAAGAACTCATCATTCACATATTTTAATGCAATATCCAATTCCGGATGAATCCCCTGATACCGCAATACGTCCTTAATATTTCCGTAGATCAATTTTTATCATCCCTTCTGCACCATCCGCTCATTCTCAATCGCGCGAATATTCTGAATCACTTCCTTGCCAAGTGCCATATAATAATCCTGCGGAAATCCTATCGAAAGGAATGACGCTCCTCTTTCCATCCAGAATCTTGCCACATCATAATTCACTCCAATTGATGCACCGAATGGCTTTCCTGCTTTTTTACACTTTGCAATCATTTGCTCCATGAGATCCACCATCTCCGGATCATTCACCTGACCAAATTTTCCTATAGAAGCCGAAAGATCATTCAATCCACAGATCACGCCATCCACTCCCGGCACCGCCAGAATTTCTTCCAGATTATCCACGGATTCTTTTCGCTCGCACTGCATCAAAAGCATAATGCTGTCATTTGCCTGTTCAAAATATTCCGCATCGCTCATGCCACCATACCACTGGGAACGCCTAGGACCATACCCTCGGATCCCCTCTGGTGGATACTTACATACTTCAACACATTTTCTGGCATCTTCTGCCGTATTTACCAATGGGAAAATAATTCCATCCGGTCCGTTTTCCAATACCGGTTTGATATTTCCAACCGAATGATCAACCACTCGCACAATGGCTGCATTTCCACCAGCATTCGTAGCCAGGATCGCATTGATTATCATTGGATTACTCATAGCACCATGTTCTGCATCAATCCAAACATAATCATAATCCAGTTGTCCACATAATTCATAAAAAGACAAATCTGTACAGGAACAGTGTGTACCAAAATTCAACTGTCCTTTCGCTATTTTTTCTCTTAATTTATTTACATATTTCATGTCAAATCACCATTATGCCTTTCTTGCTTTATTCTTCTTAATCGTCGTTTGAATAATAGGTACTAAGAAAGAAGCAATAATCAAAATTAATAAGATCAGACTAATCGGACGAGTTACAAAACAGCTCACATTTCCCCGTGATATCACTAATGCCGTTCGAACATTCTTCTCCACCGTACTACCCAACAGCAATCCCAACACAAGCGGTCCTGACGGAAAATCATAAACTTTCAAAAAGAATCCAAGAATTCCCATAACAAACATAACAACAACATCCAAAAAGCTATTGTTAATGCAGTAAGAACCCACAATGCACAATACCCCAACTGCTGCCCACACGGTCGGCTGGCTCATATTTAAAAGCTTCGCTGAAATCTTAGCCGTTCCAAGACCTATGACAAGAAATGCCAGATTAGCAAAAATCATCAACACCATAATCTGTGCCGTAAAACCAATCTGCTCATTAAACATCGCATGACCCGGAGTCATTCCATACATCATCAGAGAACCCAGTAATACCGCCGTAACTGCATCCCCCGGAATTCCAAGCGTCAGCATTGTACACATTGCCCCACCGATTACACCATTATTGGCACTTGACGATACCGCCAGTCCTTCAGCTGAACCGTGACCGTATTTTTCTCCTTCTTTGCTGAATCTCTTCGAATTACCCCAACAGATAATAGCTGAAATATCTCCGCCGGCTGCCGGAATAGCACCGATAATCGTTGCCGCAATACCTGCAAGGACACAGCGTGGTGTCCATTTTTTCATTTCGCTAAGAGATGGAAGTACACGCCCTAATGACTGGCTGACCTTACGTGCCTCCATCTCGGCCTTCGCTTTTTCCTCATTGTATTCATAAACCTGGAAAAACACTTCTCCAAGGCCAAGCAATCCTATCATAACCGGGATAAAATTAATACCTGACTGCAATTGAATCGAACCAAACGTAAATCTCTGCAAACCAGATATCGGGCAAAGTCCTACTGTGGATAGCAGTAGTCCTAAAAAGCCCAACATAATGCCCTTCAACACTTTTCCGTTAGAAACCGCGATCATCATAGTCATTCCAAACAGGGCAACCATCGCATATTCCGCCGGTCCAAACTTAATTGTTATCTTTGCGATCGGATCTGCTAACAAGATCAGTAAAATAATGGAGATCATACCACCTATAAAAGAGAACACTACGTTGATTCCAAGTGCCAAACCACCTTTTCCTTCTTTGTACAGAGGATAGCCATCCCATGCCTGCGTAATGGAAGCCGGTGTTCCCGGTGTATTAATCAAAATTGCAGTAATTCCACCCGCAAAAATTGCAGCATTCCAAAGCCCCATTAACATTGCAAATCCATCTACCTTATCCAGCCAGAATGTAATCGGCGTAATGAGTGCCACACCCATTGTTGCTGACAAACCCGGCAGCGCACCTATCATCGTTCCAAGAAGTACTCCAATTGCCATATAAAGAACTACCGATGGCGTTAATAATTCCACAAAAGCTGATGCTAATATATGTGCGGACATTCTCTCACCTCCTTTACGGCATAAAACGAATCGTAAAACCTTTAGCAAACAAACCATAGACAAAAAGAGTCATGCCTATTGTAAAAAGTAATGAAAAAATCATGCTACGTCTAAATAATTTATTTACCGCAAACACATAGACCGGAAGAATCAGGAAAAACATTTCACTTATCTTCCATGCGATCAAGAAGATTAAAATAAATCCTGACAACAATGCACCTATTTTCAAATTATTCTTTTTTTCTTCCGTAAGCATAAAATAATCAACTTCTCCGTGCTGACGTATTCCACGTATTGTGAGCAATACACCACATATGATCAACGCAACCGCACAAATGAACGGAAAGAATCCCGGTCCTACACCCGCACCATCTGTTCCACCAAGAACAACCATCTTTGGATTCTGGTGAATATAAATCAATGTAAATCCACCTATGATCAACGAAAATATTCCAGGAATCGTATCACCTTTTTTAATCACAGTAAGAACCCCCTTTATTTTGCCGCATCGGGCAGGCACTTGTTATAAGCCCCTGCCCCTCTTCTTCAAGTTCAAACAGTCTCTGTTCCTACAAAAAACAATCTCTTTTCTACTTAATTCAATAGTTATTAATTCGCAGACAAATTAAATTCCTTAATAATATCAGAATTTGTCTTATACATTTCCATAGCATCTTTTTTAAATTCTGCGCCATCTACATGATATTCATCAAATCCTTTTTCTGATAATGTTTTTTTGAAGTCATCTGCATTCATAACCTTTTCACCAGCCTTGCGAAGAACTTCAATCACATCATCCGGTGTTCCTGCCGGTACCGCAAATGCTCCCCATGATCCACCATTGCATTCATAACCAAGCTCTGTAGCTGTTGGTACATCCGGAAGTAATTCTGACGGCTCAGAAGAAAGGTTACACAAAACCTTAAATTCTCCAGAATTAACATATGAAATTGCTTCTGCTGTTCCAGCTGTACAGCACTGGACATTACCACCCATCATAGCTGTAATTGCCTCAGCTGTTCCGCCACTGAAATTGACAATATTTAATTCAATACCTGCTGCTTCGAGCATAGATCTAAGGCCTAACTCATATGCATTACCAACACCTGCTGTTCCAATTGTAATTGAACCTGGATTCTCTTTTGCAGCTGCAATCAAGTCATCAAGGCTATCCCATTCACTGTCAGCCGGAACACAGATTAATGCACTAATCTTCATTGCTGTACAAATGTACTCAAAATCTTCTGGTGTAACAGTCGCATTACCCATTGCTTCTACAGTCGTAACTTCCGCTGGGATATATCCAATTGTATATCCGTCCGGATCTGAAGATGCAATTGCTTCCAATCCAACACCTGCTCCTGCACCCGGCTTATTCTCAACAACAACTGATACACCTAATTCTTTCTCCATAGCTGCTGCAAACAATCTGCTGATCGTATCTGATCCGCCACCTGCTGCCAATGGACAAATAAGTGTGATCTGTTTTTCCGGATAGTTACTCTTTTCCTCCTTATCACTGTCATCACCGCTCTTCTTACTTCCACAAGCAGCCAGACCAAACACCATCACTACAGCCAGTAACATTGCTACAACTCTCTTCATTTTTTTCATGTCCTTTCCTCCTTTTGCATGACTTTTGGATAAAACCAGCTTTTAGTTTTATTCCGTTTCCCTTAAATCTGTACTACAATACTACAGCTTTAGTCGTCATTTTGTCAATACATTGCATATAATTATGAGTTTTTTAGTCATTATGCACAATTCAAGGGCGTTATTTTTTCTATTTAACGCATCTGCATTAGCTCATCACAAAAAATCTCATACCGCATCAACGCAGTATGAGATTCTGATACCTTTATTATTCTCTTTTTAATTCCGGCATACCTGCCTGGTCATTACACCTTTCTCACCACACAGTGCATCCGCATACCTTTGCGGATTTCAAAGCGTTCTACTTTTAAACCCGCTCGTTTACAGCATTCCATAACTTCTTCTCTTTTCGCCACCTTAAAATCCCCATGACCGCACAGATTGGCAAACGGAAGTTCTATATTATCCATAAACCAGCGCAGTAGCTTACTATCCGTCGTCACATCCCGCAGCACAAGTCTTCCGCCTGGTCTCAGGCATCTCTCTACACTGTCAAAAAATCCCTGCGGATTCGGATAATGATGAAAACTCATAGAGCAGATAATCGCATCAAACGAATTATCCTCAAACGGAAAATTCTCACAGTCTCCAACCACAAATTCCGCATTTGGCATCTGTTTCTTCTTCGCCTGCTCAATCATAGCCGGTGTCAGATCCAGCCCCGTATAATGCCGTTCTGGGTACTTTGCAGACAGCAGTGAAATCATCGGTGCCGGACCACATCCTGCATCCAGCAAATCCTCAAACGGCTCCTTTTCAAGCTCTGCCAGAATATCCGGATAGTCTTTCTTACACATCTCATAGATTCCGGCCTGACTGCCCTCGTATCTGCTGGCTGCTTTTGTAAATTCCTTCAGTGACAATTTCTTATACTCTTCGTTCGTCTTTGCCACAGTATTTCCTCCTCTTTATCCAATACCGCCAAGCAACGCACCTGCGACTAATGCCACAAATGCCAGTGGGACAAGCACATATTTCCCAAGTATCAGAAACCAGCTTCCGATCCGTTTCTCTCGCCCGGTATTCACAGCTTTCAGTGCAAACTCCCTGTCAGCCACCCAGAAAAACATAATCGCTGCAAGCATCGCCCCCAGCGGACAGACATAGATTGATACCGCGTCCATCCACCCCGAAACGATTCCCTGGATCATAAGCGCACTGATACATCCGAATCCTGCAATACTTCCCACCGCAGTCACACGCTTCATTCCAAATATCTCCTGCATAGCAGCAATTGGCGCTTCATACAAATTCACAAGAGAACTTAAACCAGCAAACAGCACACAAATATAGAATACAATTCCTACTATTTTGCCACCTGCCATACCATTAAATACATTGATCAAATAAATAAACATCAGTCCCGGGCCACCCGATGACAATTCCGCACCGCCAACTGCCATACCAGGTATGATCACCAACGCCGCAAGCATCGCTGCAATCGTATCAAAAATCGCCACATTACGTGCTGAACTCACAAGATCTTCCGACTCACTCAGATACGATCCATAAATCACAGTTCCGTTACCGGCAATAGATAATGAAAAAAACGCCTGCCCAAACGCGTAGATCCAAAGTTTAGGATCCAAAAGTCCACTTGGATTAATCGTAAATATATAGCGATATCCACCGACCGCTCCCGGCAATGTAAAAATATAAATTCCCAGACCGACAAACAGCACAAACAGCAGCGGCATCATAACACCATTGGCACGTTCGATTCCCCCGGCAATTCCCATTGCCATAATAACAGCTGTTATAAGTACAGCAATAACCAGCCAGAAATTATTTCCAAATGCTGCCGCGGTTCTTCCGAACACTCCTCCGATCACATCCATATCCTGACCCATGTCTGCAATCTGACCCGTGATCGCAAGAAATGTATATTTAAAAATCCATCCGACTATCACCGTATATCCGATTGCCATGGCAAGTGATCCCAGCACCGGAATCCAGCCGATTGTGTTTCCCACTTTTGCATTACCAGTTCGCATCTCCGTACAGTTTCCAAACGCTATGATCGGACCACCTTTCGCTGCCCGTCCCAGCGCCATTTCTTCAATCACTCCGGTAGACGCAATCAATATTACAAACAAAATATATGGCAACAGAAATGTCATGCCACCCCAGTCTGAAACCATATACGGAAATCGCCATATATTCCCCATACCGACTGCAGATCCGATACAGGCCAGGACAAACCCTGTCCTGCTCTTAAAGCCATCTCGTTCCTTTTCATATTTCCCCATTTAAATAAATCCTCCAACTACCACTGTTCTCGACCAATCGGCGAATCCCATTCATATTCCTGATATGGTCCAATCTTTCCATTATAGGCCAATGCTCGATTCTCCAAACTTTGATGTCGAGCCTGTTTTTTCAACATTAATTTCATTTCATCTGCATCAAGCCATCCTTCTCTCTCCGCTTTCTCCTCGGCTTCTTGAAACTTTGACAATAGTATATGTCTGGCTTGCTCTCGTTCTAAGTTATTAGCCACTTCCAATCCTCTCCTCGATTTATCTAACTATAAATATTTTCTCAATCTAAACTTTGCTTCTTATTATAAAATATTTAATTTTCAAACGAAATAGTTTTACTCTGAATATTTCTTAATATTTTCTACTGGTTCTTTTGTTATTTCTGCAATCTGTTCGATTGTCATGCCAGATTTAAGCATTGAAAGAATTATATCTTTCCGGCCACGTTCTACTCCGGTTTTGAACAGTATGTTTTTATCTCGGATTGCCTTTTGTCTTGCTTCGTATTCCAACCGCTTTCTTTCATCTGCACTTAATCTATCTAATTCATCGTACGCTTCTCGTAAGTTTGAATTTTTCTCTGCCATCCGTTTCAAATCCTCCCTGTTTTTTCCTCCCAGAAAACGCATCCATTGCATCAAATCCGTCTCATTTTGTTGCTCTGGTGGTAATTTCGGTAATTCAAGAATGTGCATTTCCAGCATGTCAGAATATATTTCTCCTGTCTCTGTATCGCAGAATGATATACATCTGTAATATTTATCGTCTTCCCGAATCAATACATGATCCAAGATACTTACCTGTATACATTTCTGAAGTTTATCATAATCTTCACCGGCTTTAAGTTGTTCTGTATACATCTTGCTCAGATAATAAATTGTTCGTTTCTCCCAGCAATCGTAATAGATGACTTGCATTTCAAAATCGATCAGTATTCCACTTTTCATCTTTACTTTTACGTCCAGAATTCCATACTTATCGTCCTCTGATTCTTTTCGAAGAATCGTTGGCATAAGTGTTGTATCCTCTACTTCTTCCAGCGATACATTTAATATTGCTGCGATGATTCCTTTTCTGACATTTTCGTTATGCATCAATTCTTTAAAACAGAAATCAACCGTCGGAAGCATGATAAAATCATCCTTCTTCCATTCATCTGTTCTTTTTCCCATTGGTGCTGCGTTTTCCGTTCTGGTTACATTCAACCCTTTTTCTTTTGTTTTTCTCATAAGAATTCTCCCTTCTTTTGCGAGATAAACTATCGTTTGAAGCAAAGAATTCTCTATCTGAGTATATTTTAGCACAGGATCTTTTATCGGAAAAGGAATAATCACTACAAGACAGATTCTCTGTATCTTTGCAGATTCTTTCAAACAATATTCACCTTTTAATTGTCTCATCGGATTATCTGCTCGATCATCTGAGCTTGTAAGATTAATTACCGATATGTTAATAGATACTTTTACAGCCTTTCGAATGATTGCTGTGTGAGGATAGATTAACATATAATTTTTGTTATTACAAGAATTTTTGAAATAAAAAATAAGAGAAACGCTGTAAATTCAACGTTTCTCCCATTTTTACTTAATGCCG
>ERZ1034901.848-NODE-848-length-22957-cov-6.043402_pt1 | contig 22957 bp, 34 predicted proteins | sample MGYA00520628_ERZ1034901 | MGnify/ENA primary metagenome ERZ1034901 (study PRJEB33766, sample SAMN09781783) | gut metagenome | biome: gut microbiome | host: Homo sapiens | place: Madagascar | study: EMG produced TPA metagenomics assembly of the PRJNA485056 data set... | reverse complement strand
TTGTCGGGGGAGGTCGGCATCTCGGGGGAGCGCATGCCTTCCACTAAGGTCTCGCCTTTGGACATGTTCGCCCCCCCAACATACTGCGCAGACTCATAGCCTACAGTTTTCCTATAGCTTAGCAATCTATCACAACCTAGTGCCTTTTCAAGGCCGTAAAAAAGCCATCTTTGGGGATTTTCAGGCGATACTTGACAATAAGCAGAAGGCGAATAGAGCCAAGGTTGCGCTGGCGAGATAATCATAGCGGCCATTCCCGCATGGAAATTCTTATCGGACTGATATAATCAAGCTCTACTGGAGGAATGGCCGAGTGGTTGAAGGCGGCAGTCTTGAAAACTGTTGAGCCGCAAGGTTCCGTGGGTTCGAATCCTACTTCCTCCGCCAGAATGAAACACGAGGTCAGGGAGCTAGTCACCTGACCTCGTTCTGTTTTGGTAGCCCTGCTGTTAGCATTGTCGGTAGGTTTACGCGTTGAGCATCATCAGCAGGTTGCGCACGGCGGCCGTCTTGCCGACGATCCTCCCGTGCTCCCAGTCCCACACCTTGCGCATGCCGTCGGGAGCCTCGCGGCCCTGCTGCTCGGCGAGCTTTATCTCGCTCACCGCCATGTCGTGCAGCCTGTCGGCGTGCCCTAGCTCCTGGTTGGCCATGTCGGCGTACGTCTTGGCGTAGGCGGTCTCGCCGTCGGTCTTGGCCTTGAGCGCGCACTTGGCGTACTTCTCGGCGTCGGCCACCTCTTCGTAGATCCCGTCCACCAGCTCGCCGATGCGCTCCATCTACGCCACCTTCTCGACCACGCAGACGGCGACCGTGGCGCTCGTCGCCGCGTCGGCGGCGAAGGCCACCGTGTCGTTTGCGCAGCAGCGCACCGTGACCGGGGTCGCGAAGGCCACGTTGGCCAGGTCGCCCGCAGCCGCGAGCGTCACCGCCGCGGAGGCGCCTGGCACCGCGGCGCCGTTGTGGCGCATCTGCACCTCGACCGCGCCCGCCGCAGTGGCCTCGATCGTCGCGTTGAAGAAGACGTTGTACAGGCCAGGGCGCTGTATCCGCACCACTCCGCCGCCCGCGCTCGCCGTGCAGTCGTTCGACGTCGTGGCGTTTGCGAACACGAGGTTGCCCCCCGCCGCGACCGCCTGGGGCGTTGCGCTGTCGTAGACGAAGCGCCCCACTGTCTTGCATCCCATTTTCCGCTCCTTAGAACAGCGGGGGCGCTAGGCCCCCGCACCGAAGATTGACGGTTCCCTAGAAGGTCGCCCCGCATGTCGGCTGAGCGAACTGCGGCACCACGCCGTAGCCGTAGGGGCTCACGCGCGGCACGCCGCAGAACATCTGCTGGGTCTCGAGCGTGGAGACCTTGGCCTGGAGCTCCTCGATCTTGTTCTGCTGGATGGCGTCGAGGACCTTCTGCGTCTGCGCAGTGACGTTGGCGTTGATCGCGGCGGTGCTCATCGCGCCGTTGTAGTTGACCCCGTCGATGGCGCGCTGCGTCGTGCAGCAGCAGTCCGCGAGCTGGCTCGCCAGGGCGTAGTTCCCGTCCTTGATCACCGCCTGCGCGTCCGCGAAGTTGCGCAGGTTCTCGTAGCCGACCGAGGACAGCCCCTGTGAGAGCTGCATCATGTGCAGGTCCTCCTTGTCGGAGAGCCGCCCCACGGCGTTCTGGAGGTCGTTGAAGTTCATCGCGCTGCAAAGCCCCGCCTCGGTGACGGGCTCTCCGTTCGGGCCGCGGTTGCCGAAGCCGAAGCCGCCGCCCATGAAGGCGAAGAGGAAGAGCACGATGATCCACCAGGATCCGCTGCCCCACCCGTCGCCGTTCTCGCCGCGCGTCACGGCGGCGATGTCCGAAAGGCTCATGTTGTCCATGAGGTTCCTCCTTCTTTCTGTATCTGTCTTACGACCAACCGGCCGGATTGGCTACCTTATGCCAAGCGAGCGCATGATCTCGCACGCCTGCCTCCCCACCTCGTTGAACCGCTCCATGGACACCTCGCCGCTCTTGAGCATGGCCTCCACGCGGCCCTTGGCCTGCGCGGGGTCGGTGCTCCCGAGCGCCTGCTTAATCTGCTGAAGGTTCGGCTGCGTCTGCCCGAAGCTTGGAAAGATGCTCATTCACTTCCGCCTTCCATTCGTTGAACTGGGACAACGTCACGTACTCGCCCCGCTGCTGCTCGTCCTCGCACGGCGTCATGACGTACGGCTTGGCCGTCACCGTGCCAGCGCCGTCGGAGTACACGGCGTACACGTGGCGGTCGTCGTAGTCGAGCGCCAGCATCGTGGAGTTTGGCGCGAGCGGTATCTGCCTCGCCGACCCGATGCCCGAGACGCGGGTAACCTGCTGGGGCGGCATCTGTCCGCGAATCTGCGCGAGCTGCCGCTCGTACGGGTTTGCCTGCTGGAAACCCTGCGGCTGGTAGTAGCTGCCGAACATGAGAAAGCCCCCTGCCTGGTAGAATCCTTCGATGGAATCGTCCCACACAGGGGGCTTCGGATTTCGCCCCGTTTTCACCCGCTTATCGCCCGAGCTTGTCCCAGCTCGACGCTATGGCCTTGTTGACCGACGACAGGCTCGCGCTCATGACGGCCGCGGCCTTCACGCGCGTCATGCCCTCGCCGTAGACGAGCCACACCGCCTGCCGCTGCTGGTCGGTGAGGGTAGAGGCTTCCAGCCTCGCGGCGAGCTCCGCCTTCGTCGGGATTGCCTTCAGGGCGTCCCGAGCGCCCTTTCGCTCTGGTCTCATGGGACTATGGTAGCCAGCGAGAAGCCGTCGTCGGCTTCGGCGCGGTTACGCCTGGGCAACGCCGATGGGAGGAAGTTCACAGCCCGTCAACGCGGCGCTCACGAGCACGATCATGTTGACGAGGGATTAGGACACATAAAAAGAGCCCCGCACGCCTGGAATCAAAATCCCATGGCGTGCGGGGCTTGTCGGTTTCTGGTCGTAGACTGGTCTGTCAGAGCTTGTCGGAGCTTGTCAGAGTAGGTTCGAGCAGGTTCGAGTACTTAGCCCAGCTTCTCGATGAGCTTGTCGAGCTTTGCATCGACCGCTTTGATGGCGGCGGCGTTGTCGGCGCACTGCTTGGCAACCCACTTGATGTGGTCGTGGTCGTTCAGCTCCATGCCGCGCCCCGTCGGGTCGTAGGTGCCCGTCACCTGCTCGTAAATGGTCGTCAGAAGCTCGTCCTGATGCTCGGTGAGTCCCATGTCCTCTTCCTCCTGATTCTCGTTGTAGTCTGGCCGCACGACGCAGCGCACGGAGCCGTAGCCGCGCTGGCGACGTGCGACGACGCCGCCGTTCGACTGGGAGCCGCCGTCGCCGCTGCTGGTGTTGCCCTCGATGGTGGTCATGTACCCCTCGCCAGGGTGGTTCTCCTCGACGATGCCCACGTGGTCTGCCAGGCCGTCGCCGCCCCAGTCGAACAGAACGAGGTCGCCAGGCTCGGCGTCCTCGCACGAGACGGTTGCCCCCGCCTCCTCGCCCGCGTTGACGATGTCGGGGCAGTATGCGCTCGGCATGCCCGCGCACGGGACGCCAGCCCAGTCCAGGCAGTAGGAGGCGAACATGGCGCAATACGGGACGCCTGACGTTCCGAAGTACGGCTCGCCCGTCTTCTCGGCGTACCACCGCCCGAAGACCGTGCCCTCCTCGGGGTCGGTCCAGCGCGAGTACCCGATCCAGTCGCGGGCGCAGTAGAGCACGTCGCTAATCGTCCCCATCGCCGCCCCCTCTCGGCTCGAAGTCGGGCTCGTCGTGCGAGTCCTGCGACTCGATGAGCCGCTTCTCCTCGTCCGTCAGCTCGCCCATGTCTAGCCCTCCTTCGGCTCGTCGTAGGTCATCGCCTGCTCGCTGTCACCCATGCCAGCCGTGGTCGGGTCGGCCACGACGCCGAGCAGCGCGAGCACGGCGAACGCTGCGTTCACGATCGCCGCGAGCTGCCGGCTCAGGACGCCGCTGTCCCAGTTGAGCCCGAACGCAGCCAGCACCACCTGCACAAGCAGCAGCACGGCGGGGACGAACGTCAGCCACCACACCTTGTTCTTGACTCTGACTTTCCAGTTGATGTTCATAACGAACCTCCTAATTCCTTTGGTTTCGCACCGTGATGGCGTGGATGTCCTCCACCTGGTGCGCGATGGTCTCCACCTGCTCGCCCATGTGTGCGCTGCGCTCGCTGGAGACGTCGAACTTCGCCACGATGGCGTTGAGCGCGGCGGCCATGGCGTTCTCGCTGTCGGCCGTGCGGTTCATGGCGTCCGCGAACCTCGCGTTGTTGGCCGCGTCGTCCTCGCGCTGTCGGTTCTGCAGGACGAGCTCCTCGCGCCTGATGCGCTGCGCCTCCTCCTGGATTGACAACTCCTTATTCTTGCGCGCGTCCATGAGCGGCAGCGAGCGCCACGCGAGGACGCCGAGAAGCACGACGATGCCCGCGACCAGCATCCACCAGGGGCCGAAGCCGCCCCACACGTCGAGCGCGTGGACGTATGTCTCGTCCGTCGGCATCTTCTACCCCCGTCTCTTAACCCTGGTTGTCTGCGTCGAGGAGCGCCTGCACCTTGGCGCGCCAGCGCTCGGGCACGTCCTCGATTGTCAGCTTGCCGCGCTTGATGCGGCCGTAATAGAACCTAGCCATCTACTCACCCCCTGCCGCGATGCCTGCAAGCTCCTCGATGGCCGCCGCCTGCTCGTCGAGCTGCGCCTGCTGGTCGGATACCTGCGCCTTGAGCTTCGCGTTCTCGGCGGCGAGCGCGTTGATGCCGGCTCCCAGGCCGTCCGCGTCGTAGATGAGCGAGAGCGTCACCCGCTTGGTTTGCGCGTCCACGGTCGCGGACTTGACCGCGTACCCCGCGAACGCCTCCACGAGGTCGCCGTCGTCGGTCCTGACCTCGATGCGGGACGCGTCGAACGTGAGCGCCTCGCCGACCGTGCAGCCGAGCACGATGCTCAGCGCGTCGCCCGATTGGGCGTAGTCGTAGGCTGTGATGTTGTTTGCCTTCATGTGGTACCTCCTTTAGATGCACATGTAGATGTTGGGCATGTAGCTTCTGCTGAAGTTCGACGTGCCAGATGAGTACGCCGACAGCTCTCCGGACTCAGACACCGATACAGCATGGAGAAATTGACTGCTTCCCGTCAGCGGGTCTTTGGTCATATACGATGACGTGACGCAGTTTGGGCAATTACCATTCGGATCGAATGCCTGGTAACTTACCTCGTCGATCGAGAACTTGCTATCTCTGGTGTTCGTTTTCACCTGGTAGCTGTGATCCGGGGCAACCGACAGGCTGGCGAATCTATCGAAATCCTTGAACAGCTCGTATTGGCGGTCGGTGACGGGAGTGCAGAAGCGTGACCCGACCTTCGACGGCAGGCTCGACCCGAAGACCTCCCCTAGGTTCGGCTGCCAGAATCGGTACGATCCGTATACCAGCTTCACGTCGCCCGAATTCGACGATGTGATATCAGGACTAGAGGAAGAGACCCATGGACGTTTTACCGACCTAGCCAGCTCAAGGTCGCCTCCGGAAATCAAGGGTTTTACGCTAACGCCCGAGCTGGCGGGGCTGTAATTTGCCGTGTCTAGGAGCCTCGTCACCTTCGTCCCTGGCTGAACGTATCGATAATTGCCGTTCGGGTTTTCGTATATACTGCTCGAGTAGTACCCAGTCATGATGATGTTGTATGTCGGGGCGAAGATCGAATCATTGCTTGAGAAGTACAGAGGATACTTCGATGCGAGAGTGAACCCGACTTTCGAGTCGTCCTCTTGCTCGTCGGCGTTCACGTCTACCACCACGAAAACAATCGCTTCATGGTCCCCTCTGCTGGGAGCGTAATCGTTCCCTTCACTGTAGCTCGAGAAGCAACTGTCGACCGCTATCTCGAGCTCCTGCCCGACGAGATGCAGGTAGCCCGACCTGTCGTTCTTGCCGACATACGGCGAGAGCTTCGACAGGGACGAAGCGGACACGCTCGCGAAATCGGACGCGTCGATGCCCTTGAGCGCCTTCGCCGCAAGGTCGAGCTGCACGTCGTTCTTAGCCCTCGCCACGAACCGATCTGGGTCGTTCTTCCAAACCTGCTTCGCACAGGCCGCGCTCGCGCTCGACGCGAGGCACACGTTCTCGACCATCTCGGGCGTAGCTGCGGAGGCGAAACCGGCGTCCGAGTCGGCGACGCTCCCGATGTAGCTCCGCGCCATCTGGTCGGCGTACTTGCTGCTCGCCACGACGCTCAGCAAGCCGTCGGTCTGCTTGTCGTAACCGCCGAAGATGACGGCGAGCGCCGCCTTGTCCTTGATGATGTCCGCCGCCTGGGGCGGGTTGTTAAGCATCGACTCAAGGCGCTTGACGCCCTTCGCGTAGTTGCCCTTCAGGAACTGCGACCATGTTAGGTAATCGGAATTGTTCTGCGAGATCACCTATTCCCCTCCCTTCTCGATGGCCGCCCATCTGACGGCCACCTTCTTCGACACGCCCGACGTCCCGCTCGAGCCAGCCGACGTGAGCACCGTGAACGAGCCGCCGTCGGTCCATCCGCTGGTCCCCGCGCCCTTCTGCGTCGAGAGGATGTTCTTCAGCCTGTACGCCGACGAGGTGCCGTAGTACAGCGTCTTGCTGCTGCCGCTCGACGACGTGGCCTGCGTCACCATGTACAGGAACCGCTCCGCCGTGACGCCCTTCACGTCCACGCCGTAGCCATCGCATTGGGCGAGGACGAGCGGGGGCGCGTCGAACGGCTCGGGGAACGTGAACGTGTTCCACCCCTCGCCCGCGTTCTCGAACACGCCGCCCTGCACGGAAAGGTCTTCGAGCTCGAAGACGTCTGGAACCAGCGTGGGCGCGCTGGAGCCCCCGCCGCCGCTGTCGAGCTTCTTCTTGTCCTCGGCGCTCATGAGCCCGTCCGCCTCCGTCGTGGCGACGTCCTTCGTGGCGAAAAGCCCCTTCAGGCCAGCGAGGAACTCGCCCAAAAGCGTCTTGTCTATAAGCTCCCTCATGCGGGCCCCTTACGCGAACATCTCCTTGATGTCATCGACGGTCGCGAGCGTCACGTCGGTGCTCTTCATGTACCCCGACAGGTCGACGAATCCTCCCTGCACGTCCCACTTGTATGAGCTGCCTACGGCCACGCAGACGACGTTCGATCCCGCGCCGTATTTCTTCCCCGCTCCTTCGGTGAAGACGTCCGTCGTGGTGAACGGGTCCGTCACGTTCCACATGTGCCCGAGCGTCGCCTTGGACGGGGCGGGCAGCGCAGAGAACGCGCATGATCCCTTGGGAGTCACGGCGGACGTGAGCGCCGCGTCGATGGCGGCCTGCATGTCGGACTTCGCCTGCGACACCTTGGAGTTCACCGAGGTGGCGGTGTCGTAGCCCTGGGCCTTCGTCCACGACTGCGTGGCCATGTCGGCCGTCGCGGTCTTAACCGCCGAGTCGACCTGCGCGGCCGTCTGGTAGCCCTTGCCATCGGTGTAGGCCTTGGCGTCCTTGAGCGCCTGGGCCTGCGCGGCGGACACGTCCGACGGCGTCGCCAGGCCGAGTCCCGCCGGGTCCATGGACCCCGACAGCGTCGCACCGCCGATGCTCGGCTTGTTCGTCAGGTCGTTGTAGCTGCCGCTGAAGTCTGACTCGCCCGCCGCGTCGAGCTTCTGCTTGTCGGCGTCGATGAAATTGTTGTCGGTCAGCTGCTTCTTCCGCGTGCTGCTGCCGGAGACGAACTCCTGCCGCACGTAGCGCGCGTCGGTCTGCTCCTTGAAGGCGGCGAGAAGCTCGGTGTTGATGATCTTGTCGATGGTGTTCTCCGCCATGCCAGCTCCTTACTGGAAGAAGATTTTCAGTACGTCCGCCTCCGTGGCGAACTCTATTCTCAGATTGCCGTCCAGGACGGCCCCGTTAACGGTCGGCTTGTTCGCGGCCGTGGCGTAGTCGCCGTCGCGGACCTCTTGCGCGACCGACAGCAGGCCGGACGGCTGCACGTCCAGGCCGCCGCCCACCACGACCTCGCCGAGCTGCTCGCGCGTGGCGGGGCGGTGCTGGTCGAGCCCGCCGGGGATGTACGCCTCGCCTATTCTCGCCGCGAGCGCGTCGTCGCCCTGTATCCGCACCGACAGGGGCTGCGGCTGCTCGGTGATTCTCGCTTCGAGCACGTCACACCTCCCGCCTCAGGACGGCCTCCTTGAGCTGAGCCTCCGCCGTCTCCGTCTTGACCACCGAGCCGTCGGGCATCTTGAGGGTCACCTCGAACTCGACGAGCCCCGCCCCGAGGGCGGCCGTCTCCGCCTGGGTGTAGGGCACCGCGACCGCCGTCCCGTCGACGCTCGCGGCGTCCTTCTCTATCAGCTGCCGCCCCTTCGCGGCCACGATGACGCGCTCCGCTTCGGCTAGCGCCTGCGCGCCGTCGGGCACGTCGATGACCACCGTCGGCGTCGTGTATCTCTTCATTGTCTCCGCCTTTCTCGATGAGCGAATCATGCGCCCGCGGTCACTGCTCGCCGGCGTTAGCCTCCATGCGCGCCTCGATCTCGTTGATTCGGGCGCGCCATCGCTGACGGTCTGCTTTGACCTGGGCGAACTCCTCATCGGAAAGCTCGCCCTCGACGTGTTTCATGACCTTGTAGTCACTGGCGTTCAGGTTCCCGTGCAGGAACCCCAGCGCGATCGCGTCTGGCACGCCGTCAGACGGCTCCGTGTAGACGACCTCCATGCCGTCCCCCTTTCGCTAGATTCGGCTCGCGCAGAAGACCTCCATGCGCGTCGCGGGCAGGTTCCCGCTGAAGTGCGTGAGCAGGATGAGCGGCCCCAGCCCGTCGGTCGTGCGGTTCCAGCTGTACGCGTCGGCGGTGTTGCCCTCGCACGACGCGCCGACGAACACCTCGGGCAGCTTGTCGGCGCTGGTGACGCCCGCCGCGCTCGGCCATTGGACCATCCACTCGTTTAAGCTCGCGTAGCCGTAGCTGTACGCGCGCGTGCACGCTGGGCTGGTGAGCACGATCGAGCACCAGAACAGCATCGGCGCGGTGCCGTCGACGGCGGTTGGCTTGAGCACGTACCAGGTCGTGTAGCTGCCGGAGTTGACCCAGCTGCCGCCTGCGCCCGCCTCGCGGTACTTGACCGGAACGCGCTGCGCCAGCAGGGAGAACGACTCCGCCAGGGTCTCCACCGCGGTGTCGTCGGTGTACCTGGTCGCCTTGACCCAGTCGCTTTGGTAGAACTTCCCGGTGTTTCCCTCCGGCGTCTTGCAGACGTAGAGGTCGCCCGTGCCGATGGTGTTGGTCACCCACAGGTCGCCCTTGTCGTAGGGGCCGTACGGCTGCGCCGTGAACACGCGCCGCTTGCTGTCGGCGGTGTCCTCGGCGCGGCTGGCGGCATCCATGGCGCCCTGGATGCGGTCGTCGGTTATCTGGCTCCACGCGGAGCCCGTCCAGCGGTAGCAGTAGCCCGTCGACGTGTCGTAGAAAAGGTCGCCGGAATGGGCCTTCTTGTCGGCGTCCGACCAGCCCGACGCGGGCTCGTTGGCCGTGGTCGGGGCGTAGGCGTAGAACCACGTCTCCACCTTGCCGTCGATCTGCTCGCCCAGGTCGCCCAGGGCCTTCGAGAAGCCGATGAGCTCCTTGGCCGCGTCGCTGACCTTCGCCGACAGCTGGTCGGTGGCGCTCACGACGAACGAGCCGCCCTGCTTGGTGACCTTCACGCGGTCGCCCGCCTGAAGCAGCGACGCCAGCTCGGCCGACACGGGCAGCGGGACCGCCTCGACGCCGCCGTCGAGCGCCACCACGGCGATGCCCGCCGGTTCGTCGACCGATTGCACCGTACCGTAGTACACCGCCGCGGAAGCCCCCGCGTAGGACTCGCGCGGGGCGGAGTCCCAACCGGTCGTGAACAGCCCGCGCAGCTCCTTCGCCGCGGAAAGCCTAGAGAACGCCATCTAACCCACCAGCCTCATCTTCGTGGTGCACCAGTTGCCCTTGCCTAGCTTCATGTCGATCTCCGTCACCATGCACCGCCAGTCGATGGGGGCGCTGCCGTCGCGCGGGTTCAGGTAGCGCACCACGTCGCCCACCTGAAGCCCCGGTATCCCCACGTGCTTGACGGTGATGTAGTCGATGTTGCCCTTGTTCTCCTCAAGGTATCGGTTGCCGATGGCGAGCATGTCGGCCTCGCTCGTGGGGTCGTCGAGCTTGATGATCTTGCTCTGGTGCCGCCCGACGTTGCGGTAGCTGAACGGCTCGCGGTCGTCCAGCTCGACCTGCACGCGGCCCGTGACGCCCCAGCCGTCGCCCTCGTCCTTCTCGCGGGACCAGTACACGACCACGCGGTTCACGATGTCGTTCTTGTTTGTGTCGTAGTCGTAGCCCGCGATGTACGTGCAGCCCGCGCCCTCCTCGAAGGTGTACTTCACCGACTTCTCCGACGGCGAGCGGTACGGCCCAACGGTGACATACCCGTCGGGGTCGATGCCTATCTGCCAGTCGACCCAGCCGGCAAGCGTGTTGAGCGCGGTCGCCTTGTTGGTGTCGCGCTCGATGAAGTCCGACCTGGTGTGGGCGCGGCCCTCGTCGAGGCCGGGGAGCACGCGCAGCATGCCGCCCTCCGACTCGACCAGGCGGCGCACCTCGTCCAGCAGCAGGTCGCCCTCGTGGTAGGGGAAGTCGTAGATGAGCGATTCCTTCGTGTAGCGCAGCAGAGTCGAGTAGCACGTGCCGCTGCGCTTGACCAGCCCGCGCGACGCCTTGCCCGCGTAGCTGTCGATGAACAGCGTGGCCAGGTTGCGCACGTCGCACGTGCCGTCGGGGAGCTCCACCGTGTGCCGCACGCGTACCAGGCCGTCGACGCCGCCGCCCACCACCGCGATGTTCGCCGTGGCGATGTTGTCCGTGTAGTAGCCCCACGTGATGGACGACTCGCCGTCCACGACGTCGACGGTGCGGCCCGTCTCGCGCAGCGTGAACGGGTCGACCTCCAAGAACTCGTAGCGGTCGCGCCGCCCGCTCGCGCCCCAGTCCGTCATGCCTGCACCTCGTCCCCGCTGACGTCGACGCGAAGCACCATGTCGTTGTCGTACGAGGTGCTTATCTCGGGAACGATGGCGTACCGCTCGCCGTCTGGAAAGCGGCACATAACGTTTCCGACGCTGTTTAGCTCTCGCCAACCTTCGCCTGAGTCGTTGACGAGATAGCCCCCGAAGCTAATCTGCGCTGTTCCGCCATCTCCGAAAAACGAGGACGGGCGCTCCCTTCCGCCAAGCTTGACGAGCTCGACATCGGCCTTGGTCTTGACCGAAGGCCCGTAGTCCGACCATTTCCGGTATTTGATGACAAGGCGGTTGCTTTTGTTGATTGCGTCGACGACCGTAACCGTCGACTTGACCGCGGGGGCCGAGACGCGCACCGTGCCCTTCGACGTCGCGCCGCTCGCGTTTCCTCCGACGGCCTCGAACTCAAGGGGCACGCCGAACGGCGCGAACCTGAACGAGGCCTTCTCGCCCGCCTTGACGGTCACCTGGTCGGCGGAGTACTTGCCGCCCACGAGCTTGACGGTGACGGTCTCGCACGGGCTGTCGGCCACGTCGCCCGAGTCCCCCGTGGCGAACACGATGGTGTCGCCCGTGGACGCGAGCGCGAGCGCCGGCGTCGAGCAGGTCGTCATGTCCATGCACTTGAGCACGTTCTCGGCGGTCGCGAACTCCATCTCGTACGGGCGGTACGAGGCGTTGAAGCGGATGCGTAGGTCGCACCACTTGCCCTTGACGTGCCGCGTGAGCTTGGAAGTCGGTATCTCGATGCGGCCGATGGCCGTGACCGTGCCCCAGTAGTTGTCGTCGGCTAGGACGTCGTCTGCCGCGAGCAGCTGTATGCCGTCGTCGTCCGGGTCGTAGCCGTCGGCTATGCGGAACAGCTCGACGGCGAAGCGGTCGTCCTTGCGCGTCCACGTGGTCGAGTACTCGATGACGATGCGGTCGGATTCGGCGTAGTACAGCTTGACCAGGCGGTATATCGGCACGAAACCGAGATACAGCGTGGCCGTGGCCTCCTCGCTGGTCGACGCTCCCATGTAGCCCTGCCACTCGCTCGTCCAGTTAGCCGACACGCGGACCTCGAGGTCTGACGAATCGACAAGGCGCGTCTCGTAGCTCACCGAGCCGCCGTACAGGTCTGACACGAGCGCGCCTATCTGCGAGAGCTTTACCGACCACCACACGCGCCCGCCCGAGCCGTACGGCTTGGCCTGGTTGCACTGTGCGGCGGGCAGCTTGACGGTATAGGTCTTCCAAGCGGTCTGGTACGGCTGACCCTTCGCCCAGCCCCGCGCCGTCACCGTGACGTTGAACGACTCCTGCGCCTCGTCGCCGTAGATTGTCGACCACACGAGGCGGGCGTCGGCCGCGCCCGCGCCCTCGCGCACGCGGAGTCCGACAGAACCCTCGCGCGAGAAGGACGAGGAGGCGATGGAAAGGTTCTCGATGCCCATTTACGCGTCCCCCAATCTCGTCATGTCGCGCATCGCGCCGATGAACGACTGCATGAACTCGTCGGCGTCGTCCGCCTGGACGTTGACGTCGCCGTGGACGTGTATTACGTACCCGCCCGACGTCGACGCCCCCGAAGCGGCGGACGCCGTCGCCAGCAACGACGCGAGGCGGGGAGAGAACGCGCCCTGGACGCGCGCAGCGACCGAGCCGAGGGCGCCCTCGGCGGACGCCCAGCCGCGCTCTATGCCGCGAGCGAAGCCCTGCATTACCAGCTCGCCGTTCTCGACGAGGAGCTTCGCGTCCTTCACGGGCGGGCCCTTCAGCTGCGGGATCTGCGATGTGATGGAGGAGAACCATCCGGTGACGCCGCTCCAAGCGGATTTCAAGCCGTCCCAGAGCCCGTTGATGATGGATTCGCCCGCACCCCACAGCAGGCCGCTGAGGTCGCCTATGGCGCCCAGGATCATGTCGCCGATGGAGCCGAACCACGCCGCCACCTGGTCGAAGAATGCCTGCGCGCCCATGAGCAGCCCCTCGATGAGCTGGCCGCCTCCGTCGAAGAACTCCCCGACCTTCATCCCGATCGCGACGATGAGCGACGCCAGCAGGAGGAGGAGCTGGACGAGGATTTGCGGGCCGTAGTCGACGATGGCCTGAAGGAGCATCCCGACGAGGCCGAGCGCGGCGTCGAGCATGGCGGGCGCGTTGTCGATGCATACCTGCACGAGCGACTGGAGCATCACCACGAGCGCGGCCATTATCTGCGGACCCGAATCCGTGAGCGCCTGCGCGATGGCGAGGTACATCGTCATCGCCGCCTGTTGGAGCGTCGGCGCGTACTCGGTCATGAACATCGTCAACGCGTCGACGATGGCCAGCAGCGCGGTCGGCGCGTACTCCATCGCCATCTGCGCGACGGTGCCGATGAGCGACATGACGGACGCGCCGAGCGTCGGCGCGTACCCCGATAGCGAGGCCCCGATCTGCTCGACCGCTGACGGCAGCTGCTCCGAGAGCGCGGTCATCGCAGCGCCCGCGATGACCGCGATGCGCGGGACGATGTTCGACGCAGCCGTGGTCACCGAGTCGACGAGCTGAGTGGTCAGCTTCTCCATGTCGGCGTTGTCCTTGCCGAGCTCGGTGACCCAGTTCTGCCAGGCCGCCTTCGCCATGTTGACGCTGCCCTCGATGGTGGTCGCCGCCTCGCGCGCGGTCGTGCCGCCGATCTGCATGGACTCCTGCATGACGTGGATTGCCGCCACGACGTTGTCGAAGCTCATTGAGGTGCCGTCGACCGTGACGCCCAGCTTCTCCTGTATGTCCGTCATCTTCGACGCGTCCTGGATGAGCCGCTGCATCTCCTGCTGCGTGCCGCCGTAGCCCAGCTTCAGGTTGTCGAGCATCGTGTAGTTCTGCTTCGCGAATCCCTGGTAGGCGTTCTGGACGTCCTCCATCGACGTGCCGAAGGTGTTCGCGTTGTCGGCCATGTCTATCATGGCGATGTTCGCGCGGTCTGCCGCAGCCTGCGTGTCGCCGCCCATCGACGTGATCAGCGCGGCGGAGAAGCTCGTCACCTGCTCCATGTACTGGTTCGCGCTCATCCCAGCAGTCTGGTAGGCGTTCGCGGCGTTGTCGAGGACGGTGCTCTGCGCGTCTTCGAGCTTCTGCCACTCGTCCGAGCACTGCTCAACCGTCTGACCGGTGAGCGCCGCGTACTCGTCGAGCGACTTGCCCATGTTGCCGAACATCTTCTGGACGCCGCCGACGTTCTGCTCGTACGCCGAATAGGACTCCAGCGCCGCCTTGCCGAGCGCGACCGCGCCCGTCGCAGCGGACGCGAGCGCCGCTCCGAGCGCAGCGACGCCCGCCTTCGCGGCCGTGCCGAGGCCGCCCTTTATCGAGTTGCCGATGGCCGCGACCTTCGACGTGGCCTTGTCGTCCACGCCGATCTTCACGACCAGGTCGAGCAGGTTCATCCTGTCACCTCCAATCCCAGCCTCCTGATGACGTCCTCCGCGATCTCGTCGCCGCTGCGCGGGTCGACCGGGAGCGGGTACGCCAGGTCCGCGTACTGCGCCTCGACGTACTCGCCCTTGGGCATCGCCTGGAGCGATCGCGCGACGTAGGCCCTGAAGAGCTCGTCGCGCGACTGCTGCTCGATTCTCGCGAGCGCGTACCGCATGAGCGCCGCCGCGCTGGCGGGGCCTCGGTACTCGCCGAGGGCCAGCCACGCTACTCGGCGGGCGTCTCCCCCGAACCTCCCGCGGCACTGGCTAAAAAACCCATCAGAGCGGGGTCGGAGACCAGCTCCGTGAGCGACACAACGAGCTTCGCGAGGTCGAGCGACGCCGCGTACTCCTCGGCGTCCTCGCCCTCTATAGCCGCCATGATCGCCACGAGGTCGCCCTTGTGGGAGCGCAGCAGCGCTGGCACGCCCGCCACGAGGCGGCGCGCCATGAACTTCTTGGGGTCCTCGCCCTCGGGGCAGGGCTTTGGCGAGAGCATCTCCACCGCAGCCTCGTCCTGGGCGATGCGGTAGACGGGCTCGATGATGTCGGCGACGACCTCGAAGGTGCGCTCGCCCTTGACGTCGGAGAGTCTCATCTACGCCGCCGTCCCTTCTTGGATGTAGACCTCGAAGGGGACCTTGTCCTGGTCCTCCATCGAGTAGTGGCCCGTGAACTCGAACTCGAACTGGCCCTTGCCCTTGTCGCTCGACTGGATGCTGAAGCCGCCCGTCGAGAGAGAGTTGAGCAGGTGGATGGCGATGAAGCCCGCCTTGCCCGTCGAGGTGCCGTCCTCGTTGACCTCGGAGTAGTCGCCCACCCACCACAGGTCGGCGAAGTCGGCGGCGGCCAGGTCGTTTCGCGGGGTCACCTTCGCGCCCGACAGGTCTGCGGCCCCGACGAGGGTCTTGGCGAGCGACTTGGAAACCGACGCGAAGGTGCCCGACATCTTGGCCTCCCAGCTGTCGAGCTTCTTCATCTCCTTCATGTTCTTCGGGCAGTTGTCGATGTCCTCGCCGAAGTCGGTGAAGCTCGGAACCGCCGTGAAGCTCACGCCGCCCGACGTCGCGCCGACGATGGAGTCTGCCGCCAGCGTCTGCGTGTCGACGTCGAACGACTTCAGCAGGACGCCCGCGTTCAGCTGAAGGTTCTTGAATGTATCGGTTGGTATCTTGGTGTATTTCACTGTGCAATCCTCCTTACCAGAGGGTCTCGAACTCTAACTCAAGGTTGATGTAGCGCCGCTTCACGGAGTTGTCCGCGTCCTCTACGGCCTGCGCGAATGGGGAGCCGCGCCTGACCCACAGGACGCCCGCCTCGCACGGCAGGCACACGCCGCCCAGCCCGAGCCGCTTGGACAGCTCGGCGACCTTGGCGTTGGGCTCGGCCTCCGACTCCGTGCGGTACCAGATGTCGGCCTGGACGGCCGTCGAGCCGTCTCCCCACGCCCCCTCGGCCCACGTGTAGGTGATGTAGGGCATCTCGGCGTCGGAAGGGACGGCGGTCGCCGCGTAGGCGGGCAGGCCGAGGGACGACATGAACCCGTGGAAGGCCGCTGCCTTCGTCTTATCGCTGGGCATCCGGGACCTCCCATTCCTCCGCGCTGCACTGGCCGAAGCTGAAGGTGACCATCGACGGGGTGGCCCCGTCGTCCGAGTTTGAGGTCACGCGGAAGCACTGGCCGTCGGAGAGGCGTCTGAACACGTCGTGGAACGACAGGCGCGCCTTGGGCGTCGTGACGGTGTAGACGTTCGCCACGCCGTCCTTCTCGGCGATTCTCGCGAGCGTCGAGGTGTCTCGCACGATCGCCGCCTCGAACTCCGCGCCGTCGACCCAGGAGGTCGCGAAGCCGCCCTCTCCGTCCGAGACGCGCCGCTGCTCGACGAGGACGCACTTGGTCGTCATCTGCTCGAAAAGGCTCACAGCTTCCTCCATCTCCTCAGCTCCGTCGCGAAGGCGCGCTCCCAGCCTCCGGCGGACGCTGAGCCGTCTCCGCCGTCCTTGAGCGAATAGCTGTACCCGCCGAAGCTCTCGGACTGGTACGGGCCGCGCGCCGCCTCGCCGTTATTGGCCTCCCACTCGGCGACGCGCTCCGCGAGGCCGACGACCTCGGCGGGCACCGCCAGGGCGTAGGCGCAGCCCTCGAACGACTCGTCGCGCAGGTCGAGGGCTGGATGCTGGTGCAGCCCGTCGTTGAACACGCTCCCGAGGATTCGGAAGTACTGGCCGTCTTGGAGCCATCCCTCGGCGCCGACGAGCGAGCCGCCCTCTACGGACAGCTCGCCCGACTCGACGTGCAGGAACCGCCCGTCCGCGTCGCGGTCGAACCAGTTGTGGAGCTTTCCCAGCACCGCCGCCAGCATGGCTAGGCCTTGAACTTCGCCAGCACGACCTTGGCGGTGTTGGTGAGCGCCGCGGTGTAGTGCTGGTCGGCCGAGTAGATGTCCTTCTTTGCGAGGATGTCTCGGTCGCTGTCGAGGTTCACGCCGCGCTTCATGTAGATGGTGATGGCGGCTGCGTCGTCCTCGGTCTCGCCGTCGTTCTGGACCTTGACGATCGGACACGGGTAGTAGTCGGCGCTCTCGGTCGTCTTGGTGGTCTTTGCGACCTTTTTCGACGGCACAACGTGGCAGTTGCAAATGGTGCCGATCTCGCCCTTCATGACCACGTTGGCCGCGTCGCCGTACTTGTCTGCGCTGATGAAGTTCGCGTCCTTGCGCAGGGCTGTCACCTGCTTGGGGTTGACGAAGATGACCTTCTCGGAGTTAGCCTCCTCGCCGAAGACGTCCACCGCGTCGACGATGGCGTTGTAGCCGATTCCCGCCGCGGTCCCGTCGTACTTGAGCTGCACCTTGTCGCCGTCGACGAGGCACGCCATGGCGTCTGCGTCCATCTTGGATGCGATGGACTTGGAGAGCTGGCTCACGGCCTCGCCCTCGGGGTCTCCGTAGCCGGAGAGCTTCGCCTCGTCGGTGATCTCGACGGCCTTCACGGCCTTCTTCACCGTCGCGGTGGTGCTCGACGCGGTGAGCTTCACCGTCTCGGCCTTTACGCCCTCGGCGATGTCCTCGGCGTCGCCGATGTATGCGTACTGGGGCACCGTGATGGTGTTCCCAGGCTTGCCCTCCAGGGTGTCGTCGATGGCCGCGAACGGCGTGACGACGATCTTGGTCGGGATCTTGGCGGAGATCATGTCCGCCATGACCTGCGGGTTGATGATGTCCGCGAGCTTGGTTGTCTCTGCTGCCATGATGGCTCCTTAGTCTTTGACGAGCGCCTCGTATGCGTCGCGGTCGGAGTTGAACAGCTCGTTGCGCTGACGAAGAGTCATCTTCGCGAACTGCTCCTTGGTGACCGCCTGCCCGCCCTGCGCGGGCGGGTGCGCCACGAACGCGCCCTCTGTGGTTACCTTCGGGATGAAGTCGCCCCAATCGTTCTTGATTGCCTCCTCCACCGCCTTGGGGTCCTTGTAGGCCCCGTCCTCGACCTCGAATGCCCCGAGGTCGGTAGCGCGCACGATGGAATCGGCGCGGCTCCCCGTGATGCCGAGCTTCTCGACCTGGGCCTTGAACAGGCTGCGCGCCGCCGCCTTCGCCTTCTCGGCCTCGACGTCGGCCTTGTAGCCGTCGAACTCGCCCTTGAGCTGCTCGAACTTGGCCTTGTAGCCGTCGTCATGCATGCCTTCGAGCTGCTTCTGCGCGTCTTCGAGCTGCTTCTTGAGCTCGTCCGCCTCGCCTGCCTGCCCCTTCGCCTCGTCGCGCTGCTTCTTCAGCGCGTCGACGGTCTCGGCGTGCTCCTCGATGATCTGCTCGATCTTCTCGTCCTCGATGCCCATTGCCTTGAGCATCTTGCGTGTGAGAGCCAATGCCCCTCCTTCGTCGCGTGGTCGCCCGTGCGCGTTGCGTGCTGCGCGGGCGGCGGGGTCGTGCCTCGCCCCGCACCGTCGATGATGGTGGTCGCGTCACGCGGAAACCCGATTCCGCATTTGGGCATGAAAAAGCCCCGCCGAGGCGGGGCCGATGGGAGGCTACTTCTTGAGTTCGCTCTCGAATATCTTCTTGTACGTGCCCTCGTGGTCGGCAGCGGCGGGGCGCAGGAATGGCTGCTGCTCCATCCGCGAGGTGCCGAGCTCCACGTAGGGGGCGTACTCTACGTTCGTGCCGATGTAGACCGACTTCTCGGACGGCCTCACCTGGTGGGTGATGCTGTTGCGCAGGCGCCCCGTGTCGACGGGGCACGCCTTCTTCGCGTACCCCTCGGCGACGAGGCCGACCTCTTCAAGCGCCTTGGCGAGCGCCTGGTCGATGGCGTCCGCTATCTGCCGAGCGTTGTCCTCGCGTATCTCGACGAGGTCCGAGGCGTCGGACGCCGTCAGCCCGCTCGATGAGCCGGAATCCCCCTTCTTGGCCATATACGCCCCTTCCCGTCAGCCCCGCATGTCGCGCAGGGCATCAAACAGCTGCGAATAGAAGTCGTATATCTCTGCGTCGTTGTCCCACGTGTACGTCTCGATGCGCGGGTTCTCGTTGAGGTTGCTGGAGGTGCGCACGCAGTGGCGCGCGCCGCCCTCCGTCCGCATCAGAATCAGCTTGGCATGGTTCTTCACCTCGTCGAAGCGCCAGCCCATGCGGGCGCACGCCTCCTGGCAGTAGCGGTCGCGCCCCGCCTTCACGTCGCTCGTGACGATGCGCGCGTCGCGGACCAGGCCGCGCCTGTGCAGCGACTCGAGCGCGCGCATGCGCTTCCTGCTGATGTTGAACGTCGCGACGGAGAGAAGCTCCACAGGGTCGCGCCTCGCGACGTAGTCGATGACCGCCATCGACGAGAAGCCGAGCCTGCCGCTTATCATCTCGACACGCTCGCCGTCTCGGGGAGGGTCTTCCATCAGTGTGGAAATCTGCGCCGCCTCGCGCGCGAGGACGAACGACGTGCGGGTCTTCCGCTCGCCCGCTAGCAGTATCGCGTGCAGGTCGAGCCTGCGCGGCTCGAAGCCACCATCGTCGAAGCCGATGTCGATGTCGGTGCCGAAGCCGATGTCGATGTCGGTGTCGAAGCCGATGTCGATGTCGGTGTCGATGTCCTTTTCGGCCATCGCTACCACCTGCCATAGACTGCCGCGTGCCCGTCGATGGTCACGCCATCGGCGCACTCCACCGTCGCGGTCCGCGGGGTCCCCGCGTCGCCGAAGGTGCAGCCGTCGTCGGGGTCGACGTCGGCCCCGCCCTGGTCGGTGCACACGAGGCGCTCGGAGGCGGTGAAGCCGCAGCCCCCGTACAGGGCGGCGTGCGAGCACTCGCGGCATCTGGTGACTGGCTTCAAGGCTGACCCCCCTCGGAAACGCGTCGCCCCGACTGGCCTTGGCGCGTCGGGGCGGCTTCCCGCAGGCCCAGGGTTGCGGTCCCTGTATCTCGAAGCCTGCGGGCTTATGGCCTAATTGTCGAGGGATGGTCACAGCAAAGGAAAAGGCCCGCCGAAGCGGGCCTTATACTCGAAAGATATAGATTGCTGGAATGCCTCTACGGCAGCCTAACGCCATTCTCTATTTCCCAGTCGATGCTGCTTTCCCATGCTTCTTTCCACGTCGCAGGCGGGTTTTTACGCTCTTCTTCATCGATAGCGGCAAGAACCTCGTCTGAGACGTTCGAAAGGCGGTCTGGTCTATCGTCGACACCAAACGAGCCATAGTCTAAAGCTTTTTCCATTTGATACCATGGCTCCTTTCGTACCTTCGCATTACTTCGATAACCGCCTCGTATCTGCCTGTTCCCATTTTAACCAATTCCTCAACCTTTCCATCGAAGAATTGCGATCTAAACGGCATGTCTCCTACTTCGTAATAGAATACTTCGCCGTTATGCAGGGCAACAACACCGCCGCCATAGCCGTTATAACCAGCCGAAGCGAAGTCGCTTCCAGTTGGCGGTATGCTGAGCGGGTGGTTATGGATTGAGACGAGGTCTCCACGCGGATAGGTCGATATTGCCTTTTCTATCTCGGCATTTCTTGCCGTCTCGAATGGTATGGAGCTTGCCGCGCTACGCGCGACGATCCTGCCCTCGGACTTCGAAACGAGCGCAAGGTCTTCAAGATCGGTTTCAGACCTGTGCGTCAACATTGCAGTTGCCGCTTTGCGAATAGACGCGACGGCATCCTTCGGCATGTCAAGCTTAGAAAACTTCTCGGCGTAGGCATTCGACCTGACATAATCCATGTCGACCTTCTCTCCTTTTGACGCGTGTCGCTTTGAGGTGATGCCCCTTTCAGTCTCGCGCACGCCGCCAGCTTTCTTCTTCCCGCTTCCGCCAGCCTTCCACTCCTCGTACGTCATGCCCTTCGGGAGCTTGCTCGCCCTCTTCGCGTCGTCGGTCTCGAAGCCCTCGACCGCGGCGACGAGCGTGCAGCGGCAGTTGCAGATCTCGGCGTACCTCGCCGTGGGGTCGCCCGGGAAGCGGCACCCGTTGGGGAAGGTGCCGCCGACCTCCGCCTTCTCGCCGTCGAGCTTCCTGTGGCTGTGGCGGGTGCGGTTGTCTAGCGCCGCCACCCACTCCTGCTTGAGGGAGATGCCCATGCCCTTCGCCCGCTCGTAGCTCGATACCCGCCCCGCGTTCTCCGCGCCGGTGACGGCGGTGCGGGCGGTGCGCGTTGCCGCCGCGATGTTCGACCCGGTGACGCTCTTCACGCGGCGCGCCATCTTGGGGATGGACTCGCCCAGCAGCACGCCCTGCGTCAGCTGCGAGGCCATGAGCTTGCGGTTCCAGGCGACGTCCTTCGCGACGTCTAGCGCGGGCACGCTGAAGAGCGCCTCGCCCGCCGTGAGCATGTGCTGCACCGTCGGGGCGTCGACCAGCGAGAAGGCCAGGTCGAGCCCGCTCGCCTCGCACACCTGGAAGGCCGCGTAGTTCGCGTTCTCGGCGTACACCTCGGGGAGCCTGCCCGCGAGCGCGGCCACGGCGACCTCGTTCGCGTGCGAGTAGGCCTGCGCCACCTGGTCGAGGGTCGACGACAGGCGCTGGCCCGTCAGCATCCGGCCCTTGCGCCATGCAAGCCACTCCTCGCGGGACAGCTCGCCCGCCTCGACCTTAGCTCGCCTCTTCGCGTCCTGCTCCTCGAAGCGCGCGAGGAAGCGCGACAGCGCCTCCTGGGCGTCGAGCTGCGCCTGGCGGTACGTCTCCGCCACCTCGGCCTTCCAGGCCTCCACGGCTGCGTCCGCGGCCTTGTGGGCGGCGTCCTCCACGGGCTACTCCTCGCCTTCCTCTTCGCCCTCGGGCTGCCCCGCGGCGTTCGCCTGCAGGGCTGGCGGCAGGGCGGCCATGCGGTCTGCGGCCTCCGCGTCCTTGCGCTTCAGGATTTCCGCTACCTCGTCGGGCGTGATGTTCGGCAGCTTGCGCAGGACGGTCTCCTCGTCGAGCCACTCGGCCTCCATCGCCACGACCTCGACCTGCTCCTTGAGGTTGCTGATGCGGTTGCGGGTGAAGATGGGCGTGTCGACGATGCCCTGGAGCGCGAGGAGGTCCATGATGCCCTCGCGGATGTGCCTCTCGAACTCGTCGGCCTCCTCGTCCATCGGCTGGTAGGCCGCGTCGATGTGGTCGTTCGTGGCCCCCGCGGCGACGGTGTGCACGTCGAGCGCGCCGAAGTCCTCGTATATGTCGGCCTTGAGCTGGGAGAGGACCTCCTTGCGCGCCGCGTAGGGGACCTCCTGGGTGTAGGGTGTCGCCGTCCCGCCGTCGTCGGAGTCGACGTTGGCGATGTGGGTCAGCTTCAGGCGGTCGCGGAAGCGCGCCAGGTCGGCGTCGCCCATGCCGCCCGCGTTCTCGACTATCCAGTAGATCTCGGCGCAGTCCTGCACGTCGTTCGCCAGGCCGCTCTTGACGAGGTCGTACGCGTCGATTCCCTCGCGCATGCCGACGAGCGTGCTCTGGTGCGCGTCCGACCCCCACACGGGCACGATCGGAAGGCGGGAGTAGTTCTCCCCGTCCACGGCCAGCTTCAGGCCGTCGGCGGGCACCTCGGCGTAGGTCTGCTTGTAGGGGCGCTTGCCCTCCTCGTCCGCACGGAGGCTCCCGCCGTCTGCGCTCGCGGCCCTGAAGCCCGTGTAGCCGTCCTGCTCGTATAGGACGGCGGTCAGCGGGTGGTAGGGGTCGAGCCGCCAGAAGCGGATGCCCGCCATGAGCGCGCCCGAGTCCTCGTCCCAGATCGGGCAGAACTCGCTCGCGCCGAAGACGTCCACGTGGTCGAGGTTCCAGAACGGGAACGCCACGCCGTGGATGAGCGCGTAGACGCCTATCTGCTTAACGTCGTCGTCGAAGCGGTCGCCGAGCTTGGCCTTCGTCACGTCCTCGCCGCTCTCGCCGACCCCGACGAAGGAGACGCCCTTGCCAAGCGAGTACATGACCCGCTGGACGTTGAGGCGCTTGAAGAGGTTGCTCGCGATGCGCAGGCGGCTCGCGGTGAAGTCGCGCACCTGCCCGCCGTCGGCGGTGAAGA
>ERZ1034901.847-NODE-847-length-22963-cov-9.514405_pt1 | contig 22963 bp, 18 predicted proteins | sample MGYA00520628_ERZ1034901 | MGnify/ENA primary metagenome ERZ1034901 (study PRJEB33766, sample SAMN09781783) | gut metagenome | biome: gut microbiome | host: Homo sapiens | place: Madagascar | study: EMG produced TPA metagenomics assembly of the PRJNA485056 data set... | reverse complement strand
GGTACTGTCGGCGAAGTGGAAAAACTGGCTTTCCGAATTTATGGAAGCCCCCTTATATTTCAATAATGTCATCTGAAAATGTTTATTTATTTTCAGATGACGTTTTCTTTTACCACCAGGAGACGAAATTCATGACATGGGAAATGTGGGCGGCGCTCGCCGTAGTCTGCGTAACCGTATACGGGCTTTTGAAACGGTGGGAAACGCGCCTTGTGCTTCTCACCTCGGGCTTCGTCATGTGTCTGCTCTCGCTCAACCCGATTGCAGCCTTCCAGCAGTTCGACAAATCGATGACGAGCGCCTCGCTCATCATCGTGATCTGCTCGGCAATGGGCTTTGCGCGCGTGATGAACATCACGAAGTGCGACCTGCATCTCGTCTCGCTCCTCACGAAGCCTCTCAACAAGCTCGGCATTCTGCTTCTGCCCTGCTGCATGATCGTGACGGGCGTCGTCTCGATCGCGATCTCGTCGCTCGCCGGCATGTGCGCCGCGATCGGCCCCACGATCTGCGCCCTCATGATCCGCGCGGGCTTCCGTCCGGCCATGGCTGCCGCCACGGTGATCGCCTCGACGCTTCCCTCCTTCTGGTCCCCGGGGTCCTCGCACAACGGCTTCGTCGCGAAGCTCGCCGACTGGCCCATCATGGAGTACCTCACCTACACGGGCACCCGCACGCTCCTCATTTCCATCGTCTGCATTGCGCTCATGGTCGGCTGCTGCCTTCTCTTCGGCGACTTCAAGAAGGGCGGTTTTGAGAACGACGGCGTTCATGACGCCGCCAACAAGGTCGACCTCCCCGAACACCCGAACCTCCTCTGGGCTTTCGCGCCGCTCCTTCCTGTGGTGCTCCTCTTCGTCGTCGCCGTCTGCTTCCCGCAGGTGAAGATTTCGGTTGCGACCGCCATGCTGATCGGCGTGATCTACACGCTCCTCGTCACGCGCTTCAATCCCGCCGACATCACCCGCAAGTTCTTTGACGGCATGGGTCACGGCTACGGCAATATTCTCGGCCTCATCATTGCGGCGGGCGTCTTCGCGGCGGGCCTGCGCTCCTGCGGCGTGATCGACGTCTTCGTCGAGGCGCTCAAAGGCTCTTCCGACCTCGCGAAGCTCGGCGCTGCCGTCGGCCCCTACGTTCTCGGCGTGATGACGGGTTCGGGCGACGCTGCCGCCTTCGCCTTCAATGAAGCCGTGACGCCGCATGCCGCCGCCTTCGGCCTCACGATCCCCGACCTCGGCTACCTCGCGAGCGTCGCCGCAACGTTCGGCCGCGTTTCCTCGCCCCTCGCCGCCGGCGTGATCGTTATTTCCGGCATTGCCGGCGTCTCGCCGATCGAAGTGATCAAGCGTTCCGCGCCGGTGCAGATCTGCACGCTCACGTTCCTCTTCCTGATCAGCTGACGAAGATTGCTTTCAGCAATGTCCGGACGCAGTGAAGCCTGAGCCCGGATGTCGAGAGCGACAGGTTTCGCTTCAGAAGGCCCGGATTCCTCGATGGGATTCCGGGCCTTCTCTATTAAATCAAGACTGCTCGAAAAGTGTTTTTCTTTGAGAGAAAGAGGCAGATGAGAGAGAGCACGCGCTTCTAGACTTTTCCTCAAGTTCAAAACATTCTTGAGGAGAAGAACATGACGAATCGCACTTTGCAGCGCAGAACATGCCTCAGAGCATTTGCCGGACTTCTCGCCGCTGTGGCCGGCTGCCGAGCCGCCCATGCAGCAGACCCGAAGAAGATGATCGTTCTCTATATCTCCTGGTCGGGGAGCACGCAGAAGGTTGCGGAGGAAATCCAGCGGTTTACGGGCTGCGACATCGCGCGGATCGAAACGGTGACGCCCTACCCGCGGGACTACCAGGCAACCGTGAAGATCGCCGTCCCCGAACGTGAAAGCAAGGCGCGCCCGCCCATCCGGCCTCTCCCCGATCTCGCCGCCTACGACGTGATCGCGATCGGCCACCCCATCTGGGGCGGTCAGATGCCTATGGCGCTCTATACCTTCCTTGAAGATACGGATCTCTCGGGGAAGACGATCTTCCACTTCTCCACGAGCGGCGGCAGCGGCCTCGGCAACAGCCAGCAGGAAATCGCGAGGCTCGAACCCAATGCAAGGCTACTCCCCGGCCATACGGTCTACGGCTGGGGAGGCGTGAGAGATTTGTCCGTCGTCCGCGGATGGCTCGAGGCCGACGGGATTGCGGTCAAAAGCGGAGCTTGACTTTTATCCGGGAGTCTTCAATTCTTTATGAGAGCGCCTGAGGCGGCATTGCACGAGCCGCCTCAGGATTCGTGAAGCATCACGCGGATGATTTCACGGTCCGTGTCGACCATTCCCTGGCTCGCAATGCGTCCGACCGCGGCCGCCGTATCGTCGGTCGTTTCCTGCACGATGCCGTCGCCCGCGCGGAAGGCTTTCTTATGCTTCACCATATCGAGCGCAAGGAGCGCGCCCTCGACCGACATGGAGATCTTGGCGGCGCACGAAGACTTCGCCCCGTCGCAGAGAAGTCCCGACGTGATCGCAAGCGCATTGCTGATGACGGCTTCAATATCCTTGTCTGAAAGGTGCTCGAGCATCGCGATGCCGGCGCCGCTTCCGCACCCTGCGCTCACCGCGCCGCAGTAGGCGGAAAGCTTGCCGATCCCCTGCTTCAAGGCAATCGTGACGAGGTCGGAGAGAAGGAGCGCGCGGATGACTTCCTCATCCGTCGAATGAAGCGCCTCGCCGAAGATCGCCACCGGAACGCTCGCCGTAATCCCCTGATTGCCGCTCCCCGACACAATAACGACGGGGAGTTCGCAGCCGTTCATGCGGGCGTCGGATGCCGCTGCCGCCCAGGCGCGCGCCTTCACGGCAGGATCATCGGCGTCTCTTGCAAGGAGAATCTGACCGATCGTGGCGCCCCAGCTGCCCTTCAGCCCTTCTCGGGCGATTGCGAGGTTGCATTCGAGCTGTCGGCGAAGGAGCGCTTCCGTTTCTGTGCCCATAAGAGGCATTTCGCGCGCGATGCGGATAAGCTCCGCAATCGACCAGTTCTCTTCGGGGGCGTCCTCCTCGCAGGCGTCGCCTTCGGAAAAAATGCGGCGGCCGTCCTCTTCAATGCAGGTGATGTTCGTGTGATAGGTGCGGATCGTGACCGACGTGGTTTTGCCTCTCAGCTTTCCCGTCACGCGTATGAAGAACACGTCGGGCTCCGTCGACTGACGGATCGTCATGGGTTCATGAACGCGCTCGCCGATCTCCCGGCGCTCTGCGTCCGAAACAGAAGCGAGCACCTGAAGCTTCGCCTCCGGACGACGCGAAACGAATCCGGCCGCCACCGCGGCTTCAATGCCGTAGAGGCCGCCCGTGTTCGGAACGATGACGCTCTTTACGTTCTTCACAATGTTGCGGGAGACTTCAACGTCGATCGACTCCGGGTAGCCGCCGAGGCGCTTTCCGGCTTCAGCGGCGGCATAAGCGAGCGCAATGGGTTCGGTGCAGCCCATTGCGGGAAGAAGTTCCTTGAGTAGCGCTTCGCGGTAGGGAGTGAATGAATCCGTCATGGTCGCAGGGGTCGGGAAAGATATAGGCAAAACAACTTAGCCAATCGGATCAGGAAACGCAACAGAGAAGAATCCATTACGCGTAAACAGGGATCTGCGGGGACGATGCCGGCACCGCAGGAACTATCCGTCGTTGGAAAGCGAAATAGTCGTCACTTGACATTTGTTGACGCACGGGAACCGAGTTCGCACCTGACGAATGCCTTCACCTCATTCTCAAAAGCCTCAAGCGTCATGCGCCCGGCCTCGACTTCCTTCAACTTCTCCTCAAACTGCGCGGTGAGAACTGCGCTCCTCATCCTCGGACTCACCTTGAGAAGGAGCGCTCTGCCTTTCTCAGAACAATGGAGCTTCTTTCCTTCCGTCACGAGAAACTCCCGGCGCTTCAATTCCGAAATGATCGCGGCGCGCGTGGCAGGCGTTCCGATCCCGTCGGCTTCCCTGAGGCGCGCGCGGATTCTCGGGTCGTCGTAAGCCCGGTGAATGCTCTCCATCGCCGCGATGAGCGTGCCTTCGGTGTAATAAAGCGGCGGCTTCGTCTTCGCCTCAACGCCCTTCACTTCGCGGACCTCCACCTTGTCGCCAGCCCTGAGTTTCGGGAGCTCCTGCTCGTCGTCGGCGCCGCCCTCTTCCTTCCGGGCCTTCTCCTTTTCCCGCCGTTCGGCCTCAATCTGCTTTCTGTAAAGCACCTTCCAGCCTTCTCTCTTCGGGATGTTCCCAGAGGCTTCGAACATTTCCCCGCCGATCCGAAGAAGAATCTTCGTCGACTCATATTCATAAGCCGGGAAGAACTGCGCGAGATAGCGCTTGGCGATGAGCCCGTAGAGCTTCTGTTCGTCGGCGGAGAGCCTCGACCAGTCGGTGGCAAGCCCCGTCGGAATGATGCCGTGATGCGCCGTCACCTTGCCGTCGTTCCAGACGGGCGACTTGATGGCGGGATCGGCCTTCCCGCAGATGCCTTCGGCTCCGGGGATCGTCTTCGCAATCGCGGCAATGACCTTCGGCGCATCCGCATGCTGACTCACGGGAAGAAACTGGCAGTCCGTGCGCGGGTATGAAATGCACTTATGCTTTTCGTAAAGCGACTGGCAGATGCTCAGGGTCTTTTCCGCCGTGAAGCCGAAGGCTTTGGAACCCGCCTGCTGGATGTCCGCGAGCGAAAAGCATCTGGGCTGCGCCTGTCGCTTCAGTTTCGTTTCGGCAGAAATCACCTCGCCTTCACGGCAGCTCTGAAGCTGCCCGACGAGCTTTTTCCCGAATTCGAGGTCAGTGAGGCGCCCTTCCTCGTCGAGACCCGTCTGATTCGCCCCGGGCTTCCATTTCGCCTGGAAAGCCTTCCCGCCGCCGAAGCATGAGGCCAGGATATTGAGGTACGGCACGGGCTTGAAGTTCCTCACGGCGTAGTCGCGCTGGGCAACGAGCGTCAGGGTCGGCGTCTGCACGCGCCCGACGACGATCAGATTCCTCGCACCCTTCGCTTCCTCGCGCAGCGTATAAAAGCGCGAGAGATTCATGCCGAGAAGCCAGTCCGCGCGGCTTCTGCCGCGCGCAGCATCGCGCATGCCGACGAAATTGCGGTTGGGCTTGAGCTGAGAAAGCGCCTTCCGGATCGATTCCGGATCAATCGCCGACGCCCAGAAGCGGTCAACGGGCTTGCGGCACCTGAAGTGCTCAAGCACCTCGTCCACAAGAAGCTGCCCCTCGCGGTCCGGGTCGCCCGCGTTGACGACGCGCCGCCTTGTTGACTTGAGAAGCTTCCCGATGGCGGCAAGCTGAGCTTTCGCGCCGCCGTCGGTTTTTCTCACCATCTGCCACGCTTCCGGGAAGATCGGTAGATCCTCCATGCGCCAGGGCTTTCTGCCGCTTTTGAGCGTCGGGACGCTCTCTGGCAGATAAGCGTCGGGCTCGGCCTGCTCGAGGAGATGTCCGAAGCACCAGGTGACGACCGTCCCGCTCCGGCAGATGATGAAGGACTTCTCCCTTCTTTCAATGCCGATTCCTTCGGCGATCGCGCGCGCGAGGCTCGGCTTTTCGGCGATGTAGAGCGTGTCGATGTCGGTCAAGGGAGCGGTCCTCTTAAAAGAATTTGGCGGGAGGAAAGATACACCAGCACGCACTCAATGAGCGTGCTGCTGTTCGATAAAGGGGAATGTTCTCCTCTAATGAAATTGGATTCAGACAATCTCTTCTTCATTTTCCGGTTTTCGAGAACGCTCTCCGATGAATCGATTGAGCCACGCAAGACAATATTCGGTGCTTCCGCGCACTTTGAGTCTGGTCTGATTTTTAAATTTGCGGTCGGAATTCTTCGCAAATGATTTTGCAACGCAGTTTATTTCACCAAGTCGTGTACAAAATTCAAGATATGAAGCATCTGTACTTTCCTTTCCGAGCATAATATTAATGCGCTCCTGCTGTTCCGGTTCCAATGGCGGAATCGCATTTTCCATTTGAGGAACAATCAGAATTGCTTCCTTGATATGCCGCAGAAAGTTCAAAAGATCTTCATTGAGAATCTTCGCAGTATTCAAATCCAGCGTCTTTCTGAAATCACTGATCCGGGGCGAGAGAATCTCACAGGTCATTGCGAATTCTTTTCGATTGAAGCCTTTCTGAAAACTCTGCGGAGGATTTGCGGCTCCCCCTGACGAATTAGTGGATGCCCCTTTCCCGAGTCTGGCGAAAGCCTCGCTGCGCGTGAGGCCGCTCAGCGCGAACAGACGGTCGAGAAGCGCCGGAAGGTCGGATCCCAAGCCGTTCTGCGGAGACGGAAGTGCCTTCATGCGCTCATAGGCTCGTTCAGTCTGGGCGCCGAAAAGACTGAGATAGCCCTCAGTATTTTTCTTGTATCCCGGAAAAAGACGACTTGCGAGAACAAATGCGTCGTCGGGCGATGCGCCAAGCTCAATAGTTCGGACATGCACGATACGCTTTCTATTGGTTCCGCATAATTCGACTTTCGTTTCTTCGCTGACAATGTGCTCTTCCGTCAACGGAATTTTTCCGTCGTACTTCGGATGATGCATTGCTACCCAATATTCAAAACATGGATTTGTGAAAGCCAGATGAATTGATTTGAAATGCGACTTAATTTCAAATGCTGAATGGAATCCATGATGTCCATCTCGGTCGAACACCATCCAGTACTCCCCGAAAGACTCTTTTCCAATAGCCTTTTCCCACAGCAGATTCTTTGCGATGGCCTCTATGTGAGCGCCAGGGTCGCCGCCATTCACCGCGAAGATCTGAATCCTCGAAGTGAGTCCCAAAGCATTCGCGATTTCTCGTAGGTATCTGGATTCCGTCTGTCCTTCGCAGTAAATGGCGATTTTCGATCTTTCCCTGCGGATTCGGTCTCGGAGCATCGTAAGGCGTTTCTGGAGCTCCGCCTCATCGGCATCAGTGCATTCGAGCCGCTCGATGGTGAACTCAGGCTCCTCGCCTTCACGAGCGAGCACTGCAAGCGCAATGCTGCGCCTGCCCTTTGCCGTCTTTTCATAGAAGAGCCAGCTCCTGCCGTCTTTCTGCTTTGCGTAGTTCATGGTGTCTGGTGCTGATGGTTGGTGACGCCACCATCATGCAGAACCCATCCGTCTACACGTGTCGCAAGGAAGCAAGGGAACGGATAATTTTACTTTTTTATAGAAATTTCTAAGAGTTTAATGCGTCCTCCCTACCACGCCACAGGAGAGAAAGATAGATGCATCATTTCTGAAAGGCAAACCACACCGCCAGAACAAGACAGATGAAGGCCGCAATATGGTTCCAGGCGAGCTTCGTACCGAAAGCCGCCATCGAGAAGAGGATGAAGATCGTGAGCGTAATCACTTCCTGAATGACCTTGAGTTCAAGAAGCGAGAACGGACCGCCGTTGCCCTCAAAGCCGAGGCGGTTGGCCGGCACCTGGAAGGAATATTCAAAGAGCGCAATGCTCCACGAGAAGAGGACGACCGCCCAGACGGGCCAGAGCGTGATGAGTTTCATGTTCTGAAGCTTCAGGTGGAGGTACCAGGCAAGCGTCATGAAGACGTTCGAGACGATGAGAAGACCGATGGTGGTGAGGCCTTTGGAAAGCATGGCAGCGACGACGGGAAAAATCATGAGAAAGGCGCCCGCCTCTTTGCGAGGGGACGCCTTGGAATTGGGAAGCATAAAGCTTTTCTGCGAAGCATTCTTCCCGCGAGGAAGCCGGATTCTATTAATCCTTCAGACCTTCCTCAATAAAGGCCTTGAGCTCGCCCGGGGTCTTCACTTCGACGAGGCGGTTTTCCTGGGGCTTGCCGCCCTTGAAGATGATCATCGTCGGAATGTGCTTCACGTCGTAGGTTTCGCGGATGCCGGGGCATTCATCCACATTGGCGCCCGCGAAAACCATGCGGTCGGAATACTGCTTCGCAAGCGCCATGAGGAAGGGCTGCGCGCGGCGGCAGTCGATGCACCAGGGGGCGCCGATCGTGAGCAGAACGGGCTTCTCGGACTTGAGAAGATCGGGGATGGTATCAAGGTTGACCATGACGAAATCAGACATTTTTACTCCTTGGGCTGGACGGGCTCCGTGCGCCGATCGGGGATGAGACGGCATCGCAGGCGCCAATCATATGTTCCTCAACTCTACCCGAACGCACGGAAAATCTCTTCCGACTTTCGGGCGAGATCTGTTTCGATCTGCCGAGGCTGCCAGTCGACGACACATTTCATTACATCCTCGAACTGACGGTTTTTTGGGGGAATCAATCTTTCGGGTGATCCCCAATTGGTACGCGCACGGCACCCGGTTCGGTATCATCCGTAAACTCCAGAATTCAATCGGAAGGACCGCAACTACTGGTAGTTATCGCAATTCATTTGCGCTAGATATTGTGGCCTGCATTCTTCCACGCGACTCCCTGACGGGGGTTTCGCTCGCTTTTTCGAATAAAAACAAGATGTCAGTAAAGATTGATCCGAGCCGGGACGCGCTCTTTGATGAACTCGGCCGCATGCGCCTGCGTGAAAGCTACATGCGTCCCGAGGAAAAAAGCCCTCAGGAACGCTTCACCTTCGTGGCGGAGCATTTCGCGAGCAACCCGGAGCACGCGCAGAGAATTTACGACTATGCGAGCCGCCACTGGCTCTCCTTCTCCACGCCGATTCTCTCCTTCGGCCGCGGAAAGCGCGGGCTCCCGATCTCGTGCTTCCTCACCTACATGGAAGACAGCGCCGAAGGGCTCGTCGACACGCTCTCCGAAGTGAACTGGCTCTCGATGCTCGGGGGCGGCGTCGGCATCCACGTGCGCATCAGAAGCGCCGATGAAAAGTCTGTGGGCGTTCTCCCGCACCTCAAGGTCTACGACGCTGCGTGCCTCGCCTACCGCCAGGGCTCCACGCGCCGCGGCTCCTATGCGGCCTTCCTCGACGTGAGCCACCCCGACATCATTCAGTTCATCGAGATGCGCAAGCCCACGGGCGACCAGAACATGAAGGCCCTGAACCTCCATCACGGCGTCAATATTCCCGACGCCTTCATGGAGAAGATTGAGGCTTCGATGCGCGACGCGAATGCGGACGACACGTGGGAGCTTCGTCACCCGACTACGGGCGAGGTCGTCGACCGCGTGTCCGCACGCGAAATCTGGCAGCGCATTCTGGAAATGCGCATGCATACGGGCGAGCCCTACCTCGTCTTTACGGACACCGCCAACCGCGCGCTCCCCTCGTGGCTGAAGGACAAGGGGCTCCGCATTCACGGCTCCAACCTCTGCACGGAAATCTTCCTTCCGACCTCGCGCGACCGCACCGCCGTCTGCTGCCTCTCGTCCCTCAATCTCGAATACTTCGACGAGTGGAAGGACGACCCGCAGTTCATCACGGATGCGATGGAGTTCCTCGACAACGTTCTTCAGTACTTCATCGATCACGCGCCCGATCAGATCGCGCGCGCGAAGTATTCCGCCATGCGCGAGCGCTCCGTGGGCCTCGGCGCCATGGGCTTTCACGCCTATCTCCAGAAGCACGGGATCCCCTTTGAATCCGCGCTCGCCAAGTCGATCAACATGCGGATCTTCCGCCTCATCCGCGAAGGCTGCAAAAAAGCGGACGAAATCCTCTGCAAGGAACGCGGCGCCTGTCCGGATGCGGCGGACTCTGGGGTCGAACGCCGATTCTCGCACTGGATGTCGGTGGCGCCCAATGCCTCGTCCTCCCTCATCATGGGCGGAACGTCGCCTTCGATCGAACCCTATCGCGCGAACATCTATCGTCAGGACACGATCTCGGGCGCCTACATCATGAAGAACCGGTTCCTCAAGCAGAAGCTCGCGGAACTCGGTCTCGACAACGACGACGTCTGGGCGGACATCATTGCGCACGACGGCTCCATCCAGCACCGCGAGGACATTCCTCAGGAAGTGAGGGACGTCTTCAAGACCGCCATTGAAATCGATCAGCGCTGGATCATCGACCTCGCGGCCGACCGTCAGCAGTTCATCGATCAGGGTCAGAGCGTGAATCTCTTCTTCCCGCCAGACGTTTCGATTGCCTATCTCCACGCCTGTCACTTCCTCGCCTGGAAGAAGGGCCTGAAGTCCCTCTACTACAACCGCTCGGACAAGCTCCGCAAAGCCGACCGCGTCGGCGTCAAGGCCGAGCGCCGCCGCATTGAGGACGAAGTCGACATGCGCGCCGTTGCCAACAATTCCGAATGCCTCGCCTGCGAAGGCTGAGAAGCCGCCAAACTTTTGTGGAAGCCGAATTCAAATGACCGAAGAACAGAAAAGCGCCGGCGGCCTTCTCGAAGGCCGCAACTACTACAAGCCCTTCCAGTACCCGTGGGCCTATGAAGCCTTCATGCAGTCCGAGCAGATGCACTGGCTCTGGACGGAAGTCCCGATGATCGAGGACGTGAAGGACTATCAGCAGAAGCTCACCGAAAGCGAAAAGGACTTTCTCACGAAGATCCTGCGCTTCTTCACGCAGGGCGACATCGACGTTTCGGGCGCCTACGTCAATACGTATCTGCCGAAATTCCGCCAGCCTGAAGTCCGCATGATGCTCTCGAGCTTTGCGGCCCGCGAAGCCGTGCACATCGCCGCCTATTCGCATCTCATTGAAACGCTCGGACTCCCGGAATCGATCTACAACGAGTTCCTCCAGTATGAAGCCATGGCCGACAAGCACGACTTCTTCAATGAAGTTGAGAAGGACGACCAGGACCTGGCCGCCCAGATTGCCGCCTTTTCGGCTTTTACCGAAGGCATGCAGCTCTTCTCGAGCTTCGTGATGCTTCTCAACTTCACGAGAAACGGCACCATGAAGGGCATGGGTCAGATCATCGCCTGGTCGATCGCGGACGAGACGCTGCATACCGAATCGATGACGAAGATCTTCCGCGAATACATCAAGGAGAATCCTGAGCTCTGGACCGACCGGCTTAAGGCCAAGATCTACAGCATCGCGGAAACGATGGTCGATCTCGAAGACAAATTCATCGACCTCGCATTCGGCGTCTCCGAAATGAAGCGCCTCACGCGCGAGGACGTCCGCAGCTACATCCGCTACATCGCCGACCGCCGTCTCATGGGGCTCGGCATGAAGGGAATCTTCCACTCAGAGAAGAATCCGCTCCCCTGGGTGGACGCCATGCTGGGCGTGTCACACACCAACTTTTTCGAAAACCGTGTGGTCGACTATGCCAAGGGTGCTCTTACGGGCGACTGGGGAGATGTCTGGGGGAAGGCATCAGATTGATTATTATGAATTTAAGACTGTAGAAAATACTTTTTTGCAGTCTTAATATTCGTTCTGTAAACAGCCATAATGCGCCAAAAAAACCTCTTTGGCCACCACTCTGGCCACCAGGACTTGTTCAAATTTATTGATCACTTCGAGTTCATTTCACGTTTCGATGAACGTTGCGCGGACGCAAATCACACCCAATCCGTACGCGTAAAACCGGGCATCAATAACAACTATGTTGTTACAGCATCGACCATTCCAACACTAGGTTTCGCTTCGAAGCTGAAGCAGAGACGCTGTTAGTAAAAAATAAGGTGCAGGAATAAAAAAAGGCGCCCACCCTCTTCCCAAACGGAAATTAGGTGTGCGCCATTTTTTTAATTCAAGCTTCTTCGACAAAGGAATGAAACCGAAAGCAGCAGTTTGAACGACGATCAGAAACCTTCATTTGAGTAGGCTTCCTGCATAGCAGGATCGTCGTCATCAGCAAACTGAGGCTCATCGAGACTTCTCTGAATAAATTTTTCAGGGAAGAAGTTGTGCGCCCAGTTGCTGATGAGCAGTACGGCCACATCTCCGAGAATGTTCTCGACGATGACGTCCGTATCGTCGCCGTTCATGCGGCCGTGGATAATGTCTCGGCCGATGGCAGTCCTCAAGTCGATGACGCTCTCCATGAGACGCTTCATGTCGTCGAGCGTGACTGCGGCCGTTGAAGATTTGATTGCATGCATGGCAAGCCTCCGTAACCAGTGCTGGAGACTACATGCACCCGAATGGGGGAACAGCGTCCCCGCAGGGTAATTTGATTCTCCGGCTCAAACGAAATGGTTGAGCGATTCGGAAAGAATACTCAATGTCCGACTTCACTTTCTATGCAGGAAGTGCCATCAAAGCGGCTGGAATCTTCATCCTCCGTTACGGCTCTTCCCATGGCAGCTTCCATCAGGAACTGAATGTTTCGGTAGCCTTTCAGCGACCCACTATTTAATGTATGGAATCCCTTGATTTTTCCGCTCTGGGAATTCGCAGACGCCATTTCCTGACAAAGCATATGCAGCTCGAGGAGGCATCTTAAGATCATCTCCGATGACCGTGCCCGCTGAGGAAGCGCAGAGCTTTCTCAGAGCGCTTCTTTTGCTTTCCCGACATTACGATGAATTCATCCATACCGTCAATTCCGTATGAGTAGCTGGCGTCATTTCGAAAAAGGAACGATCGGATCTCATCCGGCATTGGGAGTGGTGGCTCAATACGGTCGCCAGATATTAGCCTTGACGGAGGATGATATTGAAATGCCGGTTTCTGAAAAGGAAATTGAAGAATGAGGCTGAATGTTCGCAGAGTACTATGCCTGGAATATCAAGTCCGAATTTTCACATCGACATGGCTTCCCATGCTGTGGAATAGAGCAGATGCAGCATCAGAAATATCTGCACTTCCAATCACTCAAATAAACTTTAAATCAGCGTGGCATAATTGAGCTTCTATTTTGGAATCTCAGCTATTCATCCCCCTTCATCTGCAGCCTGGATGTGCCGCATCGAAATGAAGATTTCAGTTGGGGAACCAGAAGCGGGATTCTTTTCACGCAATCCAGGGGTCATAGATATGGATACCAATGCTTTTGATTTCAATTCCGTCGCCGGCAGACTCAGCGAAGTCGAAGAAAAGCAGAAGGCGCTCGATGCCGAGCGGGCAGCTCTCCGCGCCGACGTTCTCGCGCAGTGCCGCAAGTACGCTGAAATGTTCAAGTTCACAGCCAAGGAACTTGGCATAGCCTGCGAAGCCGCAGCCCCTCAGCCCAAACGTGTTCGCTCCGCCGCTCCTGTGAAGCCCAAGTACAAAAACCCGGACGGTGAGGAAACCTGGTCCGGCCGAGGCGCCAGGAAGCCGGAATGGTTTCAGAAGGCAATTGATGCCGGATTCTCGCCCCAGGATATGTTAATCGAACAGTAGTAATCATAATTCGATGGCATTTCAGCCCTTGACCCCATCAAGGGCTTATTTTTCTGCTGCCACGCGCGGAATATATACGTTATCGATGTTTGTATAATATTTGTCAATCATTTAGCGGGAATCGACTATCTAAAAGAATATGAATTCAGCAGTACCCTACTCTAAGCCTTGGCTGTCCTACGCTGATCAGATTAGTCTTTTGCAGAGCCGTGGATTGATAATTACAGACCACGCTTTGGCAATAGAGCACCTCGAAAGAATCGGCTACTATAGACTCAGTGGTTACCTTTATCCCTTTCGAACAACTGTTAAAACGCAAACCAACAAAATAGAAGTTAGAGATCAATTCAAATTGGGAACTGGCTTTGGTGATATAGCAGCGCTGTACGTCTTTGATAAATCCTTGAGGCTTCTCTTAATGGACGCATTGGAACGTATAGAGGTTGCTTTACGAGCTAAATTCGCTTATCTTTTAGGCAAGTACGACCCTTTAGGTTATTTAGATCCTGCATTTTATGATTCTGGGAATGCTTCCTTTTCGTTTCCAGATTTTTCGCAAAATTTATATCGATTAATTACAAAATCGAAATCTGAATGTATTGTTGTTAATGTGGCCCATTATGGAACTGACTTACCTATCTGGATCGCTTGTCAGGCGTGGGATTTTGGAACAGTTAAGTGGCTCTATAAAGGCCTGAAATCGCAATTTAAAAAGGAAATATCGAGAGAATTTAACGTCAGCAGGCCGTCTACATTTGAATCATGGCTTCTTTCTCTTAATTACTTAAGAAACATCTGCGCGCATCATGGCCGTCTTTGGAACTTAAATATGATTTGTAATCCTAGTTTCAAAGGAACCAGTTTGGACTTGAAGCATGCAGGAATTAATCAAAATCGATGCTTTGCATTGATTTGCGTGATTTCTTACTTACTTGGAATAATTTGTCCGAGATCTCAATGGAAAAGTAGATTAAATAAATTGATTAAAGACTTCCCTGATTTATCTCATATCCAAGTGGCCCCATACGAGAATCAAGCAAGCTTAACTATCCAGGCAGCGGGCTTTCCGAAAGATTGGGGTGGTTTCTAATAATTCCTTTTTCCAAAAAAGAAAGCCCCCGGCTGTAGGCAACTAATGTCACCAAACCGGGGGTCATGCTTCTGTTATTAGAGCAAAGTTTAATCTAACTGTCAATAATTCATTAACAATTTGATGTAAATATTTATATAAAACAATAATATACGTATTGTTGTGCGTTTAATACATCTTTTCGTCATGCAGATCTTGCTCTTCGGATCTGCAGCGTCCTCCCGGGATATCTAAATAAACGGACTGCACGCAGCCATTCGCAGGTTCCGTGCATCGGGCCGCACTAACGTCCCATGGTTACTGAAGTAACGCTGCTGTGCAGAACTTTGCAAGTCAAGACTGTCACCCGGCGGATGGCCTTCAGATCGAGAGAGGCGCTAGCACTATTTCGATGAAACGAAGGGACCCAGTGCAAAGAGGTGCATTGGGTTGCCTTCGCACGCATAAGCAAAGCCATTTTGCAGATAAAAGCGCTCAGCTTCCTCGGAAATTGGATGAACAACTACAGCCGCAACACCGATGGATTTTGCAATTTCAATAGAGGCTCTGATGGCAGCCAAAAGCATTGATTTCCCAAGACCGCGGCCTGCGTATTTTTTATCTACAGCGAGCCGGCCGAGCAGAATCGTCGGGACCGGGTTCGGCATATTCCTTCGGTATTTGGCTTTTAAATCGCCATGCTCGACCGAATGAGCGGCAAGGCAGAAATACCCGGCGAGTTCGCCCGACTCAGTGGATACAACATATGTGCGGCTGCCTCCCGTCTTATCGTTGTGAAGCGCCTTTTGAGCAAGCCACCGATTGAGAGGTTCGGAACCGCAGTCAAATCCGGGCAATCTGGCCTCATCTGCCTGCTGCAGCGGCCGGGGCGGCAGAAAGCTGGCCATCAATCCTCCCAGACAGGCTTGAATTCAAGAAGGCGTTTCCGCGCAGCACTGACCGCAGGATCTGCTTCGGGATTCATGACTTTATCCATGAAGGCATCAAAATCCTCGGCAGACAATCGGGTTGCGCCGCTTTCCTCCCGAAGCTCGAGGTTCAGGTTTCGAATCGCTTCCACCACCAGCGATGTCTTGGTTCGTCCGGTTGACTCGGCTAAAGAGTTAAGAACTGAGTTGTCGAAGTCGCTAAGTCGCAGGTTCAAAGTCGGCACAATGATCCCCGTAATGAAAATTGCTTTACAACATTTAGTCTATCAGCAAACGACAGTCGCTAAAGCCTGATGTCTGTATTCCGTGGGAGCTCACGAAGGTCTCATCATTGAAGGTTCTTCCCTGCGGTTAGGTAAGCCTCTCTGAGTTCTGAAATCTTTTCACCATTACTCCGTTCTCCTCCTGAAACTTCGAATCTCATTGAACGCAGCTTGAGATCCCATAGATGCTGCTCGCATGGAGTCCGGATCCAGCCAGAAGCACTGGGTGTCCACGGCATGCATCAAAAGATCATCTGCTTCAGGTCTGCACTTCTTCTCAAGAGTATTGGGCGGTATTTCTTCATCAGAAAAGGAACCGCTTTTTCCGCCTGTCGCGTAAAAATTACGCATTCTAATTTTTAAAATGGACATTTAGTCCATACAACTGTAATAATTACGCGCACCACGGACAAATCGGCCATCATTAACGCCTCGATGCCTTTCACAGGGGCTCGAGGAGGAGATGAGAAATGCGATTGTCCGCCCTTAAATCGTTAACGACCGAAGAGTGCCGCCGCAGGCTTGCGGCAGGACAGATCACCCGGTTCCAGTCAATGTTTCGAGACTATCTCAACGGCGAAATCAGCTGGCCGCAATACTGCGGTCCGGATGTAGCGTCCTTGCGCGAACGGCTCAACCTTACTCAGGAAGCCCTTGCTGCACTTCTCAAGGTTTCGCCCAAGACGGTATTCCGCTGGGAAGCCGAAAAAGAAACGATCCAGCCCAACTACTGCATTGCGCTCTGCATGCTCGACAAGCTCGGCGAAGGCGTATTCACGCTGATGGATGAGCACCAGCAGCACTTTACGCTCGAGGCCGCGCCCGAGAGACGGGACAACCTCACCGGGGATCTCGCTGATTCCGTCCGCTACAACCTTGAAGCCAACCGCAGGGACGCCGGGTTCCCGGAACCCTTCGACGGCAAGGCCGTGGCGGATCTTCGCCGTCGGCTCGGCCTCACCCGCAGGGGGCTCGCGGAAGAACTTTCGGTGTCGCCCTCAACTGTCGACAAGTGGGAGCAAGGCGACGTGGCGCTCCGCGGTCCGGCACTGACGATTCTCAAAATTCTGTGGCATCAGGGACTCAAGGCGCTTCCGCCCAGAAGTTAATTCCCATCCTCAACTCCTCCTCCAACCCTTTCGTGATTTTCACCCGATGAACGCACGCTACGCCCTCATCCCGATTCTCGGCGCATCCGCGCTTCTCCTTTCCGGATGCTTCTCAACGCTTCAGCCGGCTGTCGCTCCGCAGTCAAGCACGACCGATCCGATTGCCGAAGCGCAGTACATCCAATACAACACCAGCACGCGCGCCAACGCCCTCATTAATTTCGGCGGCCTCGACAAGGACTACGCCGTTGAGGAAACTGCGTCGCACCGCACGTTCGATCATGTGTGGCTCGCCAATCCCGTCATTTTTCAGGATCACCTGACGCTGGACGCCGCTCAGCTTGAAGCCCGCTTCTCTGAAATCTGCACCAATCTGCAGGGAGCGGTGAGTCAAGAAGGCTGGTGCGTTGACGCTGCAACGCGCAACTACCCCCTCTTCTGGGCGAAGACCAATCAGTTCTCGCGCGACGTTCAGGGAATCGCGAATAAGTATTCCGGCATCTATGTTCTGGCGCCCGCTACGGGCAAGGACCATAAGGACCCGCTCTGGCTTCAATTTGCCAAAGGTCAGGGCTTCCTCGGACGCGACGAACGCCGCGCGCAGGCAAAGGAGATGCTGAAGGACGGCAAAGGCGTCATGGTCTGCCGCACCGTCACGCACGGCATGAAGCCCCTGTGGCGCGGACAGGACAAAGGCTACATCGAGGAGACGGCGAACAAGCGCGTCAAAATCCGAATTTTCGAGTCAGTGAAGGACCGAACGGCCTACGGCGGCGCGAAGGCTCGCAAGGACGTGAACAACGAAACCATCTGGGATCGTCCGGACAACTGGTACATTTGCGAGTGATCTCCCGGGCTCTCCCTTAAGCGGGGAGCCCGTTTTTCACAAACCCTACTGGATCTCCATTTTTTACATGAAGAAAACCCTCCTCTGCTCTCTTCTCGCCGCTTCTCTCCTCGTCTCCGGCTGCGTTTCCTATCGTGCAGGCAAAAACGGATTCGACGCTTCAACCGTCGACCCGTACGTCACGCTCAACAAAACGACGCTCAAGGACGTTCGAGCTCTTCTCGGCACACCTACTCTGACCGCCCGTGATGCGGAAGGCAATCTCATCGTGGGCTACGGCCTGGTCGGACACAACCTCGGGGCCGGCATTGCGCGCAATCTTACGAAGAGCATCGCGACGATCGGTCTCGGATCGAAGAGCCGTGAGTATGTCGTCAAGAACGTGCTCTTCAAGCTCAACAACGACAACGTCGTCATCGACTACAAGAAGAACGGCGCAAGCTACGTCACCCGCTGGCGCTTCAAGACCTGGAACGAATGCGAACGCACCCTGACCGACGAGGAAGTCAATTCTCCCGTCACCTACGACATCGATCAGGTCTGTGAGGTGTACGCCGAGGAAGTCGCGGCCAAGACCGGCGTTCCGGTTGATGAGGTGGATACCGGGAAGGAATTCCCCTTCTGCTACATCTCGTGCCAGACCGAGCGCGGCGCCAGGGCTATGTTCGGCGAGCTTGCGAACGTCGACATCAGCGTCTCGAAGGAAGACGGCGACAACTCTCAGAGCAAGCTCATCTTCAAGTAATGGAATAAGACACTACTTTTAGTCTGCACCGCCGCGATTGCACGAGTCTTTCTCGGCGGCTGCTTGACGACATTATTTCAAGCAGGCTCAGTGCTCGACTGGCTGCCGCACTCTGGAGGTTTGGAATTCCTCTTCTGCTTCATCGACCCATAAATTCGAACGTTCCGGGGAAATCCCGGATCCAGCCGCAGCGGTAGTCGAAGAAGAAATGCTTCGTCCGGTGTGGCAACCCCTCGAAATGTATCTACATTGGATATCCGATGCACGGAACTATGCTACGATGATGATGGCCGTCTAAAGGAGATCTTTCAATGCAAACGTCGCTTAAACAATGGGGAAACAGTATTGCTGTTCGTATCCCTCAGGCATTGCTTGAACAAGGTAATTTTCAAAAAGATGATATGTTCGATATCAAGATCCGCAATAATGAGATCGTTTTGAAACGCATTTCCTCCAGTCGTCAAAAAAAATTAGAATCCATGCTGTCTAAAATTACGCCTCAAAACATTCATAAACGCATGGATTTTGGAGCACCGGTTGGTAAGGAATTGCTGTAATGTCCAACCATTATGTTCCAGAGTGCGGAGATATTGTTTGGCTTGATTTTAATCCAGTTCTGGGCCATGAACAGGGTGGACGCCGCCCTGCTTTGGTCTTATCTCCCTCTTCCTATAACGGAAAAACCGGCCTGATGATTTGCTGTCCAATGACAACAAGGAAGAAAGGATATCCTTTTGAGGTTGTTTTATCAGAAAACCCAGATTCCGTTGTCCTTTCTGATCAAATAACAACCGTCGATTGGACGCAACGTCATTGCGATTTTAAGGGCCGCATTACGACAAATCAATTGGCTGATGTCCGAGATAATATATCCCTTCTCATATCACTTCCAAGCTAATTGTTTTTACGAAAATAATATAACCTGGATTAATACAGGGAGAAGCAGCATAAAAAAATGCTGCCGCTCCCTCATTAATCACAGTTAGAACCGGAAGACGGTTTTCGCTGAGAACATGCCGCTTCTGGTGCTGTCGGAGAATTCGAGACCGGCGCCGAGACCGATATCCCAGAACTTTCCTGCCTCAAACGACAAGCCAAGCTCAGCAAATCCATACGTCTTCTCACGCTCAAGCTCAGCCGCGTCTCCGTGAACGCCGTAAGAAACCTCCATCTTCGAGTCGTCGCGCTTAAGGAGATGCGTCATCCCAAGGAGAGCATAGGGTCTGAACGCAACTCCCTCGCTTTCCCCAAGATACTGCCATTTCACCTGTGCCGTAGCCTCTACATCGCTGAGTGTTGTGCTTCTGTAGCTTATGCGCCCGAAATTGGCACCGAAATCCGTATGGAAGTCATCAAGCTTCGAGCGAACCCAGAAAACGCCAAGGGACGGCTCAATAACATGGCGAGGCAGGAATTCGATCGAAGCGCCACCGCGCAGACCGGCGGTGTACTGTGAAGAACGGAAATCCGCTTCGCTCTTAAGGAGCCCGTGCATCATCATGAGATCAGCGTCGCCTGAGGACCTGCCAGATGCAAACAAAGCCTCACCCCATGGTTTGAATACATCGGATTCAACGGGGAAGTTCATGCGTCCGGCGAGCCCGAGGAGCCAGCCGTCAGCATCAGTGCGGTCAATGTTCTTCCGTTCGTCAGTCCTTGTGCGGTCCCACATGCCGAATAGCATAAGAGAAGCATTTTCGGAATTCCAAGATGCCCCTGCGAAGATCCCCGTTGATACGGAGTCTGCTCTGGTATTCGCCATCGTCCTGTTTCCGACCGCGAAATAGGGTTCGGCAAAGAAGGCAAACGGCTTCCCGGCGCTGCCGGCTCCTGATGCCGCCTGTCGATCGGTCATTCGATACATCCGATGACGGCGTTCTGCGTCGCTCGCCAGAAGGTCGGATGCGAGCGTTCTGCCCTGCGCCTTGTCGGCGTTCATTCTGACTTCTGCAGTCTGATCAGCTAATGTTGAACCGGTTGAATAGACCGAGAAAAGATCATCTATGCCCTGTATGGCCTTGAATCCGGGCTTGCCGGTTAGATCCGGATTGATCTCTGCAGTGCCATTCCCGTCGTAGAAGACAAAGAGATCTCTGATGTTGATGGGATCCTTGAACCCAACATCTGGAAGAACATATAGAGTAGCATTCTCCCAGCTAACAGTCCCGGCACTTTCACCGACTGAATCCTGAACCGCTATTGGTCTCTCAGAGAGAGCGGTACCCCCCTCCCCGGCACGTACTGTTATTGCAGAAATATCAATCTGCCCGTTATTAGATGTGCGCGCAAAGACAGCATGATTACGGTCGCCACCGCTCGTTTTAATGAAGCCGTAGTTGGCCACTTCAACGCGAATTTGAGGAGCATGAGCTTCCGCAAACATGCCGTAAACCTCTACGGGACTGGAATCGTCAGTAAATTGCAATTCAGCGGCTTCACCGTTCTTAGTAAGGGACTTTTCAACCGAGGCCTTGGCAGTGATCATTCCTGTATTGACAAGGTGAATGGTATGAATCAGAGGTTCCGGATACTGAATCGGCGTTGAGATTACTGAGGCGGATTGTGCGTCATAGTTTTCATAAGACATGAAGCCGCCCCGCATTCCGACCACTTGAAATGAAGCTATGAAATGTTCAGAGGTCGTCGGATCTGTCGGACCTAACGCCTTAATTTCAGCATAGTGGCCGTTGCTCTCATATCTCCCGAGCGGGGCATCAATCACCGGATCAAGCGTCGTCAGCTCGTCTTGGATTTTGATCGCACCCGTGACGTTCAGAGTACCCGAATTGAAGACAAGAACCGGATCCGCTGCAGGAGCGCCAATCATGCCGATCGAACTAACGTAATAGAACCCGTAGTTGCGGGCATAGGGCGCAAGATAGTAGCGCAGACTGTAATCTTCACGCTCGAGAACAGTGCCTTCTGCAGGCAAAGCGAGCGTACTGGCAAACTTAATCTGCGACTCGGCCGACATATCGGCTTCTGCAACTGCTGAAACGTTAAGTGTTCCTCCGTTTAAAGTCAGCCCGCTTCCGGAACTGGAAAGGCCAATCGCAAACGCCGAAATATCAGTGCGCAGTCCTTGATTGAAAAATACGCCGACATCAAGCGTTCCGGATAGCTCCGTCGGCTTATTATCGCCGCGAACCGGTGCATTCACCCAAGTAGTTTCATACCCGCGAGTTACATCTGCGATGCTTATATCAAGACGATTGGAGTTTCTCAGAGTAGCTAATGAATAAGCTTCCACAGTTAAAGTGCTGGTATTGACTCCGGCAAAGCCCTCTGCAGAATCAGTGACAACAAGAGTTTGATGATTATTGCCAACGACTCCTGTTTCACCAACCCAATCGGTAAAGTCACGAAAATCTTCAAGATTCCAATAGAGATCGCTGATGTAATCTTCAGGAAATTCTGGATTAGAGAGCGTTAAAGAACCCGTTTCATAAGCAGAGACGGAGAAGGCAGCAGCGGACAAAACTGCCGCTACAAGAAGCGTTTTTTTAAAACCACCATAGGCAGACTTCGCACGGCTAAAGCGTGCCGGTGGTGGGTTTACAGGCTTAATTGATTGCATTATTTGCTCCTTAGGGGGAGAACCCGATCAGGGATCGGTCAAATTCACTATAACTCGATTCGGCATTACTTATTTTCGCCTCATTGCTCTCTGTTTTTGGTTGTCTTTTAGCAGCTGATCTAGAAAAGAGATCTGCACTACTTGTTTCATGTCGAGAGGCCTGAACGTCCCCTTCAAGCACTTTTGCTCATGTGCTTCCATCGACAAAGAAAAAGCCCCGGGCGGTTCAATCGCACCCCGGGGCTTCTGGGATTCCTGAAGAACTAGCGGCCAAGCTCCGCTCATTCATCAGAGATTCTTCTTCATGAAGTCCTCAATCTTGTCAAACGGAATCACGTTCGTCTTGTCGTAGAGATCAGTGTGGTTTGCGCCCGGGATGATGAGGAGCTCCTTGTTGTCGCCCTTCAGCTGCTTGAAGGTGTCTTCGCTGAAGTAGCGCGAATGCGCCTTCTCGCCGTGAATGAGGAGAACCGCACTGCGGATTTCGCCCGCGTACGTGAGGAGCGGCATCGTCATAAAGGAAAGGGACGAAGTCATGTTCCAGGCGCCGTTGGAGTTGATGGAGCGCGCATGGAAGCCTCTCGGCGTCTTGTAGTACTCCCAGTAGTCCTTCACGAACTGAGGTTCGTCGCCCTTGAGCTCCTCCGGAAGGCCGGGTGCCGGCGCATAGGTGCCGGACGCATAGTCTTTCGTGCGCTGAGCGTTCAGCTTCTCGCGGAGCGCGTAGCGGGCATCCGCATCCATGGCGTCGAAGTAGCCGCGGGCGTTGACGCGGCTCATGTCGTACATGGTCGATGCAACCGTCGCCTTGATGCGCGTATCCATCGAGGCCGCATTCACAGCCATGCCGCCGAAGCCGCAGATGCCGATAAGACCGATATGGTCAGGGTTGACTTCGGGCGAGGTCGAGAGGTAGTCCACTGCGGCGCTGAAGTCTTCCGTATTGATGTCGGGCGACGCCACATTCCTCGGCTCTCCGCCGCTTTCGCCCGTATAGGACGGGTCAAACGCAATCGTGAGGAACCCGCGCTCCGCCATGGTTTGCGCATAGAGCCCCGAAGCCTGCTCCTTCACCGCGCCGAAAGGTCCGCTCACGGCAATCGCGGGGAGCTTGCCTTTGGCATCCCTAGGCTTATAGGGGACTTCCATAAAATAAATGCCTGTAAATTCTGAAAATTTCAGAGT
>ERZ1034901.846-NODE-846-length-22963-cov-99.020648_pt1 | contig 22963 bp, 17 predicted proteins | sample MGYA00520628_ERZ1034901 | MGnify/ENA primary metagenome ERZ1034901 (study PRJEB33766, sample SAMN09781783) | gut metagenome | biome: gut microbiome | host: Homo sapiens | place: Madagascar | study: EMG produced TPA metagenomics assembly of the PRJNA485056 data... | reverse complement strand
AGTGCAAATATAATAGAAAGGGCAGAAGCTCCTAGCCCAGGGCATCGCCCTGGGTATAATGGCAATCAGCAAGGCGCCCTGTAAGGGCAAAAGCTTTGTATATTGCCTGGTATTTGAAGGCTTTTGCCCTTACAGGGCGACAGGGTTGCGTCCATAATAACCCAGGGCGATGCCCTGGGCTAGGAGCTTCTGCCCTTTCAGGGCGTGTGGAACATACTTGCGAAATTTCAGTTTATTAAATATTTGCGGAAACTTTTAGCGTGTATTTTTTGCAAAGGTATCCATCGGGTACCTTTTATATATTTACTTATTTTTTTTTGCTTATGATGAATTCAAAAATTCAGAAGGCGGAGGATGGCAAGAATGCCGGCTCTGCCAAGAAGTGTGTGCAGACTGGTAAGAAGGTGGCCGACAAGAAGGAAGCCAATAAGAAACAGGCTGCACAGGTTGCTGTGTTTGAGAATCCGGAGTTCGGAATGGTTCGCACTACTATAGATGAGAAGGGCGATCCTTGGTTCTGTGCAAAGGATTTGTGTGATGTGCTCGGGTATAGGAGAGCGTATGATACAGTAAAACAGCGTGTTAGTTCTAGTGATACTATAAAATATAGTGTCACTAGAACTGTTAAAAACCGCTATGGCGAATGTAGTGGAAGGGGTTTGGTTGTTCAGATGATCTTCGTCAACGAGAGCGGTTTCTATGCCCTGGTGCTCGGTTCCAAGTTGCCATCGGCGGTGAAGTTCAAGGATTGGGTTACCACGGTGGTGCTGCCGCAGATTCGCAAGACGGGCGGTTATATCCCGGTGCATGAGGGGGAGAGCGAGGAGGAGACGATTCGCAATGCCGAGGAGATTCTCCGTGCCACCCTGAAGAAGAAGGAGGAACTGCTGGAGCAGCAGAAGAAACTGATCGAGGAGCAGAAGGCCCGATTAGATGGGCAGAAGGCTTGGATAGCAGACCAGGATGCTCGGTTGATTCAGCAGAAGGCTTTGCTGCATCAGCAGGAGATGCAGATGGGACTTGACAAGAAACTCATCGGTGAGCAGGATGTGGAAATCCGCAGACTGAATGGCGTGGTGGATGAGCAGGTGGTGAATATCGCCCGAAAAGGTGAGAACATCATCCATCTGGAGCACCAGGTGGATGGGCTGATGCCGAAGGCTATCTACTCGGATAATGTCTTGGATTCCGTTTCCTGCTTCACTACCACCCAGGTGGCGAAGGAGCTGGGGGTTACGGCGCAGGAGCTGAACCGCTCATTGTGCGCCCTGCATATCCAGTATTACCAGAGCGGGCAGTATATGCTCTATGCGGAGTATGCGCACATGGGATTGGCGAAGAGCCGCACCCGATACAATGCCTTCCTTGATACGAAATGCGATGGCAGAAAGGAGAAGATGGGCAAGGCGGTGACGCATACCTATCTGGTATGGACCGAGAAGGGCAGGAAGTTTATCCATGATCTGGCCCACAGATTCTGGGAGCTTGCTGAACTGTATGAGGTGAAGAATTTGGGATAATCATTAAAAATGGAAATATGGCGATAAAGCAACAGGTAATGGCTTTAAATCCGGCACGCAAGGGCAATATGGGAAGATTGAATTCTTCCCAGCCCCTGTATGTCTATGACACCCTGATAGCACAGCCGTGGCTGAAGGGTGTGATTGCGCAGATACGTGGGGAGAAGGCTATCCCCGGCGTAGATGCTGGTGATGAAAAGGCGGTGAAGAAGGCGCGCGAGGGGCTGAAAAGACAGCTGCCTATCCGTGCCATTCATTATTCTAAGTTCAGGAATAATCACCGCTCTAGTGAGGATGCAGTGCCTGAAAGCTTCCTCTTTCAGACTACCATCGATGTGGATGATGTGGATTATGTGGATGCTGCACTGGAGAAGGCTCGTGAGCTGAACTGCAGCAACACGGTATGGAAGGGGAAGCTGCTGCATCTGGAGTATTCGGCTAGAAAGAAGCTGCATATCGATATCCGTATGCCGATGGGTATGACGATAGAGGAGACGCAGAAGGCGTATTGCGAGGCGGCTGGGATTCCCTACGACAAGAGCTGCATCACGCCGGAGAGAATCATCTTTATCACGGATAAGGACTCGGAGATTTACCGCTCCAAGGAGTGGTATGGGTTGCTGCCGGATGAGGAGATCAAAGCCCGCAGAGAGGCTTTCCTGAAGCGTGGCTTAACGATTGATGGAAGGGGGACGGCTCGCTACAGCTTGCTTGCCGGGGATTGCAAATCCCCGGAACGCCTGGCGGGGGACTTTCAGGGGCAAATACCTAGAGATAGTAATCATAAAGTTCAAAGTTCAAATCTTAAAGTTCAAAGTAATGACGATGTTCAAGACAATCGATTTCAGGGCACTGACAGCCATTCTGCTGTTCCTTCTGGCGCTGCTATTCAGCCTGCCCAACTTGGTAATAGCCATCGTGCTGATGATGATTATATCAGCCATACTGGAGGCTCTCAGAATGCTGATGCCAAGAATCTGATAGCCTTCGACCTCTTCCAGGAATCCGCAGGACTGAAGGGGATGAATATTGATACCGTCGGGTCCAGACATTCCTCTCTGCTCGCTATTATGAGCGCTGGCGCTTCTCGTGTGATGAGTGAGGAGGAACTGATGAAGGTGGTGGCGAAGAGAATGCCGAGCTATTATCAGGAGAATGACTGCCATCAGCTGATTCACGATTTCTATGCGAAATATGGGGATAGCTCCAAGCCGTTTTCGAGGGATGTGATTCGCGTGAACGCTTTGGCGGAACAGGCTGCTAAGAGCTTGCTTGCCGGGGATTGCAAATCCCCGGAACGCCTGGCGGGGGACTTTATGGGGCAAATACCTAATTGCAAATCCCCGGGACGCCTGGCGGGGGCAAATCTCAATGTTCAAAGTAACGCCTGTGTTCAAAGTTCCGAAGACGAGGATTATCCTGCTCCGCCTCCGATGCCCAAGAAGCTGCCGAAACTGGTGGAGCTGCTGATATCCAAGACTCCGGAAATCTATCAGCCGGCTGTGGCTTGCGCCATTTTCCCTCCGCTGGCTACCCATCTCTGGAGAACGAAATTCAGATATATCGACAACGTGGAGCACGAAGCTACCCTGATGACCTGTCTGCTTGCCGGCACCGGTGCAGGTAAAAGTTGTGTGCAGAAACCTATCGATTTCATTATGGAGGATATCCGTAAAAGAGATGCCGAAAACCTGAAGCGTGAGAAGGAATGGAAAGAGGAGATGGTGCGTAAGGGTGCCAACAAAGATAAGCGCAAACGTCCTGAGAATCTGATTATCCAGGAGATTGATGCGGATATGACCAACCCTGCCTTCGTGATGCGTACCGCTGAAGCCAAGGAACATTTCCTTTATACTTCGCTCAACGAAATCGACCAGTTTGATGCGTTGAGAGGTATCGGCAATCAGCAGTTCCGTATCATGTGCCTCGCCTTTGATCCAAGTAACAAATTCGGACAGTCTCGTGTAGGAATCCAGAGCGTTACCGAGCGTGTCTGCGTCCGCTTCAACTGGAATGCATCTACTACCATCGACAAGGGACAGCGGTATTTCGCGAAGGTGCTGACCGATGGTCCGCTGAGCCGTATCAACTTCTGTACCATCCCGGAACGGGAGATTGGTGAGGACATCCCCATCTATGGCACCTATGACGATGAATTCAGAAATTCTCTGAAACCCTACATCGAAAATCTCTGCATGGCGTCGGGATTGGTGGAATGCCAGGAGGCGTATGATCTAGCCGTGGTATTGAAGAATGAGAATGCCGAGTTTGCACGTACTTCGCAGAACCGCATCTTCGAGAATTTCTCGTTCCGTGCCAACGTCATCGCCTACCTCAAGGCGTGCGTGCTCTATGTTGCCAACGGCTACAGATGGGAGCCGGAGATGGATGATTTCATCCGCTGGAGCGAGCGTTACGACCTCTACTGCAAGATGCGTTTCTTCGGCGATATGATAGCCCGGGAGAACAGTGCCGGCGAGAAGAGTTCGAAGCGTGGACCGGAGAATCTGCTGCAGCTGTTGCCCGATATCTTCACCATGCCGCAGTTGGATGCCATCCGTATGGAGCATGGATTGAATGCGAAGGGTACCCGGAATGTGATCAAGCAGTGGATTTACCGTGGGTATATCGAGCGAATCTCTCCGCCCGGCGAGGACGGGAAAAGTGGTTACGGTTACAGTAGTTACAGTTTCAAGAAGCTGAAGTACCGCCATGATGGGCTGGTGCTTGAAGCTTGATTTTTAAATTAATTGAATATTTATGGAAATAGTATTGAAGCGTATAGCCAAGAAGAACAGCTATACCATTGGTCGCCTCTATATCCTGAAGGATGAGGAGGTAGAGAGTATGGTTCACTCTTCATGGATGAACCCACAGTTGAAGCGTTGGTTCGAGCATAAGATAGATGCCGGCAAACTGACGCAGGAGTGTTATTTCTGCGACACCCTGGAGCCTACGTGGCGCAACCTGAAGGGCGTGGAACTCCAGCCCGAGGAAGTGAACGTGCGCCTGGGCAGGGTTTCGGGCAAGAAGGCGCAGAAGATGAAGGGCACTACGGCGATTCCCGAGGGTACCTATCCGTTGCTCGTCACCAAGTCGCCCCGCTTCAAGGAGTGGCTGCCGTATCTGCAGGGTGTTCCTGATTTCGAGGGCATCCGCATCCATGCCGGCAACTATCCCGACGATACGCAGGGCTGCATCCTGGTGGGCGAGAACAAGGTGAAGGGTATGGTGGTGAACTCCCGCATCTGGCTGCATCGCCTGATGAAATGCATCAGCGAAGCGAGAGAAAAGGATGAATCCGTCTGGATTACCATCATCTGATGGGGCTGATGGCTCTTCCGATTGGGGGCAACTGCTATAGATTACTTACAAATATCATCAGGATTCTCGGTCTTTTTTATAATATTAAGACCGGGAATCCGTTATTATTATCGAAGATAAAAGTAATCAAAAATAATAAAAAAAAGAAGAAAAGAAGAAACAATGCTCAAGATTGTAATGATCATGCTATGCGGAATTGGTACGGGGTACCTGCTCCGCAACAAGAAAATGAGTTTTATCGGCCGTATCATCACGGCACTTATCTGGGTACTCCTCTTCCTGCTCGGCATCGAGGTGGGAGCGAACCCTCGTATTATCAATGGTCTTCAGACCCTGGGATTCGAAGCCATCGTGCTTACGATAGCCGGAAGTCTGGGTAGTGCAATCTTTGCGTGGGCATTGTGGAGATATGTCTGCAGAAAGGAGGCTGGAAATGAAAGGTAGTCTGATTATCGTAGGCTTCTTCGTGCTGGGCATCATCGTGGGAGTGTGGGATGTGATTCCTGCCAGTTTCCTAGCGAGCGACGTGAGCTATTATGCCCTCTGCTGCCTGATGTTCTGCGTGGGTATCAGCATCGGTTGCGATACCTCTATCCTGAAGAGTTTCAGAAAGGTGAATCCCCGGCTGATGATGCTGCCGGTGATGACCATCCTGGGAACCCTTGCCGGATGCGCGGCTGCCTCCCTGATACTGGGACACCGTCAGCTCTCCGACTGTCTCGCCATCGGTTCGGGCTTCGGATACTACTCATTGTCGAGCATCTTCATCACGCAGTATCGGGGTGCCGAGCTGGGAACCATCGCCCTGCTTGCCAACATCTTCCGTGAGATTCTCACCCTGCTTGGTGCGCCCCTGCTGGCGAAGTATTTCGGCAACCTGGCGCCTATCAGCGTGGGTGGAGCCACCACGATGGATACCACGTTGCCTATCATCACCCGCTATTCGGGCGAGAGCTTCATCATCGTTTCCATCTTCCACGGCTTCTGCGTAGATTTCTCCGTACCGTTCCTGGTTACCTTCTTCTGTTCGCTCTAACGGCTTCCTTGCCGCTAGAGCTTTCTTACTTTTTTAGAATCCATCCAGCTCGATGTATTCATCATCGGCTTCAGATTCTGGGGCATTCGAGTCATCGAAGTAAATGCCGGTATCGGTATCTTCTGCGGGCTGGCCCTCGATATCGATTCCATTGTCTTCAGGATTCTTCTTCTGAGAATCATTTTCTTCCTTCAGAGCATCTTCCTCCTTCTGGGAATCCTTATCCACTACGATTTCCGTTGGTTCCATCAGCAGGCGCATCTTGCTGATCTTCAGCGGTGCAAAGTGACGGGTATAGAACTTGTCGTAATCATCATACGAGAGATTTCTGCCCAGAAGCTCGAGGTTCGGCTCGCTGATCACGTAGCTTCTCGCCTTGGAAATCAGACGGAGGATGCCGGCTTGCTGATGCAGCTCGTTGGCATACTGGCGCGCCTCGTCGTAGTTCTGGAAACCGCTTACCTGCAGGCGATGCAACCCCTGGAGGTCTTCGATGCTGATGTCGAAATTGCGCGCCATATAGGTGGTGAAGTTATACTTGGCTACCTCGAAGAGCAGTTGGTTCTCGTTGACGGAATCTGGACTGTAGGCGAGCAGGAAGACAAAACGGTCGTTGCGGTCGGCAGAGAATCCTTTCTGCTGGGTGGAGTCCTGGGAAGTGAGCACATCGCTGCGTTTCGCCCAGACATTGCTCAGGTCGAACTTTCCGCCGTAGAGTCGTCTTCCGGCATTCACGCCGTTTACGATCATTCCAGCCATCTCGCTCAACCGGCTGTTGGGGTATTGCGCTATCACCTGGTTCATCTTTTCCAGACATTCGGAAACCTTGCCCTCGTTGAGCTGGGTCATACCGCTGATGAAGAGGAACTTGTCGCGGTTGGCGCCAGTAGGGAACCGCTTGTCTGATATTTCCGAGTTGTGCATCACCACCTCGTACTTGCCTTCCTTGAATGCCTGATAGGTGAGGGTGTAGATGGAATCTTCGATGTGTACACCCATCCTTGCATTCTCCAGATAGTAAGGGTCGGAGAGGAGGGCTGTGAACTGGCTTTCTGGGTAATCCTTCTTTAGTTTATCGACATAACTGTTCGCCATCTGAGTTTGCTTCTTTCGGGAATAAAGCAGATACAGATGGTAATAGGCTTCGTCGAGATGTGCGAAATCCGGGTAGTTGTCCACCAGCCGGAGCAGCATCTTCTCGCTCAGAGCCAGGTTGTCGAGCCGGTCCTTGAAGATGATTCCGGCATGGTATAAGCCATTCGCCAGGAGCTGGTTGCTCGCTGACATCTGCTCTGGGGTGAACGGAATCTGAGCCAGATAATAAGCCCGCTGATGAGGGTCGAGGCTGGCGCTGTCGGCAGATGGTTTGCCGGATTCTTCCTGGGATAAAGAATGGGATAGAACGTCTCGTGATGCATCATTTAATGCATCATTCTGAAGCTTGGAATCTTGTGCAGAATCTTGACCTTGAGCTGAATCTGAACCTTGCTCAGAATCTGTTCCTTGAGCGATATCCGTTTCTTGTGCCGAAGCTACAACTGTTTTGTTGATTCGCTGCCAGTTGTCGAGGTTCTTTCGCTTGCCCCAGAGTTTCTCGAAGAGCGCCTTACCCTGGCTTACGGCTACAGGGGAATAGAAATACCAGGTATTGGTGTTCCCGAATCCGTTTCCGGAATCATTTCCGGAATCATTTCCGGAACTATTCCCATCAACTCCTCCTTCATATTCCGAATTCCTCTCTGCACCGTCTTCCCATCTCCTTCTTTCTTCCTCTTTCTCCTTTCTTTTCAGGGCAGCTATCACACGGTCGATGGCTGCATTTCTGTCTCTCTCGTCCATTTTGGCAAGAGACTGCAGGGAATCCTGGAGGGCGATGGCATCGGTATAAGGCACCAGCTCGTCTAGCACCTTGGAGCGATGAGCCAGTTGCGGATAATCCTTTCTGTCCTGATCGAGCAAGCCGATTGCTTCGCCATAGCAGCGCTTGGCATCGACATATCGTCCGGTTTCCCAATACAGATTGCCCAGACGCAGCAGGAGTACACCCTTCTCAATACCGTTTCGGGTAGCCTTCCGGTTGCCTTTTTCGTAGGCATAGATGGCACGCAGGGTATCTTTCTGGGCCAGGTGGATGTTGCCGATGGCATAATATACCTGGTCCTGATATTCCTTGTTCTTATCCGATGCCGCCATGCGCTTGAGTCGGTTGAACATCTTCCTGCTGTTGCCCGAAGCCAAGACCTCGGTGATGGCGATGCGGGCATTAAACTCCAGTTCGTAGGGCGGATTGAGCCGGATGACGTGGCGGAAAGCCTGATAAGCCTCCTGCCGGTTGCCGATGGAAGCCTGCAACTGTCCCATCAGATACCACTGGCGGGCTTTCTGCTTGTGTCGCATCTCATGGCTTATCACCTTCCTGAGATAGGGAATCGCCTTCCGGGCATCCCCCGTGTGGATATAGTAATCGGCGAAGGCATAATCCCATTCCTTCTGGGCACGCCAGTGGATGGAATCGCGCTGGATGTTTCGGATCACATCTTCTGCATCGTAGGTCCATCCCTGCTCGATATAGCATTTGGCAAGCCAGGCGCGCGCCTTGCCGTAGATGGCAGGCTGGGTGGAGTAAAGGCGGCTCATATAGGCGAAGGTGGCAGCGGCCCCCTCGAAATCCCCCTTCTGGAATTGCGATCGGCCCATCAGCATCCACGCTTTCCATAAAAACGGATTGTATTCCCTGCGGCTGAGCCATTCGATATCTTTCGCCGTCTTTCTCTTGCCGGGTTCCCATACGGGGCGGCGCTTGATGCTGTGCTGGTGGATGGCTTTCTCGCATTTCTCGATGGCACGGTCGAAGTTGGCTTTACCCAGATCGCGGCTGTTCTTGTTGCCTACGGTATAGAGCGGAATCTGCTCCGTGAAGTTGTCTTGGTTGCCTTCTTCCTTCTCCAGCGCTCCATCAATATATGCTACGGTGCCATTATAATAGGTATTGTATCGGGCATTAAAGGCATGCCACCACCTGCTCTGCGCCGTATTCTTCTGCGTAGAGCATCCCGTAAGGATCGCTGCAATCACAGCGAGTCCTATCAGAAAAAGGAGCTGGATGGGGCTTTTGCCTTTCATGTTTTCTATTGTTTATCTGGCATCTTTCTCCTGATGCCCAGGACGATTTTGACGAGTGCGAATATCACGATGCTGATGAAGATGATGGTGGCACCCGATGGCACGTTGAGCAGATAACTGATGTAGAGACCGGCGATGCAGTCTATCCATCCCAGGATGATGCTTGCCCATATCATCTGCCTATAGTTATAGGTGAAGAGGTTGGCGGTCATCTGCGGAATGGTGAGCAGGCTGATGGCGAGCACGATGCCCACCATTTTCAGTGTAGCCACGATGGTCATGGCGATGAGCGTCATCATCAGGTATTCGATGGCTGTAACCGGCAGGTGCTGCGAACGGGCGAAGGTACTGTCGAATGCGATGTTCTGGATAGGGCGCAGGAGAAAGGTGAAGAGGAGGGCTACGATGAGGGTGAGCCCGCCCAGCAGCCACAGGTCTGCGCTGTCGATGGCAAGGATGCTTCCGAAGAGGAAGGAGGGCAGGTCGGGCATGAATCCTGGAGTCAGGAAACAGCAGATGATGCCCACGCTCATTCCCAGGGTCCAGAACATGGCGATGGCGGAATCCTTTCGCACATCTTTCTTGCGTGATATCCATTGCACTCCGAAGGCGCTGAGGATGGCGAAAACCATGGCGGAGAGTATCGGATTGATTCCTGTAAACACACCGATGCCGATGCCTCCGAAAGAGGCATGGGTGATGCCGCCGCTGATGAATACCAATCGGCGGGTAACGATGTAGGTTCCGATAAAGCCGCACAGGATGCTTGCCAGAAAGGCGCCTATCAGTGCGTTTTGGAAAAATGTATATTGTAGTATATCCATGCGTTTACTTTGAACTTTGAACTTGGAGCTTTGAACTTTATGATTGGCAAAGCTGCTGATCTTAGAGCTGCAAATTTCTAGCTTAAAAAGCCGATGACTTCATCCTTCAGCTGGTTGGGCAGGTTGATTCCTCTCAGAATCAGGCTTCTGTTCCATCCTGCCACTTCTTCCGGCTGCATGGTATAGAGCACTTCCGAGAATTCCTCAACCTCCTCATCGGTATAGGCGTCGGCATCCCGACCGGCAAAGCGGTCGAGATCCTCATCATCGTAATATTCTATTTCTTTGGTGGCGGCTTCCATCATGCACTCCTGCTCGCACTTCGAGTTCTCACCGTTGCAGGTGTTGCACGATACGCCTTCCTGCAAAGGTTCCTCGTCTTCCCCCCTGCGGTGAGATACGATTCCGAATATGGCGCTGATCAGGCCTAATGCCACCAGGGCTAAAACTAAATATAGCATAAACAATTAACTATCAACTATTAACTTTCAACTATCTCAAACCCTACTTTCTTCAGGTCTTCCCAATAATGAGGATAGGATTTGCTCACTACCTCCGGATTGTTGATCTCAATCTGAGGGAACTTGAAGGCGAGAGGGGCGAATGCCATCGCCATACGATGATCCTCGTAGGTATCGATTGGAGCAAATGAAGGATCGCAGGTTTCGCCATCCCAATACAGAGTGTTGTCGTTTTCATCGTGGATGACATAGCCCACCTTCTTCAACTCTGTCTTCAGTGCCTCGATGCGGTCGGTCTCCTTGATCTTCAAGCTGGCAAGACCCGTGAACTTGAACTTCACACCCAAGGCGCAGCAGGCTACCACGATGGTCTGAGCCAGATCCGGAGAACCGGAGAAATCGTAATCGAATTTCGGCAGAAGACAGCGGTTCGCCTTCAGCATAACATTCGAAAGATGGTCATGGTTCTCAAATTCACTTTTCACTCCCAGCAGACTGAAGATGTATTTCACCACGGAATCTCCCTGCTTCGAGCAGTCCATCAAGCCTTCGAGCTGGATTCTGGAGTCGATGTTGCCATTCAGAGCCATCATCTCATACCAGTAGGAAGAAGCACTCCAGTCGTTCTCTATCATATAAGATGTCTCCTTGTAAGGCTGTGGCTTCACGGTGATGGTGTCCATATCCGTCCAGTCGGCATCGGCACCATATTCCTTCATCGTCCAGAGCGTAAGGTCGATGTAAGGGCGGGATGCAATCTCTCCTGTCAACTTCAGTTCCAGTCCGTTCTTCAGAATCGGACCGATCATCAGAAGCGCCGAGATGTATTGTGAACTGATATTGCCCACTACCTCCAGGTGTCCGCCTTCCAGCGCCTTGCCCCGGATATGGAGTGGGGGATAACCTTCCTTCTTCTCGTAGGTGATGTCGGCACCCAGATAGCGCAGGGCATCTACGAGGATGCCGATAGGGCGGTTCTGCATGCGCTCGGTGCCGGTGATGGTATGTTCGCCTGTGGTGGCAGAGAGATAGGCGGTCATGAAACGCATGGCTGTGCCAGCCGCCTTGATATTGATGACCTCTGGCATATTCTGAAGGGCGGCAACGATTACTTCCGTATCATCGCAGTCGCTCAAGTTGTCGGGATGGATATGGCTTCCAGCCATCGCACTGATTATGAGAGCTCGGTTGCTGATACTCTTGGATGCTGGCAAGTTGATACTTGCGTTCAGTTGGCTTGGTGCCTTGATGGTATATTTTATCATACGCGTACCTTATATTATATATATTTTAGTGCAAAAGTACAAAATAAAAAGTATATACGCTAGTTTTCTTGCGAAAAGTTTTCAAAATATCTCAAAAAAAAGCTTGGGCAGCCGTGCTCTGTTTTCATCTCTTGCTATCAATATGTAAACGAGATAGGGGTATTATGGGGGTATATTGAGATATGCCTATTTCAAAGTGTAAAAAACGACCCCCTAAAATGTCAAATTGTAATTTTGTGTGCGTTTTCTTTCAAAAAGTAAAACCGACCCCAAAAATAACATAAAATAGCGTTAAGGAATGATACAACTTACCGGAATTTGTAGTACCTTTGCATCAGAAAAAAGAAACAACAGACAATAAGTAACAATCTAAAAATAAAGAATATGAAACGAATTATATTATTCTCATTGATGGCTCTCATGACCGTAGCTACTTTCGGTCGCAAGCACGTAGAGAATGCAACAGTAGTAGCAGACACTATTTTCTATGCAGAAAATATGAGTAATGTAGCTAGTGCAGATCAGGCTAGTTATTACAGATTGCTGATGACTACCGGCGCTGGCATCAATAAGAAGGATGTGTTCCAGGACTTCTATATGAACGGTAATCTTCGTGCCGAGGGTGGCTACAGCTTCATCGATCTCGGTAACGACCGCAATACTATCTTTAATGGTGAGGTTACTACTTACTACAAGAATGGTAAGGAGAAGTGGCACGGAAAGTATGTTAACGGCAAGCGTGAGGGATACTTCACTCTCCAACTCCGTGAAGGTGGCGTGGCTATCGTTCAGTTCAAGAATGGTAAGTCTATTCACAATTACTTCATGGTAACATACAAGGATGGTACCACTGAGAAGAGAAATCTCTCTGAGATTCAGTCTTTGATGTAGAAGATCTCTAGAATAGAAAATCTCTCTTAAATTAAATAGAAAAATCTCTCTTATATAAATTAAAATTTTATGTTGATATGACCAATATGGGGATGGCTTCCGGGAGGAAGGTACATCCCCTTTATTTTTCTGATATATGCATAACTGAAAAAAGGTCTGGCGATGATATTCGCCAGACCTTTTTACAATATTTAGAGTGCCAGGTCAACCTCTACCGGGCAGTGGTCGCTGCCCATGATGTCGGTATGAATCTTGGCTTCTGTAATCTGTTCTCTCAAGCGGTCGGATACCAGAAAGTAGTCGATGCGCCAGCCGGCATTCTTCTCGCGTGCCTTGAATCGGTATGACCACCACGAATAGGTAACCTCTTCGGGATGCAGATAGCGGAAGGTATCTGTAAAGCCGTCGTTCAGAAGCTCGGTCATCTTATCGCGCTCCTCGTCGGTAAAACCGGCATTGCGACGGTTGGTCTTCGGATTCTTGATATCTATCTCCTGATGTGCCACGTTCAGGTCGCCACAGACCACCACAGGCTTCTTGGCATCCAAGGCCTTCAGAAACTTTCGGAAATCATCTTCCCAGGTCATACGGTAATCCAGTCGCTTCAACTCGGTCTGGGAGTTCGGGGTATAGCAGGTTACGAGATAGAAGTTGTCATACTCCAGGGTGATGACTCTTCCTTCGTGGTCGTGCTCCTCCACGCCCATACCGTAGCTCACGCTCAGTGGCTGGTGGCGGGTATAGATGGCTGTGCCCGAATATCCCTTCTTCTCGGCATAGTTCCAGTAGCTTTCGTAGCCCTCGAACTTCAGGTCTAGCTGACCTTCCTGCATCTTGGTCTCCTGCAGGCAGAAGAAGTCGGCATCGAGCGCCTTGAACTGGCTCTCGAAGTCCTTGCCCACGCAAGCACGCAGGCCATTCACGTTCCAGGATATAAACTTCATATTACTTTGAACTAATTTAGATTCTCTTGTTCTCACCTCTGAGCAGGCTCATGAACTCCTGACGGGTGTTCAGTGAATTGAATACGCCGCTGTAATCGCTGGTAGTAGTGATGGAGTTCTGCTTCTCCACGCCACGCATCTGCATGCACATGTGCTTAGCTTCTATCACCACCATTACGCCCTGAGGATTCAAGGTCTCCTGGATGCAGTCCTTGATCTGCTGGGTAAGGCGCTCCTGCACCTGAAGGCGGTGGCTGAAGATATCTACCACGCGGGCAATCTTGCTCAGTCCGGTAATCTTGCCGTTAGGGATGTAAGCCACGTGTACCTTGCCATAGAAAGGCAGCATGTGATGCTCGCAGAGAGAGAAGAAATCAATGTCCTTCACAATGACCATCTGGTCGTATTTCTCCTCAAAGAGGGCATCTGTCAATACCTTGTGGGCATCCTGATAGTAGCCGCGGGTCAATACCTGCATCGCCTTGGCTACGCGCATAGGAGTCTTGACAAGTCCTTCGCGCTCTGTGTCTTCACCCAGGAGCTTCAATACTTCCTTATAGTGTCCTGCGAGTTCATCCAATCCCTCGCGAAATTCTGTTTCTGGATTCATATCTTATTTACTTTGAACTTTTAATATTGTACTGTAATCTGTCCCTTTACCAGGCATGCCTGTCTGTATCCCAGGGCTTTCACCTTGGCAAGCACCTTCTTAGCCTCGCCCAGTTCGCGGAAGTTGCCCATGCGGCAAATCCATCTTGGCGAGTAGAAGTGCACATATACAGGCTGGTCTGGGAACTTCATCTTGATGTTGTTGCCCGTCTGTTCAGCCTTCAGTCGGTCGTTGCGTGAGTTACCTCCGGCAAAGATCTGTACTCTATATCCTGTAACCTTATAGCTTCTGCGCATTACCTTCTTGCGCATGTCCACTACAGGCATCTCGGTTTCTTCCTGATGTGTCTCAGCCTTCTGTGCATTGTTTCCATGCTGTTTCTCCTTGGCAGTTTCGTGCTGTGGCTCGGCCTTCTTGAGCGAGTCTGGAGTCTGCTTGTGAGAGTCCGGAGTCTGCTTGTGCTGGGCAGCTGGAGTTACTTCTTTATGCTGAGTATCTGTTGGTTTCTTCTGTGGTTGTGGGGTAGTCTTAGTCTTATCGTCCTGTGGATTCACCTGATTCGTATTAGTTGGAACCTGTTTTCCGTTCACCAATTCGTCGATAGCCTTGCTTTGGTGTACGGTCACGACACCCTGTCCTGGATTCTTCTGCTTGAGATGATCCAAGTAAGTCTGCGCATTCATCTGGATAGATGAGCAGAGGATGAAAATCAATAATGTGACGAATTGTTTCATGACTATACCTTATTTAATATATATATACCTTTTATTAATATATAATGTGTCAGCAATCTGCTTCTGTCATCCTATTAAGATAGGGAAAGGGATGCCACCAGGAAAGAAGGCATCCCCTTTGGTAAATATCCTTGTGAGATTACTTCTTCCAAGCGTCGATGATACCCTTGAAATCAGCAGCCTTCAAAGAAGCACCACCGATCAAACCACCGTCGATGTTTGGCTTAGCGAAGAGCTCAGGAGCGTTGCTAGCCTTGCAGCTACCACCGTAGAGGATTGATGTCTCCTCAGCAGCCTCGTTACCGTACTTCTCTGCTACGATAGAGCGGATGTATGCCAACATCTCCTCAGCCTGGTCAGAAGTAGCAGTCTTACCTGTACCGATAGCCCAGATTGGCTCGTAAGCAAGGATGATGTTCTTCCAAGCGTCAGCGCTCAAGTGGAATACTGAACCTTCCAACTCTGCCTTAACTACCTCGTTCTGCTTCTCAGCCTCACGCTCCTCGAGAGTCTCACCGCAGCAGAAGATAACCTTCAAACCGTTAGCCAAAGCCAACTCTACCTTCTCCTTCAAGATCTCTGCAGTCTCGCCATAGTACTGACGACGCTCTGAGTGACCGAGGATAACATACTGAGCACCTGTGCTCTTTACCATCTCAGCTGAAACCTCACCTGTGAAAGCACCCTTAGCCTTGTCAGCGCAGTTCTCAGCACCGAGACCTACAATCTCTGAATCCAAAACCTGAGCTACAGAAGCCAAGTGGATGAATGGAGTACAGATTACTACGTCACAGTTTGGCTTGTCAGCTACCAATGCCTCGTTGATCTCCTTAGCGAGAGCAACACCGTCCTGCAGGTTCATGTTCATTTTCCAGTTACCTGCTACAATTTTCTTTCTCATTTTTCTTTTCTTTTTAAAAGTTGATAATATTCTGTTTGAATTCTCTTTCTTTCTGATCCAGGCGCCCCATGCCCAAAGTCGGTCGGCGATGGTAAGGAGTACCAGCGGGATGACAAACCAGGAGATGATGCCGGCTATCTTCTTGGCGGCACTTACTTCCGGCATCTTGCCGATTTCAGTCTTCTCCAGCGGTTTGCCTGCCAGGTCTGCCATCTTAGGCAGGTCGTTGTGGCTCCATTTCCTGATGATGGTGCCGTCTTTCAGCAGCAGCAGTCCCGGGTTGCTGCGTATCACGGTCTTCAGCGTCGTCTCGTCTGTGATGTAGAACGGGTATTCCGCTCCCGTGATGTCTTGCCAGTGCCTGATGGCTTTCTCCGTACTTGCCGTGAGGCAGAGGAATGGATATCCATGGTCGGTGGCATATTCGTATATCTCGTCAATGCTTCCGAAGTTGCTGTCATCGGCAAAGTCGAGATGCGGCGAGATGAGCAGGAAGGTGTAGCCTTTGCGGTGAATCACTTCCTGGGTGATGTCTTCGCCCGTCTTCGTATCTTCTATACTGAAGTCGTGGATAGGGGGCACGTAGCCTTCTCCGGTCTGCACCGTCTTGCTGTCGATGAAGGTCCAGGTAGAGTCGGGATAGTTGTCTATCGTAAACTCCTTCCGTTCTCCGTTCTTCTCCAGGATGAAGGTGGTGTCAAACTTCGGCTGCTTGGCTCCCTTCGGAATCTCCATACCCTTGGCGATGTTGGCGCCGATGTGATAAGGGCGGAAGTCGAACTGCGGCAGATACCACAGGCTCCAGGTGCTCATCACGATGGAGAAGAGGAAGGTGTAGTTGATCACCACCCACTGTGTCTGTCTCGAGATGAGTCTCGGCATCTCCAGCGGCTTTCTCCAAAGCAGGACGGCGAATATCAGGAGGATGATGTTCTTGATGAATGTCTCCATATTGGTGAGCACTACGGCATCACCGAAGCATCCGCAATCCTTTACTGGGTCTGCGATGACAATCCAGAGTGTAATCAGCGTCATCACAATCATCACGGCAAGGGTAATCTTGCTCGTCAGTCTCCGTCGGATGGCGAAGAGAAGGAAGATACCGATGGCAAACTCAGCAGTGGCAAGCAATACCGACATCACCAGGGTGCTCCAGTCGGGAAACATCCAGTCGATATGCAGCGCTTCCAGATAATCGGTTATCTTGTATTGCGTGCCCAGTGGATCCATTCCCTTCACGAATCCTGAGAAGATGAAGGTTACAGCCACGAGCAGTCGCCCGATATTCACCGCTGTTTTTGTTATAATCTGCTTTGCCGTCATATCATTTTCCTCTTTTACCTGATAGAATGAACCTTCTTATTATAGAATGAGCCTTCTTACTTTTCTCCCATTTTGATGGCACCGAAAACTGCGTAGTTGATGATGTCCATATAGTTGGCATCAATGCCTTCTGAAACGAGTGTGGCTCCTTCGATATCCTCGATTTCCTTTACTCGCTGTATCTTGGTGAGAATAAAGTCGGTATAGCTGCTCACTCGCATCGATCGCCAGGCCTCGTCGTAGTCGTGATTCTTTTTGAGCATCAGTTCCAAGGCTTCCTGGGCATGCTTGTCGTAGAGCTTCATTGCCTCTTCCGGTGTCATATCTACTTCATCCACGAATGGCTTTTCCAGCTGGATGAGTCCTACGATACCATAATTAATAAGCGCGATAAACTCCGGACGGATGCCTTCGCCTACGAGTGATTCTTTCTTGATTTCAAGCGAGCGGATGCGCTTCGCCTTGATATAGAGTTGGTCGGTTAAGGAAGATGGGCGCAAGATTCTCCAAGAGGCTCCATAATCGTGAAGCTTCTTCTCAAATAACGTTCTACATTCTCCCATAACAACTTTAAACTGCTGTTCTGTTTTCAATAAATCTGCCATAATAATTTCGAAATTCGGTGCAAATTTACGCATTTATTGTGAAATAGCCAAATATTTATTTTGTATTTTACATTATTTGCAGTAACTTTAGACAAGTTACGCTGCATCTCAACAATAAAAATAAAAAAAGTGCTTTTTTATTTTGTATTGTCTTCGATTTGCAGTAACTTTGCACCCCGAAATAAAATGAGTATGAGAAATTTGACCAATGCCGAACTGGCGCAAATACTAGATAAGGATATTTTTCACGAGATTTCAGAGGCGGCGGATGCGCTGTCTGTGGAATGCTATGTAGTAGGTGGATATGTGCGCGACCTCTTCCTGGAGCGCCCTTCCAATGACATCGATGTCGTGGTGGTGGGTAGCGGAATTGAGGTGGCTTCTGCCCTCAAGAAGAAGCTGGGAAAGAAGGCACATCTCTCGGTGTTCCGAAATTTCGGAACCGCACAGGTTAAGTATAAGGATACAGAAGTGGAGTTCGTGGGAGCACGAAAGGAGAGTTACAACCGTGATTCGCGCAAGCCGATTGTAGAGGATGGAACCCTGGAGGATGACCAGAACCGTCGCGACTTCACCATCAATGCAATGGCGGTCTGCCTGAACAAGGAACGTTTTGGCGAACTTGTCGATCCGTTTGAGGGTGTCTATGACCTGGAAGATGGCATCATCGCCACTCCGCTAGATCCGGATATCACCTTTTCTGATGATCCGCTCCGTATGATGAGATGTGTACGTTTTGCTACCCAGCTCAATTTCCAGATAGAAGATGAGACTTATGCCGCTCTCTCGCGCAATGCCGAACGACTGAAGATTATCAGTGGCGAGCGTATCTGCGACGAGATGAACAAGATCATGCTCTCCAAGCATCCCAGCAGCGGCTTCTATTATCTGAAGGATACCGGACTGCTCGATCTCATCCTGCCGGAACTGGTGGCGATGGATAAAGTGGAGACCCGCAACGGAAAAGCCCACAAGAACAATTACGACCATACGATGGAGGTTTTGGAGAATGTGTGCAAGCACAGCGATAACCTCTGGCTCCGCTGGGCTGCCCTCTTCCATGATATAGGAAAGCCGAGGAGCAAGCGATGGGACAACAACATCGGATGGACTTTCTACAGCCATAACATTATCGGTGCCAAGATGATTCCTAACATCTTCCGCCGTATGAAACTGCCGATGGATGCCAAGATGAAGTATGTGCAGAAACTGGTGGAGCTCCACATGCGTCCGATCGTGATAGCGGATGAAGAGGTGACTGATAGCGCCGTGCGCCGACTGCTGAATGATGCCGGTGATGACATCAACGACCTGATGACGCTTTGCGAGGCTGATATCACCAGCAAGAACCAGGTGCGCAAGCAGCGATTCCTGGATAACTTCAAGATGGTGCGCGAAAAACTGGTAGATCTTCAGGATCGTGACTACAAGCGACTGCTCCAGCCATGTATCGACGGCAACGAAATCATGGAAATGTTCCAGCTCAAGCCATGCCGCGAAGTAGGCGTACTGAAGCAGTATCTCAAGGATGCCGTGCTGGACAACAAGGTGGCTAACGAGCGCGAGCCGCTGATGGAACTCCTGATGAAGAAAGCCCAGGATATGGGGCTGAATATGGCAGAAAACTTAAACAGAGAATAATTTTTGTTAAATAACGGCTCCCTGCGAGCCGTTATTCGTTTATTATTCGTAATTTTGCACCGCTTTTTAAAACTAAAAGCATTGTTTCAGTTTCCGTCAGAGGGCGGTATATATAATAAGGTATGACATAAAATAATAAATTATAATATAAATAGGTATGAAAATTAAAAACGTTTTGTTTGTTGCAGCAGTTTGTGTTCTTGCTGCTTTGACATCATGTGGTGGAAGTAAGAAGGGCGGTCTGCCTAACTTCGGCGACGATGAGTTCGCTGTGGCTACTATCGGTACTTCCAGCGCCGCATTGCAGACTACCTATCCTGCTACCATCAAGGGTATTCAGGATGTAGAGGTACGTCCTAAGGTTTCTGGCTTCATTACAAAGGTTTTTGTACATGAGGGTCAGACTGTTTCAGCAGGTCAGGCTTTGTTCTCTATCGATAGCGAGACCTATCAGGCTGCAGTCCGTTCAGCTGCTGCCGCTGTCAATACTGCCAAGGCTCAGGCTAACACAGCAAAGTTGACTTACCAGAACAACAAGAAGTTGTATGATAGCAAGATTATCGGTGAATACGAGCTTTCTACTGCTGCAAATGGCTTGGCTACTGCTCAGGCACAGGTAGCTCAGGCAGAGGCAGCTTTGGCTTCAGCTCGCGAGCAGTTGGCTTGGTGTACCGTTACCAGCCCTTCTGCAGGTGTTGTAGGTAGCCTTCCTTTCAAGGTGGGTGCTTTGGTCAGCGCTTCTGGTCAGGCTTTGACTACCGTTTCCAACATCAGCACCATGGAGGTCTTCTTCTCACTCTCTGAGTCTCAGATTTTGAGCATGTCTAAGACCAATGGTAGTGTTCAGGCTGCTATCGCTGCGTTCCCAGCTGTTAAGTTGCAGTTGGCTGACGGTTCTATCTATAATCATCCAGGTAAGGTTGTCAAGATGAGTGGTGTCATCGATGCAACTTCTGGTTCTATCTCTCTCATCGCTCACTTCGCTAACCCAGAGAAGTTGCTGAAGAGTGGTGGTGCAGGTTCTATCGTGGTTCCTAACGATCATAACAGTGCTATCGTCATCCCTCAGGAGGCTTGCTCTCAGGTGCAGGATAAGATCTTCGTTTACGTAGTAACCAAGGATAACAAGGTGAAGTATTCTGAGATCAAGGTAAATCCACAGGATGATGGCAAGAACTATATCGTAACTTCTGGTCTCCATGTAGGCGACCGCATCGTTTTGAAGGGTATCACCAAGTTGACCGATGGTCAGCAGATCAAGCCTATCACTCTGGAGCGTTACAATCAGAAGATTGCTGAGGCTGCCAAGTTGAGTGAGTCTCAGGACAATGCTCACGCATTCGCTACTGCTATGGGCGGAAAGAAGTAATATATAATAAGGTATAAGGAAAATAGGTAAATTATGTCATTTACAAACTTTATAAAGCGCCCGGTACTTTCGACGGTGGTTTCCATCTTCTTCGTCTTGCTGGGTATCATCGGCTTGGTATCGCTGCCTATTGAGCAGTATCCGAATATCGCGCCGCCTACCATCACGGTAACTGCTACCTATACGGGTGCAGATGCCCAGACGGTGTTGAACTCTGTTGTTGTTCCTCTGGAAGAGAGTATCAACGGTGTAGAGAACATGACCTACATGACCTCTTCTGCGTCTAACTCAGGTTTTGCTCAGATCACCGTTTACTTCAAGCAGGGTTCTGACCCTGATATGGCTGCGGTCAACGTACAGAACCGTGTGTCTCAGGCGCAGTCTCTGTTGCCTGCCGAGGTTACCAGAGTGGGTGTCACTGTAACCAAGCGTCAGAGTTCCAACGTTATCATGTTCGCTCTGACCACAGACGATGGCCGTTACGACGACCAGTTTGTTACCAACTACGCCTTGATCAACGTCATTCCTCAGTTGAAGCGTATCAATGGTGTGGGTGATGTGCAGAGCCCTTCTACCCGTAACTACTCTATGCGTATCTGGTTGAAGCCAGAGAAGATGAAGGAATTCGGACTGGTTCCTTCTGATGTTTCTCAGGCTTTGGCAGAGCAGAATATCGAGGCTGCTCCTGGTAGCTTTGGTGAGAGTTCTGATATGCAGTATGAATATACCTTGCGTTACAAGGGTCGTTTGAAGACTCCATTGGAGTATGAGAACATTCTCATCAAGAGCAATACTTCCGGTCAGACTCTCCGCCTGGGCGAAATTGCCAAGGTTGAGTTGGGTGGTTTGCAGTATAACGTAAACCTGCTCAATGATGGTCAGCCTGCCGTGATGGGTATGGTTCAGCAGATTGCCGGTTCCAATGCTACCCAGATTGCTAGCGACGTAAAGAAGACGTTGGATGAACTGGAGAAGAGTTATCCTCCAGGGTTGAAGAATGTCATCCTGATGGATGTTACCGAGTTCTTGTTCGCATCTATCGAGGAGGTTATCTTCACCTTGATCATCACCCTGGTATTGGTGTTCATCGTAGTGTATATCTTCTTGCAGGACTTCCGTTCTACGCTGATTCCTATGATTGCCGTACCTGTGGCTTTGATTGGTACGTTCCTCTTCCTCTGGATCTTCGGATTCTCCATCAACCTGCTTACGCTGTCAGCCCTGCTGCTGGCGATTGCGATTGTGGTCGATGATGCCATTGTGGTGGTCGAGGCGGTTCACGCCAAGCTCGACCAGGGTTACAAGAGTGCCCTTACTGCATCTATCGATGCGATGAACGAAATCTCCAGCGCCATTATCTCTATTACATTGGTGATGTCTGCCGTGTTCGTTCCTGTATCATTCATCGGTGGTACTTCCGGTTACTTCTACCGTGAGTTCGGTGTAACCATGGCTGTATCTATCGTTATTTCGGCTATCAATGCGTTGACTCTGTCTCCTGCACTCTGTGCCGTGTTGCTGAAGCCACACGAGGAGGGTCACGAGAAGAAGATGTCTTTCGTAGACCGTTTCCACGCTGGATTCAACTATCAGTTTGAGAAGATTACCAATAAGTATAAGGGTGGTGTCAAGTGGGTTATCAACCACGGTGTCATCGCTGGTAGCCTTGTGGCTGTCAGCATCGTAGGCTTGGTTGCCCTGATGGGTACTACCAAGACGGGTCTGGTGCCTGATGAGGATACCGGTACTATCTTCGCTTGTATCTCTACAGCTCCTGGTACCTCTCAGGAACGTACAGCAGAGGTGGTAAAGCAGGTAGATAAGATGCTGGCTAACAACCCAGCCATCGCAACCCGTAACGCCATCATGGGTTATAGCTTTATCGGTGGTGCCGGTTCTAACCAGGGTACCATCATCGTGAAGCTGAAGCCATTCGAGGAGCGTCCGGGTGGATTCTTCCACCGTATCAAGGAGGCTTGTACCGGTGGCGGTATTGAGGCGTTGTTTGTCAACCCAATGGAATATACTTCTGTGTTGGGTATGATCTACAAGCAGACTGCTACCATCAAGGATGCACAGGTTCTTGCCTTCGCTCCACCTATGATTTCCGGTTTCTCTGTACAGAATGGTATCACCATGACCATGCAGGATAAGACCGGTGGTGACTTGAACAAGTTCTATGGTAATGTAAAGAACTTCCTGGCTGAGTTGAATAAGCGTCCTGAAATCCAGACCGCCCAGACTCAGTACAACCCTAACTATCCACAGTATATGGTAGATGTAGATGTTGCCAAGACCAAGCAGGCAGGTATCTCTCCATCTTCAGTATTATCTGTGATGCAGGGTTACCTCGGTGGTCTCTACGCATCTAACTTCAATGCCTACGGTAAGC
>ERZ1034901.843-NODE-843-length-23015-cov-8.795732_pt1 | contig 23015 bp, 17 predicted proteins | sample MGYA00520628_ERZ1034901 | MGnify/ENA primary metagenome ERZ1034901 (study PRJEB33766, sample SAMN09781783) | gut metagenome | biome: gut microbiome | host: Homo sapiens | place: Madagascar | study: EMG produced TPA metagenomics assembly of the PRJNA485056 data set... | reverse complement strand
GGGAGCGCGTGAAGGGCTACATCATCAAGGCAGGTACCATCATCTTCCTGTCCACGATTGTCATCTGGTTCCTCATGAACTTCGGCGATGCGGGCGAAGGCTTCGGCCTGCTTGATTCCGAGGCTCCTGACTACATGGAGTACAGCCTCATGGCGGGCCTTGGCAACCTGCTGGCCTGGATCTTCGCGCCGCTCGGCTTCGCGAACTGGCAAGCCACCGCAACTGCCGTTACCGGCCTCGTTGCGAAGGAGAACGTCGTCGCGACTGTCGGCATCATCACCCAGCTCGGCGATTTCGGCGAGGCGGACCCGCAGCTGTGGTACGGCTTTGCCCAGATGCTCGGCGGATCGACCGCTGCGATTGTCGCCTTCTGCGCCTTCAACCTACTGTGCGCGCCGTGCTTCGCTGCAATGGGCACCATCCGCCAGCAGCAGCGTTCGGCTAAGTGGTTCTGGATCACCATCGGCTACATGTGCGGCTTCGCATGGTGCGTGGGTTGCATGCTCTACCAGTTCGTTGGTCTGGCCACGGGTGAAGTGAGCTTCGGCATCTGGACCGTGGTTGCCATCATCATCGCGGCGCTCATGCTCTTCCAGCTTTTCCGTCCGATGCCGAATTACGACAAGAAGGACGAAAAGGTTGCTCGCAAGCTTGAAACCGAGAACGAGGCGGCGTAAAGTCTACTTAATGAAACTTTTGGGGACGCGCTTTCGGGCGCGTTCCCGATATCGAACTGCGGGAAAGGAGGCGCACCTATGATGGGTTTGGTTTGGACGCCGTCGACGATCGTCGTCGCGCTCGTCGTCGCCGTGCTTGCTGTGCTGGCGGTGCGCCGCATCGCGACGCGCGGCCTGTGCGATTGCCACGACCACTGCGGGGATAGCGATAGCCCTCGAAGCGGATGTGGAAGCTGCCATGGTTGTTCCGGCTGCGGAGCGGTCGACTGTATGGTGGCCGACATGAACAAGGCGCTCAGGTAGCGTGCTCGTTCACATGAGATGAAGGAGGGCCGAGCGCGAAAGCGTTCGGCCCTCTTGCTGTTTGAGGGGGCGCGGGACGTGCTTCGGTTCGCTTTCTTGAGCCATCCACCCTTTGCCGGGGATGGTTCATCAGCAAGAAAAATCACTTGTGAAGGAATTGTAAACCTCGGTTAACCCCGTTGACGCGCCAGCAAGGTTAACCTAAGATAACAAATGTCAGCAGCGAGGGTTCGAATCCCCCCTCTCTCAAGAAAACGAACCCGCTGACCAGCACACTTCTTAATGCTGACCCGGTGGTGGAGGCTCCTCTCGTCTGGCCATCCATCACAAGCCGGTGAGGGCCTACCCCCCCTCGCCCTCACCGGCCTCCTCTCCTCGAAACGAAACGCCTGCGGGCGTTTTTTGTTGTCCCGCGTACAGCGGTTCTTCCCGTCATCTCGCACAACGCAAGCCGATTGCCCGCAAAAAAGCGCCCGACCGCTTTGAAGCCCTTGCGGGTATCGAAGCGATCGGGCGCTTTTTGGAGCGGAGCAGCGGGTCGCGCGGACCTTGTGCTAGGCGAGGCGCTTGCCGAGCTCGGCTGCGGCTTGCGCCTTGTCGAAGTTGCCGCTGGTCGCCTTCGTGAGCGCTCCCATCACCTTCCCCATTTCCTTCTTCGAAGAGGCGCCGGTCTCGGCGAGCGTCTTCTCGATGAGCGCGATGAGCTCGTCCCCTGAAACTTGCTTGGGAAGGTACGACTCGAGAATTTCCACCTGCGCGGCGAGAAGGTCGGTGCGCTCCTGGTTGTTCCCCGCCTTGATGGAGCCCTCGAGCGTCTCTTTCGTCTGCTTGATCACGCGCTTGAGCATGGCGTCGACGTCGGCGTCCGTGATCTCGCGGCGCTCGTTCACCTCGATGTTCTTCACCTCGCCGTGCACCTGGCGCAGGATGGACACGCGCGGCTTGTCGTGCGCTTTCAGCGCGGCCTTCACTTCGTCTTGCAGCTCCTGGTATTTCATGGTTCCCTCTTTTCTGCTGCGCAATCGATTCAGCCTTTCCATCGTACACAATTTGGCTGGCGCATGCGGCCTTCTGCAAAAAGGCGACAAATGCCATCGATGCCGTGAACAGGTTCGATGGCGACATCACTCTTGGCGGCGTTGGGCTTTCCCGTTCGCTTTACAAAAAGTTTGCCGACACTTGTTATCATGGTGAAGCGTTCGCATCGCGGGCGCGTTCGAGAAAGGCTTTCCTCATGAACGGGACCCCTCAAAGCAAGCTCGATCCTCGGGTGAAGAATGTGTGGCGGGTAAACGACACCATCTGGATCGTGCTCGGCTACCTCTGCTGCGCCGCGCCCTTCGCCATCTGCGCTGCGGTTGAACCGGCGCCTTGGGCGCTCGCCGTCGTCGTCGTGCTCTCGGCTGTCGCTGCGGTGCTGCTCGTCGTGTTCCTCGTCGTGCTGCCGCCTATCCGCTACGTTCGCTGGCGCTACGAGCTTCACGACGACTACCTCGACATCGCCAAGGGAATCATCTGGCGCAAGCGCTACATCATCCCCTTCATCCGCGTCCAGAACACCGACACACGCCAGGGGCCGATCCTGCGCGCATTCGGGCTCTCGAGTGTCACCGTCGCCACGGCCGCGGGCGAGCACGTCATCCCCGGGCTTGCAAACGGCGTTGCCGACCAGGTGCGCGACCGCGCGGCCGAGCTTGCCCGCATCGCGCGCGAGGACATGTGATGGACGGAGTCCAAAACCGCGAGAATCGCGAGAGGCACGCGGTCCATTCCAGCTACATCTGGCTTGGCGGTCTTCAGGGTGCCGCTGCGGTGTTCGCGGCGCTTCTTGTCGGCGCGCTTCCTCAGATCATCCCCGAGTTGTTCAACTCCGACAGCCTCGGGCAGTTCGTGAACGGCGGGTTTGCGACGATTATCATCGTCCTGCTTTTCCTTGGCACGGTGGTCGTTTCGCTCGCCGCGAGCCTCATCTACCGCCTCGTGTCCTACAAGCACATCTGGTACGAGTTCGGCGACGAGGAATTCAGCTTCTATTCGGGTATCTTCAACAAGAAGCGCGTGCATGTGCCCTACCGGCGCATCCAGTCGGTCGACCAGACAGCCTCGCTTCTCCAGCGCGTGTTCGGCGTGTGCACGGTGCGGATCGACACGGCGGGCGGCGCGTCGAACAAGGCTGTCTCGGTGCCGTTTTTGCGCAAGGCCGACGCGGAGGCGCTGCGGGCCGACCTGTTCGCTCGCAAGTCGGCGGCAATCGGGGTGCCTTTTCGGGAAGCCGACGCCCCGAGCAGCTTCGGCAACGTGCTCGATGCGCCCGCTGAGGTGTGGGACGACGTGCGCGGCGTATTCGCCGGGAGCGAGGTCGACACGGGGCGCATCTCCTTCCAGTACGGCATAACCAACAGCGAGCTCATTCTCACCGGGCTTTCGAACAGCACGACGCTGGTTCTCGTCGTTGTCGGCATCATCGGCGTGTTCTCGCAGGTCGCCGATTTCGTCTCGCAGATGGCGGGCGAGGCGGGCGGAGCCGTCGCAGAAGCGCTTGCCGACGCGGGCCTCGCGCTTTTCGGCAACAGCATCATCGCCCTCATTGCCGTCGGGTTCATTGCGTTGTCCCTGTTCGTGTGGGCGATGTCGGCGCTCGGCACCTGCATCTCCTTCGGGGGCTTCAAGGCGCGTCGGCGCGGCGATCGCATCGAGGTCGAGCGCGGCCTTCTCCAGCACCGTTTCCACGGCGTGTCAGTCGATCGCGTGCAGTCGGTCATCGTGAAGCAGAGCTTCATCCGCCGCATCTTCGGCTTCTGCGAGCTGTCTCTCGGGAAGGTGGACGCGTCGAGCGGGTCGGGTGGCATGGAGGACTCCCTTTCCGAGGGTGCGCTCGTCGTGCATCCCTTCGTGAAGGCCGATCGCGTGCCCGAGATCGTCGCGGGGCTCATTCCCGAGTTCGCCGACATGCCGACCGAGCGCCGTCGCGTTCCTAAGGTGGCTCTTCGCCGTGCGCTGGTCAGGCGCACGGTCATCCAAGGATGGGGGCTTTGGTGCGCCGTGGCGCTTGCGCTTCTCCACGTGGGCGTGATGTTCGGCGTGAGCGCTTACGGCGACGATTTCATGTCGGCGGGGGAACTCTTCTGGTTCGACCGGATCGCGCTTTTGGGCTACGTCGCGTGCGCGGTTGCCGAGGCGCTCGCCGCCGTGAGCGCGGTGCTTTGGGTGCGCTCATCGTGGTTTTCGTTCAACAGACGCTTTATGCAGGTGGAAAACGGCGGCCTCGGCTCGGTCTCGGTTTGCTTGCCTCGCGAGAAGATCCAGTTTGGCTTCTCGAAGTCGAACCCCTTCCAGCGCCGTGCGAAGGTGGCGACCGTCACCGCGTGGACAGCTGCGGGTTTGCGGGGCACCTCGACCAGGCTGATCGACGCATGTGAAGAAGATGCTGCCGCATGGCTGGCGTGGCTTGTCCCTGGGGGAAATGTGATAGAGTGAAATGCATGGACACACATGCGACATCAGATTCGAAAGGCGGCCGAAGTACGGCGTCCGAGCCGTCGACGCCTGGGCCTGTCGCTTCTCAAGACGCTCCTCTGGCTAGCACGTCTTCATCGCGTGCGCAGGGTGGCCCCTCCGTGCCTCGCGCATGGACTCCTTCCCAGTTCAAGCCGCGCACCATCTCCGAAGCGCGCGAACACAAAAACGAGCCTGCGAACACATCCGCGAACGCCGATCGCGCACGCCGCAACGTTCGTGAGTACACGCTCGGCGAGGAAATCGCCAACTCCGTGACGCACGGCATCGGTGCGCTGCTCGCCATCGCGGCGATTCCCATTCTCGTGGTGATCGCGGTGCGCGCTGGGGGCGGCGTGAAGCTGGCGGCGGCGCTCGTCTACACCATCACCATGCTGGTGGAATACCTCATGTCGACGCTCTACCACGCTATCGCGGTAGACCGCGCCAAGCGCGTGTTCAAAGTGCTCGACCACAGTGGGATCTACCTGTTCATCGCGGGAACATATACGCCGTTTTGCCTGGTCACACTTGGAAATGATGGGGGAATCTACCTGGCGGTGTTCGTGTGGGTCGTGGCGCTCGCGGGCATTGCCTGCGAGGCGTTTTGGGTATTTCGCCCCCGATGGGTCTCGGCTGTGCTCTACCTTCTTCTAGGGTGGTGCGTCGTTGCGTATCTACCGGCGCTTTTGGCGAACCTTCCCATGGAGGGGCTTGTGCTTTTGGTCGCTGGCGGCGTGGTCTATTCCATCGGGTGCATCTTCTACGTGCTGAAGAAAATCCCCTACATGCACTCGGTGTTCCACGTGCTGGTCGTCGCGGCGAGCGTGCTGCAGTTTTTGGCCGTGGCGCTCTACGTGATGTAGCGGCCGCGGCGATTGCGGCGGAAGTAACGGCTGCAGCAGCGAAAGGAGCTGCGATAGCCGCGACAACTTGATCGTTCGCGCCTTCCCCAAGGCGCTTTTGGAAGATGTCGGGAGCGAACTTCCCGGCAACGTGCAAGGAGTGAATGGATACGATGGCCGACGAGGAGCAAAAGGGCATCTCCGGGTTTTTCTCGCGCTTCGCGCAGGCGAAGAAGCCGACGGTCTCCGAAGACGAGATCAAAGACATCGTCGCCGACAACGACGAGCTTGCCGACGACGAGAAGCGCATGATCCACGACATCATCGATTTGGGCGACATGTCAGTGCACGAGATCATGCAGCCGCGCGTCGATATGATCATGGTCGAGGACACCGAGACCGTGCGCACAGCGGTCGAGCGCATGCACGGTACGGGCTACTCGCGCCTTCCCATCTTCCACGAAGATGCCGACCACATCATCGGCATCGTGCATTACAAGAACCTCGTTGGGCCGCTCATCGACGGCCGTGAGGACGACCTTGCCGCGAAGTACGCTTTCGAGCCCCTGTTCGTCCCCGAGACCAAGGACATCTTCCCGCTGCTCAAGGAAATGCAAACGAATCGGCAACAGATGGCCATCGTGGTGGACGAATACGGTGGGACCGATGGTTTAATTACCGTTGAGGACATCATCGAGGAAATCGTAGGCGAAATCGTCGACGAGTACGACATGGAGGGCAAGGAAATCACCAAGCTCTCCGACGGCGTATGGCGTGTCGATGGGCGCCTCCCGGTCAAGGACGCGGCGGCGCTCGGCTGGCCGGTCTCCGAGTCGGAGGACTACGAGACCATCGCCGGCTGGCTGATCGACACGCTCGATTTCGTGCCGGAGATGGGCGATGAGTTCACGGTGGGCGGTTATTCGTTCAAGATCGAGCGCATGCGTCGCTCGCGCATCTCCACCATTCGCGTGGAGCGCCTGGCAGGCGAGGAAAGCGCCGCCGAAAAGGAGGCGGAGCAGGAAGAGAAGCACTAGGGAAGGGGCGACGTGGTCGAGAGAAAGCTCACGCGAGCTGCTGATGCGCGCCTCGGCGGCGTATGCGCGGGCATCGCGCGCTACTTCGGTATCGACCCGATCGTCGTGCGCATCATCATGGTCGCGGGAACGCTGCTTTCGGGCGGCCTGCTCGCCGTGGCCTACCTCGCCCTCGTCGTCGTCTTGCCGAAATCCTCTGCTTACGGGAACGTTTTCGACGTTCGTCCCGAATCCGCGTCCTCGGATAAGTACGGGCCCATCGACTGCAATGCGCCGTCCTCTGAAAACGAGCCCCCGGCGTATGTGGGGGTCGGCCACTTACCGCCGAAACCGCCGAGTTCGTATCGCTAGTTGTGAAGACGGCTTCTCTTCCTATTCAAAAGTGAGAACAAAAACCATCAGGTTCGATGCTTCTCGCTCCCCAGTTTATCGAACAAACAGTGAAGCGTCCTTCATAAGATTTTGCGCGCATACCCCCGCATAAGGTAAAATGTTTCCTGCAAACAACAGCATAGGTTCTACCCTCGGCAGCAATCCCACTTACAATTCATCACGCTGTCACCGCTTCGGCGGCTTAGTTCCGTGCTGTTCGAGAAAGGTTTACGCCGCGTGGAAACACGTCATAGCTATAAAAAGAAGACGAGCTTGGTCGCGAAAATCATCGCGGTCGGGTGCGCCTCCGTCGTCGCCGTCGGCTGCTTCGGCTCCGGCCTCGCCGCGGCAGGTGGCGCGTCGTCGCCGTTCGGTGGCGTTTCCTCGTCTTCCTCCACGGACGCCAACGCGCTCGTCTCGAACGTGTCCGACGCGCCCGTCGGCAGCGTCTTGTCCCAGCCCGCGTCGCGCGACATCACCCAGGGCGTCGAGGCCGTCGAGGCCGAGAAGGAAGCCGAGCGCGTCGCCGCCGAGCAGGCCGCTCTTGCGGAGGAGCAGGCCCATATCCAGGCCGCCGAAAAGGCGCTCGCCAAGGCCCGCACGACTGACGCCGCTTCCGCGATGTCCCAGCTCACCACCGTCGACTGGAGCTGCGGCAAGGACGCCTTCATCTCCGAGTGGACCAATCGCATCAACGAGTATCTCGCGGGTTCCCCGCTTGCCGGCCAGGGCGAAACGTTCGCCACCGCAGCCTGGAACAACGGCGTCGACCCTCGCTGGTCGCCCGCCATTTCCAACACCGAGTCCACCAAGGGCGCGAACTGCTTCTTGCCGCACAACGCCTGGGGCTGGGGCTCAACCGGCTGGGGTTCGTGGGAAGAGGCCATCAATGCCCACGTCGCGGGCCTCGCGAAGGGCTACGGCTACACCATCAGCTATTCCAACGCCCAGAAGTACTGTCCGCCGAACTACGACAACTGGTTCCGCGACACGCTTCGGGAAATGTCGAAAATCTAGGGGTAGGCAAAAGGCCGGGCGCGAGTCCGGTCTTTTCTTTTCCGCATGCGGTATGCTAGGCGATAAGCAGCGCGAGGGACGCGCTGTGGGCGCAATCGGCGAAAGGCGATTCATGAGCAATGTCATCGTGGTGGGGTGCGGGCGTGTGGGCTCTCAGCTCGCCAACATGCTTTCCGACAACGGAAGCAACGTCTGCGTGATCGACAAGAGCGCCGACGCGTTCGCGAACCTTGGGCGCAACTTCAACGGCTCCACGTTGCAGGGCGTCGGCTTCGACGAGGAAACCCTCACGAAGGCGGGCGTGGACGACTGCGATGTCGTCGCGGCCGTCACGCAGCTCGACAACACGAACCTCATGGTCGCGGAGGTCGCAAGCCGCCTGTTCGGCGTTCCCCATGTGATTGCGCGCCTGTACAACCCCGACCACGAACGAGCCTACATGCAGCTCGGCATCGACTACGTGTGCGGCACATCGCTCGTCGCCGAGGACGTGTTCTCGAAGGTGGTCTCGGGCCATGGCTCGCATATCGACACCTTCGGCGAGTTCGAGGTGCTGCGCTTCTCGCTCGACTTGAGCTCGCGCGAGGGCAAGCGCACGATCCGCGTCGGCGAGCTCGAGCGCGACCACGACATCCGCATCATCGCTTTCGAGCGCGGCGACGGCTCGGCGAGTTCCATCCCCAACAGGGACAGCGTGCTCTACCATGGCGACTCGGTGCTCGCGTGCGTGCGCCACGAGCTCATTCCAGCGTTCGGCAAATACATCCAGGAATAGGCACGCCACCCGCCAGGCGCGGTGAGCGTCGGGGCGTTGCGGCAACGGCCTTCACGAAAGGGCATTCATGTACGTAGTGATCAACGGCGGTGGAAAGATAGGAGCCTATCTTGCGAACGTGCTTCTGAAGAGCGGAAACGAGGTTGCGGTCATCGAACAGAACCGCCGCACCGCCGATCGCCTGTCGGTCGAACTCACGGGGCGCTACCTCATCATCCACGGCGACGGCTGCGACTCGAAGTACCAGGAGGACGCGGGCATCCGCCACGCCGACGTGTTCGTCGCCACCACCGGTCAAGACGACAACAATCTCGTGTCGTGCGAAATTGCGCAGCGCGTGTTCAACGTGCCGCGCTGCATCGCGCGCGTGAACAGCCCGAAGAACATCCGCATCTTCCACGAGGTCGGCATCGAGAGCGTGTCTTCAACTACGCTCATCGCGAACATGATCGAGGAGGAAGCGCTTATGGGCTCGGTGAGCGTTGTGTCCTCGCTCACGCACGGCAACGTTGCGCTTTCCGAGGTCACGGTGCCGCGTATGCGCTACCACTCGAACAGCGACGGCGTGCTCGTGTGCGATATCCCCATGCCCGATGGCAGCCTGATCGTTGCCGTCGACACCGCCGACGACGTGGAGGTCGTGCGTCACGATACCGTGCTGCACCCTGGCGACAAGGCCGTCATCGTCGCCGACACCGAAGCGCTCGACCGCGTGCGCGCTTTGTTCAAGGGGCTCTAAACGCGCGCGCGTATAGTATGCTAGCGACAAACGAAACGGGAAACGTCCGAAACGGGAAAGGCGAGAGAACGCAATGATCAATCGTTACACGCGCCCCGAAATGGGTGCCATCTGGGAGCTTCAAAACAAGTTCTCCATCTGGAAGGAAATCGAGGTTCTAGCGTGCGAGGCGCAGGCTGAGCTGGGGAAAGCCGGCATCACGAAAGAAGAGGCGAAGTGGATTCGCGACCACGCCGACTTCACCGTCGAGCGCATCGACGAGATCGAGAGGGTCACCAACCACGACGTCATCGCCTTCACCACCAACATGGCCGAGTACATCGATGCCGATGTGCCGGAGGGAGAGGAGAAGCCCTCGCGCTGGGTGCACTACGGCATGACCAGCAGCGACTTGGGGGACACAGCGCTTTCCTACCAGATTACCCAGGCGATCGACATCATCTTGGCCGACGTGAAACAGCTTGGTGAGACGTGCAAGCGCCGTGCCTTCGAGTTCCAGAACACGCTGTGCGTGGGCCGCACCCACGGTATCCATGCCGAGCCGATGACCTTCGGCATGAAGTTTGGCAGCTGGGCATGGGCTCTGAAGCGCGCTCAGACGCGTCTCGAGCAGGCACGCGAGGTTGCCGCGACGGGCGCCATCTCGGGCGCGGTGGGTACGTATTCTTCCATCGACCCCTTTGTCGAGCAGTACGTGTGCGAGAAGCTGGGTCTTACGCCTGACCCGCTTTCGACCCAGGTGCTCGCGCGTGACCGCCACGCGCAGGTCATGTGCGCGCTCGCGTGCGCCGCGGCGACGCTCGAGTCGATCGCCATGCAGGTGCGCCTGCTTCAGCAGTCCGACGTGATCGAGGCGGAGGAGCCGTTCAAGAAGGGCCAGAAGGGTTCCTCGGCCATGCCCCACAAGCGCAATCCCATCACCGCCGAGCGCGTCTGCGGCCTCGCGCGCGTGGTGAAGGCGAACGCCCAGGTGGCGCTTGACAATGTGGCGCTTTGGTACGAGCGCGATATTTCCCACTCCGGCACCGAGCGCGTCGCGCTGGCCGACTCCTTCACGGCTCTCGATTACATGTTCGGCAAGATGCAGTGGATTTTGGACGGCCTGCAGACCTACCCCGACAAGATGGAACACAACCTGTGGCGCACCCGCGGGCTTATCTTTTCCTCGAAGGTGCTGCTTGCGCTCGTGCAGACGGGCATCACGCGCGAAGAGGCGTATGTCATCGTGCAGCGCAACGCCATGAAGGTGTGGGAAGACATCCAGAACGCCGTCGAGGGTCCGACGTATCGCGAGCGCCTGGAGGCCGACCCCGAGGCGAAGCTTACGAAGGAAACGCTCGACGAGATCTTCGATCCATGGGATTTCCTCACGCGCAAAGACGAGGTCTTCAAGCGCCTCGAAGGTCTGGAGTTCTAGCCGCTTGCGGGTTGGGATTCTGGCAGCTTGAGTCTCGGCTTGGGGATTACCTTGCGGTGGGTTGTTTTGTTGCCTGCTTTTTCGAGGCCCTGAAATCCGTTTGGGTTTCAGGGCCTTTTCTTGTGTGTAACGCTCTCGGTGGGGCACCCCCCTGTACAAAAACGACGATTTCTTATGAAAGAATTATGTATCATTCCACATTATTAAAGACAACGGGGAATATTTCGCTTTGAAAGTATATCGACTGGGACGTTTTCAGGACAAGCGAAGCTCGGAATCACTTGTCTTCACTGTTCCTTCATAACTTATCGTCGTTTTTGTACAGTAAGCACCCTACTCTATGGTAAACCACCGTTGACATGGCTGTCCCATCGGCTGCCCTCCCGAAAAGCAGGTTCCCCCTATCGTGGAGTCGACCGGGAAGCTCTCGAAAGTAAGGTGCTTTCCGCTCTTTGACATGGTGCACCTCCTTTCTGCACGGAGGGAAAGCGCGCCTAGATTGTAAGGCCTTTCGGGCTTGCTTGCGGCTCGCTCGGACGGGCCGGGGTCCGCCCTCCCGGGCCGGGAGGCTTGCGCCGCGCTGGCTAGGTAAACGCGGCGTTACATTAAGTTTGGCAGCTAACGCTCGAGAAGGGTATTCTGTAGGAACCTACTGCAAGAAGAGTGTGCGCGGACTTAAGGGCCGCTAAATCGGCTCCCAGACGCGCACGCAGCAGTACTGCTGCGATTCGCCTTCGATGGTGGTGTAGTCGATATTGGAATACGTGACCATGCGCTTGACCGAGCCGGTCGAGGCCAGATAGTCGCCGAAGCTCGGCGCGCCCGACTTTACCTCCAGCATGAAATACTGCTTGCTCTCGGGGCTGAACCCGCACACGTTGTACGAATCCTTCGCGATAAGCCAGCCTCCGCACCATGCGGGTGGAGCCGTCGGCGTCACCCCGTGCCTAAACCAGGAAGCGTCGCTGTACGCCGCGTTGCCCGCGGTGTCCGCCGAGGCCTGCACCGTGCTCGCTGGAACATAGGTCCCTAAGTTTGCGATGCCTTCTCCGAAGTTGTAGATCGCCTCGAACGAGAACATGAATCCCGTGTCGCCGTAGCCCGCTTCGAGCGGCTTCATCGATGAGGGTAGCACGAGGGAATCGAGCAGGCTGCCCGACTGCGCATCGATGCGCGCAAGCTGGTAGCGCGACGAGGATGCCGCGGCTCGCGGCGTGATGACGACGGAATCGCCCGTCGCATAGGGCGGCGTGCACATGCGGCCCTTCGAGGTGTAGACGTCCTCGGTGTCGCTCGAGCCGAAGCGGGCGCGCATCAGGCGCGACGCTTCCTTGCTCGTAGCGCCGTCTTTCTTGGGAAGGACCTGCCAAAACGCGTACCCGCTCGATGCGGCGAGCGTCGGGGTCTCCCAGTCTGCGCCTCCCTCTTCGGCCAGCGTTGCGCGCCCGAGCTCCCCGTTCGAGAGCGCGGCGCTGTAAATGCGCCACGTGCCGTCGAGGATGTTCGCCTCGGTCCAAACGACGCCGGTTGCGCATGCGCGCACGTCGTAGATTTCGAAGCCCTCGTCCTGGCTTTCCGCCTGGGGAATCGCCGTGGTTTGATTGCCAGTCGAAAGCGAGAGCAGCACGACCTTCGTAAGCGGCTTCGACCCCTCTGTGGGAACGAGGCACGCCGCGAGGGCGTCGTCGCTCGCCCATACGAGCGTTCCATAGGGAAGTTTGTAGGTTCCTGAAAGGCTGAGCACGGTGCTCGAGTCCTCGATCTCGGTGAAATCGCCCGGAGTTGCCGCCGAGCACGAGGTGACAGCGCTTTTCGGGACGGTGAGCGTGTTGAAGGTGGGCTCGCTCGCCTTCGAAGTGGCGTTCACGCCCACGGCGATTCCGCCGCCGATGACGGCGAGCGCGCCGACGCCGACCGCTCCGTAGAGGAAATGGCGGCGGGTAAGCAAAACCTGACTGCCATCTGGGGCGTCCGCAGAGGCGGTCGGTCTTGCACCCCTTTCGGCCGTGCGCATCTTGGACGCGTGGGACGCATGCGTGCTGAAGCCCGCGGACGAGCCGCGGCGAGTGCTTTGGTGAGGCGTCCTGCGCGCGTGGGCGCTGTTCTTTCCTGGAGTGGGTCTTTTCGTTGGCATGGGGGTTATTGTGTCATTTCGCTTACGCCTCGCGCGACGATGTGGTCAATTGCTACAATAAACCCAAAGACGATTCTGGCGGTTCGCGCTACAGGGCGTTTGCTGCACGCGAATCGCGCACCCCGCGCCGAGCATCCTGCGCGCGCGGGAAAACAAGTGTTAGGAGACGTCAATGAACAACGAAACCCGACGCATTCTTCTCGTCGAAGACGAAAAGGCGATCCGCGACGCGGTCGCCGCTTACCTTGAGCGCGAAAACTACTGGGTAACCGCCGTAGGCGATGGCCAAGAAGCGCTTGAAGAGTTCCAGAAACATCACTTCGACCTGGTTATTTTGGACCTCATGCTCCCGCGCGTCCCTGGCGAGCGCGTTTGCCGCGCCATCCGCGACAACTCCGATGTGCCCATCATCATGCTCACCGCGAAAGGCGAGGTGGAAGATCGCATCATCGGGCTCGAGCTCGGCGCCGATGACTACCTGGTGAAGCCCTTCAGTCCCCGCGAGCTCGTCGCGCGCGTGCGCGCCCTGCTTCGCCGCGTGCATGCTGATTCCGAGCCGCAGCGCGAAGTGCTCGAGTTCGGCGACCTCACGATCGACGTGTCGGGCCACAAAGTGCTCGTGAAGGGCGAGGAGGTCGACCTGACCGCATCCGAGTTCAAGCTGCTCACGACGCTGTCCCGCTACCCGGGCCGCGTGTACTCGCGTATGGAGCTCGTGGAGAAGGTCCTCGGCTACGACTTCGAGGGCTACGAGCGCACCATCGATTCGCACGTGAAGAACCTGCGCGCGAAGATCGGCGACAACCCGCGCAACCCGAAGTGGCTGCATACCGTCCACGGCGTGGGCTATCGCTTCGAGGACCCCACGAAAACCGCCAAATAGCCTGCGGGTGACCCGTGAGCGAGAATCCCCAGATCGATAACGGCTCGGCGTCCGATAAGGCGTCGGGCTTCTCTGCGAATGCGGGCGGTGATGCTGCCCGCATTCGCGTCACGCCCGAATCGACTGACGAGCAAGTCTCAAAGAACGGTCCTCATCAGGGGAAGCTTGCGCGCAAGGAGCACCGCCGCAGGTTCGGCTGGGCGAGTCTTTCCTATACCGCGCGCGTCACCTTAGCGTTCGCCCTCATCGCCGCGATGACTGGACTTGTTGCCATCGGCGTCATCTCGTTTGTGTGGGAGCAGCACTTCCAAACCTATACTGCCTCGAACATGGAAAACCTCGCGCAGACGACGGCCGAGCGCATCGAAGAGCGCATGGAGGCCGACCCTGCGCTCACCATCAAAAGCTCCGCGGCGCTCAAACCCGTCGAAGCCGCGCTCGAGGTCACGCCGGGCATCGCCATCAAAGTCGTCGACGAGAACGACGTCGCCGTCTTCGATTCCTCGAACCGCATCAACGGCATTCCGAACGCCACAAGCTCCCTCGAGCCGAAGGACGCCTCGAAGGTGGCGCTCGCCAAGGTGGTGGTCGATGACAAGGTCGTCGGCTCCGTACGCATCTGGGTCTACGGGTCGGACACGCTCATGCGAGGCCCTGACCAGGAATTCCGTGAGAATTCCTACCAGGCTATGCTCTTCGCGTCGCTCGTCGCCATCGTGCTCGCGTCCTGCATCGGCTTCCTGTTCGCGCGAAACCTGGTGGCCCCCATCAACCGCATGACGAAGACGGCGCGCGCCATCAAGGAAGGCGACCTTTCCGCTCGCACCGACCTTCACGGCGAGGACGAGATTGCACGTCTCGGCGAGACCTTCGACGAGATGGCCGAATCGGTCGAGAAGGACCGCGAACTCGAGCGCCGCCTCACGACCGACGTCGCGCACGAGCTGCGCACGCCGCTTATGGCCATCCAATCCACGGTCGAGGCGATGGTGGACGGCGTGTTCGAAGCTGACGCCGAGCGTCTGGAAACCGTGAACTCCGAGGTGCAGCGCCTAAGCCGCTTGGTCGACGCGCTGCTCAAGCTCTCCCGCCTGGAAAACCGCGCCACCCCTATGAAAGAGGAGGTGGTCGACGTGGGCGAGCTCATCCAGAGCATCGTCTCCACGCATGAGGCCTTCGTCGCCGATGCGGGGCTCACCTTCGAATACCGCGCCGAGAAAAACGTGCTCGTCGTGGGCGACCCCGATATGATCCGCCAGGCCACAGCCAATCTCATCTCGAACGCGGTGCGCTACACGCCCGAGGGCGGGAACGTGTCGGTCACGGTGTCGAAGGGCGACATCATGGCTTCGATCGCCGTGCGCGACACGGGCATCGGGCTTTCCCCCGAGGAGGCGAAGATGGTGTTCTCGCGCTTCTGGCGCGCGGACGCCGGGCGCAACCGCGCGAGCGGGGGCTTAGGTGTGGGGCTCGCCGTCGTGAAGGAAATCGTCGACCGCCATGGTGGTTGGGTGCAGGTGGAAGGCGAAAAGGGCAAGGGCGCCTGCTTCACCATCCACATTCCCCTCTACGACGAGGAGCGTACGCGCACCAACGACAAGCGCGAGCAGCAGCGCCAGCGTCAGCAGCAAAAACAGCAGCATCGCCAGCAGTTGCTCTCGGGCGCCCGTCAGCAGCGTTCGTCCGATGGAAAAGCCGCTCTCAATCGCAAAAAGTAGGGCAGTGCGCGATAATGGGGCGCGACACAATGGAAAATGCCGGCGCGCGAGGCTTCTTGCCAGCGCGCCGCGTGTTCGCAACGAGGTTTTGAAAGGACCTGAAATCATGAGCGTGATCGACATCAAACCCGATGCGCAAGGTAAAGTGCGCGACCTCTACGATTTGGGCGATCGTCTTTTGGTCGTGGCCTCCGATCGCATTTCCGCGTTCGACTACATTCTCGAAGACGAAATCCCCCACAAGGGCCAGGTGCTCACGCAGCTCTCGTGCTTCTGGTTCAAGCTGCTCGACGGCGTGATCGAAAACCACCTCATCTCCGCTGACGTGGCCGACCTTCCCGAGAAGTTCAAGCCTTACGCCGATAAGCTCGAGGGCCGCTTCATGCTGGTCAAGAAGGCGAACATGTACCCGATCGAGTGCATTGTGCGCGGGTATCTCGCGGGCAGTGGCCTTAAGGAATACCAGGCCCAGGGTACGGTGTGCGGCATCAAGCTCCCCGAAGGCCTCGTAAATTCCTCCAAACTCGAGAAGCCCATCTTCACGCCGTCCACCAAGGCCGAAATCGGCGACCACGACGAGAACATCAGCTTCGAGCGCTGCGCCGAGATCATCGGCGAGGGCCCGGCCGAGCAGCTGCGCGACGCCGCCATCAAGGTCTACACCACCGCGCGCGACCATGCGGCGGCCCACGGCATCATCATCGCCGACACCAAGTTCGAGTTCGGCACGGTCGATGGCCGCCTCATCTTGGCCGACGAGGTGCTCACCCCCGACTCCTCGCGCTTCTGGCCGGGTGACGCCTATGAGCCCGGCAAAAGCCAGTCGAGCTTCGACAAGCAGTACGTCCGCGATTGGCTCACCGCCCACTGGGACAAGGAGTCCGGCACCAAGCCGCCCCGCCTCCCCGAGGACGTCGTCCGTCGCACGAGCGAGAAGTACATCGAAGCCTACGAGAAGATCACGGGCGAGAAGTTCCCGTTCGCCTAAGACGCGAACGCGGTGAGGGCGCGGGTATTCGGTTCGCGTCCGCACCCGCCCCAAAAGGGCGCCCCTCATGTTTGAAGCAGCTATCCACTAGAAAGATCCACCGCATGTCACAACGCAATTTCATGAATGACCGCTATCAGGACGAGGGCCCGAAGGGCACCACGCGCAAGAGCGCGGCATCGGCGAAGCCGAAGACGAAAGCGGCCGCTTCGGTCCACATCCAGTCCTCGACGAAGACCCCCCAGCAGAAGAAGGCCGAGCAGAAAGCGAAGCGCAAGGCCGAGCGCGCCAAGCAAAACGAGCTCGATCGCAAGTATTACAACCCGCCTACGGCGGAGTACAAGCGCCTGCGTCGCCTGTGGTGGGTCGTGCTCATCGCCGCGGTCGTCATGGTTGCGCTCTCGTGGTTCGCGCGTTCGTGGGAGCCGGTCTGGATCAGCTACGTCACGCTTGGTCTGTCCTATGCGCTCATCATCCTCGCCTTCTATATCGACTTCTCGAAGATTCGCAAGTGCCGCCGCAAGTACCAAGCCGAGATGGAGGCCATGAACACCAAGGAAAGCCGCCGCGCCGAAAAGGCGAAACGTGCCGCCGACCGCGAGGCGGAAAAGCAGCAGCAAACTGCCGCGACCGAGGTCGCCGAGGAGCAGATCAAGCCCAAGCGCGGCCTGTTCGGGCGCAAGAAGGCCGATTCTGCCAAGCCGACTAGCGCTGAAGCCGCCAAGCCGGCCGATTCGGCCGCCGAGGGTGCAAAACCCGCCGACAAGTAACCGCTCGCCACTCTGGAAAGGACCACCATGGTTTCGCGTGTCTACGTGGAGAAGAAGCCCGGCTTCGACGTCGAGGCGCAGCAGCTGCTCGCCGAATTGCATACCGCCGTTTCCGAGGGGCTTGCGAAGACGGCGCGCCTGCGCCTGATCAATCGCTACGACATCGAGGGCATCGACGAGGGGCTCTTCGAGCGCTGCATCTCTACGGTGTTCTCCGAGCCGCAGGTCGATAACGCCTCGCGTGAGTTCCCCGTTGAGGGCGTCGTGCTTTCGAGTAAGACCGCCAAGCAGCTCGCTGCGGAGGGAGCGGACATTTCCGGAATCGCCGCAGCTCCCGCCAACGTGCACGTGTTCGCCGTCGAGGCGCTGCCCGGGCAGTTCGACCAGCGTGCCGACTCCGCGTCGCAGTGCATCCAGTTCATCAGCCAAGGAGAGCGCCCCGATGTTGCGTTCACGCAGGTCTACGTCATCGAGGGCGACTGCACTGACGAGGCGCTCGCCGCAGTGAAGCGCTACGTCGTGAACCCGGTTGAAACGCGCGAGGCGAGCCTCGCCGTGCGCGAAACGCTCCAGATCGCCCATCCCGAGCCGCAGCCTGTCGAGGTGCTCGAGGGCTTTCTCGATTTAGACGAGGCGGGCTTGTCCCGCTTCATCGACGAGCGCGGCCTGGCCATGGACCTCGCCGACATCGCGTTTTGCCAGCGGTATTTCGCGGGCGAGAAGCGCAACCCCACCATCACCGAAATCAAGATGATCGACACCTACTGGTCCGATCATTGCCGCCACACCACCTTTGGCACCGAACTCACCAACATCGAGATCGAAGACGAACAGGTGCGCGAAACCTACGAGCGCTACCTCGAGCTTCGTCATGAGCTCGGTCGCGACGAGAAGCCCATCTGCCTCATGGACATGGGCACGATCGGCGCGAAATGGCTGAAATCCCAAGGCATCCTGACCGGCCTCGACGAGTCCGAGGAGATCAATGCCTGCACGGTAAAATGCAAAGTTGACGTCGACGGCAAGGACGAGGATTGGCTCTACCTCTTCAAGAACGAGACGCACAACCACCCGACCGAAATCGAGCCGTTCGGCGGCGCGGCGACGTGTCTGGGCGGCGCCATTCGCGACCCGCTTTCGGGGCGCAGCTACGTGTACCAGGCCATGCGCGTCACCGGCGCGGGCGACCCCACGGTTCCTGTGTCGGAAACGCTTCCCGGCAAACTTCCGCAGCGCAAGCTTGTGACGACGGCCGCCGCGGGATATTCGTCTTATGGCAACCAAATCGGCCTGGCCACGGGCTCGGTTCACGAGCTCTACCATCCGGGTTACGTCGCCAAGCGCATGGAAATCGGCGCCGTCGTCGCGGCGACTCCGGCTGACCACGTGCGTCGCGAGAAGCCCGAGCCGGGCGACGTCATCGTTCTTTTGGGCGGACGCACCGGCCGCGATGGCATCGGCGGCGCGACCGGTTCCTCGAAGGCGCACAACCTCGAGAGCCTCGAGCATTGCGGTGCCGAGGTGCAAAAAGGCAACGCCCCTGTCGAGCGCAAGCTTCAAAGGCTGTTCCGCCGCGGCGAGGCGTGCCGCCTCATCAAGCGCTGCAACGATTTCGGCGCGGGCGGCGTGTCGGTTGCCCTGGGCGAGATCGCCGACGGCCTGCGCATCAACCTCAATAAGGTTCCTAAGAAATACGACGGCCTCGATGGCACCGAGCTTGCCATCTCCGAAAGCCAGGAGCGCATGGCCTGTGCTATCGCCGCTGCCGACGTGGAAGAATTCCTCGGGTACGCCAAGGAAGAGAACCTCGAGGCCACGGTTATCGCCGAGGTCGTCGCTGAGCCGCGCGTGCGCATCTTCTGGAACGACGAGGCAATCGTCGACGTGAGCCGCGAGTTTTTGGCGTCGAACGGCGCGCCGAAGCACCAGGATGTGCGTATCGAGGCTGGTCAACCCTACACGCGTACCTGGAAGGGCGCGACGCTTGCCGAGCGTATGGAGTCGCTCGTGCGCGATTTGAACGTCTGCTCGAATAAGGGCCTCTCCGAGCGTTTCGATTCCACGATCGGCGCGGCCACCGTGCTCATGCCTTTCGGCGGGAAAAACCAGCTCACGCCCGCACTCGCCATGGCGGCGAAGCTGCCGGTCGACGGCGAGACCACCACGTGCTCGGGCATGGCATGGGGCTTCAACCCCTATCTCACCGAGAAAAACCAGTTCGTTGGCTCCTATATCGCCGTGGTCGAAAGCGTCGCTCGCCTAATCGCTACGGGTTTCAAGCGCAAGGACATCTATCTTACGTTCCAGGAATACTTCGAGCGCCTGCGCAACGACCCGGCTCGTTGGGGCAAGCCCGCGGCAGCCGTTCTCGGTGCGCTGCAGGCGCAGCTCGATTTGGGCTTGGGTTCGATCGGCGGCAAGGACTCCATGTCCGGCTCGTTCGAGGATCTCGATGTGCCCCCGACGCTCGTGTCCTTCGCCACTGCGGTCGGCAAGGTCGATCGCGTGACGAGTCCCGAGTTCAAGGGTGCCGGCCACAGGGTCGCGCTCATCGCCCCGCGTTGCTATGACGCCGACGATGTGGCTCCTGCCGCCGAGGACGAGCTTGCGGCAATCGCTGCGGTCGAGGGGCTGATCGGCGAAGGTGCAGCCCTTGCCGTGTCGACGCCCGGCTATGGATGCGCCGCCGAATCGCTCTTCAAGATGTGTGTCGGCAACGGGATTGGCGTGGCGCTTCGCGACACGGATGCAGACGCGCTGTTCACCCCCGCCTACGGCAGTTTCATCGTCGAGCTCGCCGACGGCGCGGCGCTCCCCGAGCCGACCGAGTGCCTCGACGTCGCCCTCGTCGGCGAGACGACCGAGGCCTACAAGTTTGCAGCTGCGGGCGAGGTCATTGACCTGGCGAAGCTCCAAGACGCATGGGAAGGCGCTATCGAGTCGGTGTTCCCGTATCGCAGCACGGGCGCTCACCCCGAGGCGGAATCCGCTGAAGTCGCGCCCGTCACCTGCGACGACAAGCTGCCGCTCGTGTATAGCGGTTCCATCGCGAAGCCGCGCGTCATCATTCCCGTGTTCCCGGGCACGAACTGCGAATACGATACGGCCCGCGCCTTCGAGCGCGCAGGTGCCGCGCCCACGACTCTCATCGTGAACAACCTCACGCCCGACGCGGTCGCTGAAAGCATAGCCGCTCTTGCCGCCGCCATCCGCGAAAGCCAGATCGTCATGATTCCCGGCGGCTTCTCCGGTGGCGACGAGCCCGACGGCTCGGCAAAGTTCATCACGGCGTTCTTCCGCGCTCCCGAGGTCACCGAAGCGGTGCGCGACCTGCTGCAAAACCGCGACGGCCTCATGCTCGGCATCTGCAATGGCTTCCAGGCGCTCGTGAAGCTCGGCCTTGTTCCCTACGGCGACATCGTTCCCATGACCGATGAATGCCCGACGCTTACCTTCAACACAATCGGCCGTCATCAAAGCCGCCTCGTCCGCACGCGCGTGGCGTCGTCGCTTTCCCCGTGGCTTTCCGAGTGCAAGGTGGGGGACACTCATACCGTCGCCATCAGCCATGGTGAGGGCCGCTTCGTCGCAAGCCCCGAGCTTCTCGAAAAGCTCATCGCGAACGGCCAGGTGGCAACGCAGTACGTCGATGCGAACGGGGTGCCGTCGATGGACCTTTCGGTCAATCCCAACGGCAGCGCGCTTTGCATCGAGGGCATCACGAGCCCCGACGGCCGCGTGTTCGGCAAGATGGGCCACACCGAGCGTTCGGGCGCTGGACTCTATCGCAATATCCCGGACTTCACGTATCAGCCGCTCATCGAGGGCGGTGTGGAGTACTTCAAGTAGGAAGCGTGCCGCCGGCGCATGCGCGGCGGCCTTCCCCGATAAATCAACTCGAAGCGCGGGCGATCGGCGCCCGCGCTTCATGTACGTTACAATGCAAATCGCAATCAAGCTAAACGAAGGAAAAGGTGGGTTCAATGGCGATGCAGGCTGCTGAAGGTACGAGGGATTTTCTGCCCGACGAGGCGGCGTTCTGGCTGCATTTCAAGGAGACGGCGTTCTCCGTCTTCGGCCGCTACGGCTACGTGCCCATCGAGACGCCCATCTTCGAGCAGACCGACCTGTTCGTCCGCGGCATCGGCGAGGCAACCGACGTCGTGTCCAAAGAGATGTTCACCGCCGTGTCGGGCGAGAACCTGAAGCGCCTCATCGACGGCGGCACCATCAAGAGCAAAAGCCGCCTGTCGCTTCGTCCCGAAGGCACAGCCGGCGTTGTGCGTGCGGTGGCCCAGCACGATCTCGTTCCCCAGGGCGGTGCGCCTGCGAAACTGATGTATGCGGGTCCTATGTTCCGCGCGGAGCGCCCGCAGAAGGGCCGCCAGCGCCAGTTTAACCAGGTGGGCGTGGAGTGCCTGGGCGCCGAGGAGCCGACGATCGACGCCGAGGCCATCATCATGCTCATGCGCTTCTACGAGACTATCGGCATCCCGCGCGACTCCATGCGCTTGCTTATCAACTCGATGGGGTGCGAGAAGTGCCGTCCCGCCTATCGCGAGCTCGTGCGTTCCTATATGAACGAGCATGCGGGCGAGCTCTGCGAGACGTGTATGACGCGCGCCGAGATCAACCCGCTGCGCGCCTTCGACTGCAAGAACGAGGGGTGCGCACACGTGATGGAGGGCGCCCCGCGCATCTCCGACAATCTGTGCCCCGACTGCCGCGAGCACTACGAGGCCGTGAAGGCGTATCTCGATGCCGCGGGCGTTTCGTATGTCGAGGACTATAAGCTGGTGCGCGGCCTTGATTACTACACCCGAACCGTGTTCGAGGTTCAGGTGGACAACGGCATGGGAAGCCAGAACGCCATCGGCGGCGGCGGTCGCTACGACAAGCTCGTCGAGGAAGTGGGCGGTCGCCCGACGCCGGGCCTCGGATTCGCGCTTGGCTACGAGCGTTGCGCCCTCGCGTTGCAGGCGGCAGGAGTGGAATTCCCGCACGCGCAGCATTGCGACCTGTTCGTGGCATGCGTGGACGATTCGGTCCGCGGCGAGGCGTTCTCGCTGGTGCAAGCCCTGCGCGACGCGGGGCAGGCCGCCGACATGGATCATCAGAAGCGCAGCCTGAAAAGCCAGTTCAAGCTGGCGGACAAACTGAATGCGAAGAAGGTCGCCATCCTTGGTCCCGACGAGCTCTCCGAGGGCAAGGTGAAGGTGCGCAACATGGCGTCGCACGAGGAGCGCCTGGTCGACCTTGCTGCGGTGAAGGCGATTCTTGCTAACTTCTCCAGCGAGGGCGCCATCCTCACGCCGGAGCAGATGGGCGAAGCACTCGCAGAGGCTGAGTAGAGCTAAGAGGGAAGAGGACTGCGGGGCAAGAGCCGTAATCGATCGTCTCATCCATTCAAGAGGCCGGGTGCTCGAGAAGCGCTCGGCCTCTTTCTATAGTAAGGATGCCACTGTAGAGCGGGAAATGTCTCTGCCGGCAGAAAGCTACTATATAGTGAGGCATCGACCTCTTCGGCGGATTTCGCTTCGACCGATTCTGCCCGACAGTTGTTCGGCGCGCCCAAGGGCCGGGCTCGCTTGGTTAGTCGGACTCGGGAACATTTGGTCGACTCCCGCCCTTGCGCATCGGGATGCTCGCACCGCCTCCCAACATCCTTTCCTGGGCTTATGTAGGAGATGTGTGCACTGCCCGAAGGGCAATCGAAGCGCGTAATCCCAGGTCACATGGGGAAAACTGCCACCCGAGGCGCCCCTTCCCAGGAAAAAGGTGCGATTCCCCCTTGACCGCGGGAGGGGGTGCGCGTAATATATCTCCTTGCGCCGCGGACGGAAGG
>ERZ1034901.842-NODE-842-length-23037-cov-6.447655_pt1 | contig 23037 bp, 25 predicted proteins | sample MGYA00520628_ERZ1034901 | MGnify/ENA primary metagenome ERZ1034901 (study PRJEB33766, sample SAMN09781783) | gut metagenome | biome: gut microbiome | host: Homo sapiens | place: Madagascar | study: EMG produced TPA metagenomics assembly of the PRJNA485056 data set... | reverse complement strand
CGGGCCGATGCGAGCATCGGCCCCTACAACCTGCCCGGGAAACTGCCCCTCATCTGGCCATGCGGGGCCACCTTCTCCCGGTGGGAGAAGGCTTTGGGGGTTATTTCTTCTTCCGCTTCAGCCAGAATACCTTGAATTTGCTGTAGCCGTTGGGCTTATCCTCTGCAAATTCCTCGGTCAGCAGATAGCGCTTGCGGGCACCGTCAAACTGCAGGGCGCGGCTGTCCTCCTGCACATCTGTCAGATAGCGGGGAATAGCGGTCTGCTGGCTTTCAAACTCCGGCTCGCGGTCCCACAGGATTTTTCCGTCGGCATCAAAGCCGTGCGCCCACACGCTGAACACAAGGCAGGCGGCCTCGCCGTAGCAGTAGCGCTCAAAACGGATGCGGCCATCCAGATAAAACAGCATACAATCGCGGAAATGCGTTTCCAGCTCCTTCTCGTAGCGGCGTCCGCACCCGGCACCGGCAAAATCGGCAGCGTTGGCAGTCATTGGCGTTGACCCTCCTGTTGTTTTGTTGCTACCATTATACCGTTTTGCGCCGCGGTTGGCAACAAAAATCACGCTTTTACATCGCGCTTTTCCAGCAAGAGGCGTGCGGTAAGGCCAATCACCAGAAGCCACACGCCGCAGGCCAGAAAGAACAGCGGCAGCCTGCCGGCCAGCATATCCTCGCTGCGGTTTGAGTTCATGCCCTGCTGCATCAGACAGTAGGGCCAGAGCAGGGCATACCCCTTGGCGGCAAGCAACATACCGGCAATGCCGCCCACCAGCCCCAAAAAGACCGGCATGGCAAAGCTGCGCACCAGCATCGCCAGCAAAAGCTGCAGCGCGGCAACGGCCAGACCGCCGACCAGCCCGCGCAGCATAAATACAAGCGTTTCCACCGGGGGCCAGCCGGGAAAGCCTGCAAATAGCCGCCCACAAACCAGATACAGCAGATAGACAAACACCTGTGTAAAGCACATCAGCTTTACAACAACAAACAGCTTGGCCAGAAACAGTGTGAATGGCGGCACCGGCGCGGCCATAATCAGGTTCCAGTTGTGGCCCATATGCTCCAGCCGCCACAGGTAGGCCGCATATGCGGACACCAGCGCAGGGAAAAATAGCAGCGAATAAAACAGCGTGTGCTGCGTCCACAGGCTGTACCAGCCGTCCGTAAGAATTTCAAGATTTTGCAGATAATTGAAGGTGCCGTAGCCCGCAGAAATCAGCGGCAGAATCAGAAACAGCAGCCAGATGGGCGAGGTGTGCAGCTTGCGGTTCTCCGCACGGATACAACGTTTCAGCATAGGTCAGACCTCCTTATTGCGGATAAGCTGCCACGCGGTGGCAAACAGCAGCGCGGCCAGCAGCATGGTAAAGCCCAGCAGACCCCAGTTGTAGCGGGTCATCCCGTAGAGGACGGTATGCTCGGCCTCGTTCCAGACGGCAACCTCATAGCAGCCCAGCGGGACGTAATACCCCCACGGCACAAAGTAACTGACAAGCCGCGGCATAAACGCGGAAAACAGCCCCAGCAGCGTGCCGACAATCGCCACGCAGAGCGCGGGCATCGGATTGCTGAAAACCAGCATCAGCAATAGCTCCGAGAAAAAGAGCATCAGGTTTACGCCATACGTGCAGACGCCCAGATAGGCAAGCTGCGCGGCGGGGAAGGCCTCAGTATAGTGCTGGATGTACCCCAGCAGGGCGGTGGCCGCCAGCTCCAGCAGAACCATCAACAGAATCTCCCCGGCGCCAAACACCGCCTTGGCGGCAAACAGGCTGCGGCGGGTCTGCAGGGTGTAAAGCAGCTTTACTGTACACCCTTTGACCTCGACATCCCACAGGCGGCTTGCCAGTGCTGCCATGGCAAGGGGCATCAGGACGGTGTTCAGAACCGGGAGGCTGTACAGCAGGGCGCTGTATGCGTTGGCAAGTTCGTCTGCGCCGCGCGGCATGGCGCTTGCGGACCAGATGGCCGCCGCCAGCGGCACGGCCAGGCAAATCCATAGATCGTGGCGGCGGTGCGCCTTCTGGAATTCGGTGTGCAGGGCTTTATTCATGGTGTGCTGCCTCCGTGCCGGTCAGGCTCAGGAAAATCTCCTCCAGCGATTTTGTGTGGGGCGTTACCTCCACCACACCCGCACCGCTGTCGGCCAGCTTTTGCACAAGGTCTGCCAGCAGGGCATCCTGCAGCGGGGGCAATGTCACGGTGCAGTTGTCACCGGCGGGCAGACCGTTGGCACGCAGCACCGGCGCGGCTTTGGCGGGGTTCAGCAGCCGCACCGCAACATCACCGCGGCTGTGGCGCTGCAGCTGGCTCAGGGGGCCTTCAAACAGCATATGGCCGTGGTCGATGATGCCCACCTGTTCCACCATCTGCTCCATCTCGCCCAGAAGGTGGCTGGAAATCAGCACCGTTGCGCCGGTTGCGGCGGGCATGGACTGGATGAGGGTACGCATCTCCTGTATCCCTGCCGGGTCAAGGCCGTTTGTCGGCTCATCCAGAATCAGCAGCTTCGGGCTGCCCAGCAGGGCCATCGCTATACCCAGCCGCTGCTTCATACCCAGCGAATACTGCCCGACCCGGCGGTTTTTGTCCTGTGTCAGGTGCACAATGTCCAGCACGCGGGCAATGTCCTTGTACGGTATGTCCTTCAAATCGGCCACAATTTCCAGATTCTCCTGCGCCGTCAGGTGCAGATACCCGGCGGGGGACTCAATCATACTGCCGGTCTGGCGCAGCAGGGCCAGGCGGTTTTTCTCGTTCAGCGTCTGGCCCAGCAGCGTAACCTGCCCCGCCGTGGGATGGATAAGCCCCAGCAGCATCTTCATGGTGGTGGATTTGCCCGCGCCGTTCGGCCCGATGAACCCATACACGCACCCCTGCGGTACGTGCAACTCCACATGGTCAACCGCCATGCGGCTGCCGTACTGCTTGCACAGCGCTTTTGTCTCAATAACTGTCTGCATTGTCAGCACTCCTTTTCGTTTTGGTGGCTTTATCCTACACCGCCCGGCTTAACAAAGCTGTAAGCCCAGCTTAATTTCAGCTTAAACTTTGCCGTCTGCCATAGTGGAGGCGAAAAAATCGTTGTATACTGTAGAAGAAAAAACCAGAAAGGCGGCTGCCAATGACTACCATTTATGACGCGGAAATCCTGCTTGTGGACGACAACCCGGATTTGCTGACTTTGATTACTGACAATCTGCATACAGCGGGCTACAAAACCGTGCGTACGGCGGAAAGCTGCGCGGCGGCGCGGGCGGCTTTTGCGGCGCACCGGCCCGCACTTATGATACTTGACATCAATCTGCCGGACGGGGACGGCTTCGGCCTGTTCCGCGCCCTGCATGAGGGAAACGAGGTCCCGGCCCTGTTTCTGTCGGCGCGGGACGCGGATGCCGACCGGCTGTTCGGACTCGGGCTGGGTGCAGACGATTACCTGACAAAGCCCTTCCTGATGCAGGAGCTGCTGCTGCGGATGCAGCACATTTTGCAAAGGACCTACCGCGCCGTGCTTGGACGTGCCCGCACGCTGCCGCTGGGGGACTGCACCGTGGATTTGCAGGACGCGGCTGTTCAACGCGCTGACGGCACCACACTGCCGCTGACCGCCACCGAGCGCGCCCTGCTGCAAAAGCTGGCCGACAACCGCGGCCACATTGTGACCTACGATGCCCTCTGTGAGGCGGTCTGGGGTGCTGACTATTACGGCTATGAAAACAGCCTGAATGTACACATCCGCCATCTGCGGGAGAAAATCGAGGCCGAGCCGGGCCGCCCGCGCTGGCTGACAACGGTGCGGGGCATCGGCTACCGGCTGACAGGGGAGGGCGGAAAATGAAAACCTTTGCGCGGCTGATACGCCGCTACGTGCTGGCCACGGCGGCGGTAGTGCTGGTGGCGGCAGCGCTGTGCCTGGGCGCGGTTGCCTACATAGGGCTACACTACGGCAATGTGGAGCAGGACCGCACCGGCATTGAAACGCTGGCCGGTGCGCTGACGCAGACGGCGGGCGGCCTGCAGCTGGACCCCGCCCGCACGCCCGAGGAATGGCTGCAGGGGTATGCATGGGCGATGGTGCTGGACGATAACGGCGAAGTCCTCTGGCAGCATAATCTGCCTGCTGAGCTGAATAAGTGCTACACAGCGTCAGAAATTGCTTCTTTCTCGCGCTGGTATCTCGAGGACTGGCCGGTGCTTTGCTGGACGGAAGAATACGGCCTGCTGGTGGCAGCTGCGCCAAAGGGAACATTGTGGAAATATAATATCTGCAGCAGTCAGGCTATGATGGCGGATCTGGCCGCCGGTATCCTGCCCGCTTTGTTGTTGCTGCTGGCGGCGGTGCTCGGGTGCTGCTTGCTGTTCGGCTGGCGCGGTGCGCGGCAGCTGCAGGCGATTGCGGCGGGGCTGGAGGCCGTTGCAGCCGGCCGCACGGTCTGCCTGCCAACAGACGGCTTTGCGGGGGAACTGGCCGATGCGGTCAACCGCACCAGTGAGCAGCTGCGCCGCCGCAATGAGATTATCGCCCGGCGGGACGATGCCCGCACCGCGTGGGTTGCGGGCGTCAGCCACGATGTGCGCACGCCGCTGGCCATGATTCTGGGCTGGGCCGAGCAGCTTGAGCACGACACGGCACTGCCGGACACTGCACGGCGGCGGGCAGCGGGCATCCGCGCCCAGAGCGAAAAGCTGCGGACGCTGATTGAGGATCTGAACCTGACCAGCAAGCTGCAATACGGCGCACAGCCGCTGCGGTGCCGCCCGGTACAGGCCGGGCCGCTTCTGCGCAGCATTGCGGCGGAGTTCTGCGACAGCCCGCTGGCGGACCACTGCACTGTGACGCCGGAGCTGACGCCGGACGCTGACAAGGCTGAGATAAATGTGGATGCCGCCCTGCTGACGCGGGCGCTGGAAAATCTGCTGAACAACGCCGCCCGCCACAATCCCGGCCCGGTACAGGTTGCCATCACGGCGACACGGCGGGGCAGGATGCTGGAGATCGCGGTGGCCGATGACGGCGCAGGCTATCCACCCGCGGTGCTGAACGCCCTGCAAACCGGGGCCAACACGCCGCACATTCTGGGGCTGTATGTGGTGGAGCAGATCGCCCGGGCGCACGGCGGTACGGCCCAATTTGCGCAAAATGACCCGCACGGCGCAAGGGCAACGGTCACGGTGCCGCTGTGCGGGCAGTAAAAGAGCATATTTTTCATTTCATACAAAAAAATCATCCAGATTTTAGTGGATTTTCTTGGCATAACCCTGTATAATATTTTTATACATAATATAAAGGGGGCAGTGTGCCCGATGTCAAAAACAAACCTTCCCACCGTGACCGCCATTGTGGTGGCTGCGGGCGCGTCCCGCCGCATGGGATTCGATAAGCTCAGCTACCGTTTGCCGGACGGCCGCACCGTGCTGGAGACAAGCTGTGCGGCACTGGCCGCCCACCCGGCTGTCAGCCAGCTGGTGCTGGTCTGCGGCGGCAACCGCGCCGCGTGTGAGGCGATTGCCGCGGCCTGCCCGAAGCCCTGCACCGTTGTGCAGGGCGGGGCCACCCGCGCCGACAGCGTCCGCAACGGCTTGAACGCCGCAATGGGGGAGCTGGTTGCCATCCATGACGCCGCCCGCCCCTTCGTCAGCGAGGCCGTTATCACCGCCGCCCTGACCGCCGCGGCTGAAACTGGTGCTGCGGCACCGGCTGTGCCGGTCAAGGATACCATCAAGGTGGCGGACAAGTCCGGTCGCGTGGTGGAAACCCCCGACCGCGCCGCGCTCTACGCCGTGCAGACGCCGCAGTGCTTCCGCCGCGCCCTGTATGCGCAGGCGCTGGCCGCCGTGACCGGGGAGAAGGCCAGCCTTGTCACCGATGATTGCAGTTTGTTTGAGCTGGCGGGCCTGCCGGTCACCCTGACCGCGGGCGATTACGCCAACTACAAAATCACCACCAAAGAGGATTTACAAAAGGAGAAAACCATGCGCATTGGCCACGGATATGACGTTCACCGCTTAGTGGAGGACCGCAAGCTCATTATGGGTGGTGTGGAGATTCCTTATGAGAAGGGCCTGCTGGGCCACTCGGACGCGGATGTGCTGTTGCACGCCGTTATGGATGCCGTGCTGGGTGCGGCGGCGCTGGGGGACATCGGCCAGCATTTCCCGGATAATGACCCCGCCTACAAGGGCGCGGATTCCCTGGCCCTGACCCGCGAAGTGGCCAAGATTATCGCGGCGCACGGCTACACGGTGGGCAACATTGACGCTACAATCCTCTGCCAGCGCCCGAAGCTGGCCCCCTACATCCCGGCCATGCGGCAGAACATTGCCGATGCCTTCGGCCTGCCGGTGGATGCCGTCAGCGTCAAAGCCACCACCGAGGAGCACCTCGGCTTCACCGGCGAGGGACTGGGCATCGCCGCCCACGCCGTGGCGCTGCTTGCGTAAACCGTACAAATACCTACTGAATTTTGACCCGGAAAGGGGGACGCGGAAGCCATGCTGCCTAACCAGACGCTCAATGCAATTCTAAGTAGTCTGCGTACATTTGATCCGCTGTCCGATACACTGGACATTTTTATCATATCCTTTGTGTTCTACCAGCTGCTGCAATTTGCGCGCAAATCCCGGGCAGGCCAGCTGGTCAAGGGTATTCTGCTGATTCTGGTTTTCTACGCTCTGGCCGTTATGCTGGACCTGAAAACCGTCACATGGGTGCTGAACAGCGTGATAACCATCGGCTTTATGGCGGCGGTTGTCATTTTCCAGCCGGAGCTGCGCCGTGCGCTGGAGCGCATGGGCCAGAGCACGATGTGGGCCAACCTGATGATGGGCACACGCCGCAATGACCCGACCCTGCGCGCCGCATGGCAGAGCGCCGTGGTGGCAATCTGCGATGCAGCCGAGCAGCTGTCCGACACCCGCACCGGCGCTTTGATGGTGCTGGAGCGCAACAATAACCTTGATGAGATTATCCGCACCGGCACGCCGATGCACGCCGATGTCATCCGCGAGATGCTGGGCACGATTTTCTACGAGGGCACCCCCCTGCATGACGGCGCGGTGGTCATCCGCGACGGCGTCATTGTGGCGGCGGGCTGCGTGCTGCCGCTGTCCAATAATCTGGAAATGGGCAAGGATATGGGCACCCGCCACCGTGCGGGTCTGGGTATGAGCGAAAACTCGGATGCCATCGTTGTCATTGTCAGTGAGGAGACCGGCATTATCTCTATGGCGAAAAACGGCGTTCTTATCCGCCGTCTGGATCGTCAGAACCTGTTCAACCTTCTGCAGGAGGAAGTTGTTCCCCCCGCCGAGGACGAGAACGCCAATGTCTCGCCGCTGCAAAAGCTGCTGCGCAAGGGAGGCGCAATGAACCATGCCAAACCCGAATAACTCCGCGCCCGGCGCAAAGGGCGCAGCGCCCAAGGCCCGGCACACCGTCTGGGACAACCCGGTTTTCACCATGGTGCTGGCCCTCGTTATGGGCTTTGCCACATGGGTCATTGTGACGGTCTTTGTGGACCCGCAGGGCGGTGTGCGCACCGTGACCAACGTGCCCATCAACTACACCAACGGCGCGTCCACCTACACGGCGCAGGGCCTTGATATTGTTGAAAAGCCGGACATCGAGGGTGTCACCGTCAAGGTGGAGGGCAACAGCACCATCATCGGCAATATCCAGAACTCCGATATTATGGTCTACCCCAGCTATGCGGGCGTCAGCGGTGCGGGCAAGGTCAGCCTGCGCCTGCAGGCCCGCGTGACCAACACCACCGATTTCCCCGGCAACATCGAGTGCACCGTCGAAAATCCAGAGACGATCGACGTGGTCTTTGACGAGGTCAGCGAAAAGACCGTCCCGGTCACGGTGGATGCCTCCGCTGTGTCGATTTCCTCCGGCTATATGCTGAACAAGACCGCCGCTGTGCCCGCAGAGATTACCCTGCGCGGCCCCACCAGTGAGTTGGATCAGGTGTCCAGCATTGTGGCCCCGGTGCAGACCGACGGCGAATTGGCCGATACCACCACCGTGCCCGCCACGCTGGAGCTGCGCGATGCCGAGGGCAACGTCTTTACGCCGCAGTACACCTCTATGGAGAGCGACTCCGCCAACGTCACACTGACGGTCTATCAGGTGCGGGAGTTGCCGCTGAAGGTGGACTTCATCGGCACGCCCAACGGCTTTGACGTGGAGAGCCTGCACTACTCCCTGAGCCAGCAGACGCTGCAGGTGGCAGGCCCGGCCCGCACCATCAGTACGCTGGAAGCCCTGACCGTAACCGACTTTGACCTTGCGCGTGAGTTTGAGCCGGGGCGCGATTATCAGCGCCTGATTGAGCTGCCCGCGGGCATTGTCTCGCTGGACGGCGTGACCAATGTCACGCTCGACTTCGATACCGAGGATATGGGTACCACCAAGCTGAATGTCTCCAACATCCGCGCCATCAACGTACCCAGCAACTATGAGCTGCAGATTCTGTCCAGTCTGGTCAGCAATGTCACACTGTACGGCCCGGCAGAGGAAATTGAGGAGCTGAGCGCCGACAGCATTGTGGCGCAGATTGACTGCCAGAGCCTGAACCTGACGGTGGGCCAGCAGACGATTGCCGTCAGCATCCAGATACCCTCGTCCAGCCGCATCTTCGCCACCGGCAGCTATACGGTTCAGTGCGAGGTCACATCCAAGTAAAATCTAAGGGAATGTAGTATGCTTTTAGTCCGCAATATCCGCCTGCCGCTGACCTGCCCCGACCCTGATGCCGAGGCAGCAGCAAAGGCACTGGCCATTCTGCGCGTGCCCGCCTGCAAGGCGGCGCACTGCGGTGTGGCGAAGCTCAGTGTGGATGCCCGGCACGGTACGCCGGTGCTGGTCTACACCATCGCAGTCACACTCCATGACGAGGGTGAGGAATCGGCACTGGCCGGGGCCTCGCCCTGCGTCTGTTTCACCAGGAAGCTGGAATTTGACTTCCCGGTGGGGCGCACGCCGCTGGCACACCGCCCGGTGGTGGTCGGCCTTGGCCCGGCGGGGCTGTTTGCTGCGCTGCTACTGGCCCGCAAGGGCTTCCGCCCGCTGGTGCTGGAGCGCGGCCCCGCGCTGGATGACCGTATCCGCGCAGTGGAGCATTTTGAAAAGACCGGCGAACTGAACCCGGAAGCCAACATTCAGTTTGGCGAGGGCGGCGCGGGAACCTTCTCGGACGGCAAACTGACCACCCGTGTGGGGGACCCTCTCTGCGCGTTCGTGACAGGGGCCTTCCTTGACCATGGCGCGCCCGCGGATATTGCATGGCGGCAGAAGCCCCATGTGGGAACCGATTTGCTGCGGGGCGTTATCCGCAGCATCCGCGGTGAGATTGAGACGCTGGGCGGCGAGGTACGGTTCAACACCGCCCTGACCGGGCTGGAAACCCGCGGCGGCGCGCTTATCGGCGTCAACACCACCGCAGGCCCCATACCCTGTGAGCAGCTGATCCTGGCGGTCGGCCACAGTGCGCGGGATACCTTCGGGATGCTGCACACGCTGGGCCTGCCGCTGGAATGTAAGCCGTTCTCGGTCGGCTTCCGGGCCGAGCATCTGCAGACCGAGATTGACAAGAGCCTTTACCACGCCGCCGCAGGCCACCCGGCACTGCCGCGGGGCGAGTATCAGCTCAGCCAGCACGTGGACGGCGGGCGGTGTGTTTACACCTTCTGTATGTGCCCGGGCGGCACGGTCTGCGCCGCCGCCAGTGAGGAGGGCGGCGTGGTCACCAACGGTATGAGCCTGCACGCCCGCAACGGCAAAAACGCCAATGCGGCGGTGGTTGTCAGCGTGGATGGCCGCGACTTTGACAATGACCCGGCCCGGGCGGTGGCCTTCCAGCGGCAGCTGGAGCAGGCGGCCTACCGCGCAGGCGGCGGGGGATACCTTGCCCCGGCCGAGACGGTCGGCAGCTTTCTGGCAGGGCGCGGCGCACTGGAGCTGGGCACCGTACAGCCCAGCTACCCGCGCGGGGTGACGCCCTGCGACTTGGGCAGCCTGCTGCCCGCGGAGCTGGGCGGCGCACTGCGGCAGGGCCTGACGGCCTTTGGCCGCAAGCTGGCTGCCTACCGCGCCCCGGATGCCGTGCTTACCGGTCTGGAAACCCGCACCAGCAGCCCGGTGCGCCTACTGCGTGATAAGGAAAGCCTGCAGTGCACCGGACTTTCCGGCTTGTACCCCTGCGGTGAGGGGGCGGGCTACGCGGGCGGCATTATGACCGCCGCCGTGGACGGTGTGCGTTGCGCCGCCGAGCTGATGAAAGCCTGGGCGCCCGCCGAATAATCTGCAAAACGATTGGAACTACAATGTCTGACAATAAGAATCCAAAGCACAAGCATGATTACCAATACAGCTATAACTATCAATACAAATATAACTACAACCTTGGCGATATGATTGACAACGCGGTCGAGGCGGGCAGCAAATTCGGCTCCTCGGTGCTGGGCAGTATTGCCGAGGCGCTGGAGCAGGCCGGGGATGCCTTGGGCGCAAAGCAGCCCGATACCTTCCAGTCCTGGAAGCGCCGCCTGGAACGCAAATGGAAAAACGAGGGCCAGTCAGCAGGCGTGGTGCTGACAGCGGTGGGCTGGACGTTCACCGGCTGCTTTGGCATTACGGCGCTGGTGATGGGCATTTTGACAGCTGTCGGGGCCGAGACGCTGGGTATGCCGCCCAATGATTTCATTGCACTGCCGATTCTGACCGCCGTGTTCACCCCGGCGACGCTGGGCTTTCTGGCTATGGCGATTGTGGGCATGAGAAAGCTCAGCTATTTCTCCCGCCTGCGCAAGCTGCTGCGCGCAGCCAATGGCTGGGTCTGCGATTTGCCCGGTCTTGCCCGCAGGGCACAAATCAAGCAGGAGCAGGCCTATGAAACCGCCGCTAAGGCTGTGGCCAACGGCGATTTGCCCAATGCCGCCATCAGTGACGATTTCAGTACGCTGTATCTGGACGATTCGCTCATGCCGACTGCCGCAAAGCCTGCCGAAAAACCGCAGGCGCCGGACGCCGCGCCCCTGGCCGAGGAGCAGCAGCTCCGCCGCGAGGGCGTGGACTTCCTGAATTACCTGAAGGTCTGCCGCGGCAAGCTGGGTCCACAGGCGGATGAGGAGCTGGCCCGGATGCAAAAGACCTGTGCCTCCATCATGGGCTTTGTGCACAACCACCCGGAGCAGCAGAACCGCGTGCGGCGCTTCCGCGAATACTACCTGCCCACCACCCGCAAGCTGCTGGACACGGCGCAGGGGCTGGGCGATACGGACGCGGCCAGCGCTGCCGCTATCCGCCGCGATATTACCGGCATCCTGCACACACTGAACGAAGCCTATGAGACGCTGTACAACACCCTTCTGCAGGATGTCAGTATGGACGTTTCCACCGAGATTGACACGCTGGAAGCGATGCTGCGGCAGGATGGCCTGACCCATAATTTTGAATCAGATTTTAACACAAGGAGCTAAACTGTATGAATTATCCTGCGTGGCAACTGAAAAAGGGCGACCCCGCTGCGGAAACCGCACTGGCTGGGGCCGGGTGCGGCGTACTGCTGCGCCGGGTTCTGGCCGCACGCGGCTGCACCGACCCCGCCGCCGCACAGGAGTTGCTGGGCCAGAGCGAGCCGCTGAGTGACCCGTTCCTGCTCAAGGATATGGACAAGGCCGTGGCCCGCATTGAGCAGGCCATCGAGAACGAGGAACTGACCGTCATCTACGGTGATTATGACGTGGACGGCATTTCGGCCACCGCCATTTTGTACGAATGTCTCACCAGTCAGGGCGCGCACGTGCGCTGCAAGCTGCCTACCCGCGGCTCCGGCTACGGTCTGACCCGGTCGGCGCTGGAATCGTTGGCAAGCAAGGGCTTCAAGCTCGTGATTACCGTGGACAACGGCATCTCGGCCGTGGAGGAGGCCCGCTGCGCCAAGGAACTGGGCCTTGACCTTATTATTACCGACCACCATCTGCCGGGCGACACTCTGCCGGAGGCCATCGCCGTTGTGGACCCCAAGCGTGCGGACGATGAAAGCCCTTTCAAGGATTTGTGCGGCGCGGGGGTTGCCTTCAAGCTCTGCGCGGCGCTGGAGGGCTGTGACCCCGCCGAGCTGCTGGAAATGTACGGCGAACTGGCGGCGCTGGGCACGGTTGCGGACGTGATGCCGCTGGTGGGGGAAAACCGCACCATTGTGCGGGAGGGATTGGCCCTGCTGCAGGACACCATGCGCCCCGGTCTGCACGCTCTTTTGGAGAGCGCAGGCTGCAGCGGCAAGCCGGTGACCGCCGATACCGTCAGCTACAGTCTGGCCCCGCGCTTGAACGCGGCGGGCCGGATGGACAACGCCGCCGTGGCCTTGAAGCTGCTGCTTTGCGGGGACGAGGACCAGGCTACCGGCATTGCCGAGCGTCTGGCCGAAATCAACACCGAGCGCCAGCAGACGGAACAGCAGGTGTTTGCCGCGGCGCTGCAGACGCTGGAGGCAGACCCCGCCCGCATCCGTGACCGGGTGCTGGTTGTCTGCGGCGAGGACTGGCACCCCGGCGTCATCGGCATTGTGGCTGCGCGGCTGATGGAGCGCTTCAGCCGCCCCGCCATCGTTATCTCGATGCACGAGGGCGAAGGACGCGGCAGCGGCCGTGCCCCGGATTCGTTTGATTTACACAGCGCGCTGGCCGGCTGCGCACAGTACCTGACGCGGTTCGGCGGGCACGCCGCCGCCGCGGGTGTGGAGATTGAGGAAGAAAACCTGGCCGCGTTCCGACAGGCCATCAACGCATGGGCGGCAGAGCACGCCGCCCGGCCGGAAGCCGTCAGCCTGCAGCTGGATGCCGCCGTCACACTGGCCGAGCTGAATCTGGACAACGTGCAGGAGCTGGCCCGGCTGGCACCCTTCGGACGTGAAAACCCGATGCCGGTGCTGCTGGTACGCCACGCCTTTGTGGACGGTCTGTGGCCGATGGGCGCAGAGGGACGCCACACCCGCGTGCGGCTGCGGCAGGGCAATGACACGGTGTTTGCATCGGTTTTCGGCGTGGCACCGCAGGCGTTTGCCTATCCGGTCGGCAGCGAGGTCGAGGCCGCGCTGGAGGTATCTATCTTCAACGGCCGCAGCGGGCCGATGGTCTCCGCCCATCTGCACGCCATCCGCCCGGCTGAGCTGGGCAACACGCCCAGTGAACAGGCTGCGTGGTTTGAGGCGTTCCGCACCGGCGCGGCCCTGCCCGCCGACCGCGCCGCCGCATTGCTGCCGGAGCGCGCCGACACGGTGGCGCTCTACCGCCGCATCCGCACAGGGCAGGTGGCCTCGGCGGATTTGCAGCCGGTCTTTGCCGCAGGCGGTGCGCAGAACACCGGCAAGATACTTGCCAGCCTGACGGCGCTGCAGGAGCTTGGTCTGGTGGAGGACCGTGACGGCCACTGGCTGCCGGTTGCCGTGACGGATAAGCGGGACCTGGCCAGCGCCCCGGTGCTGCAGCGGTTGGCGGAGCTGACCCGGCAGAGCTGAGCCCCGGGCGGTGGAAACCGCCCGCGAGGGATAGAATACGGAGGGGAAACGGACTATGGAAAACACGAACGTGCAGGAAGCAACGCAGGAAGTAAAAATGCCCATCACTTATGATGACCTGAAGCAGAGCCTCATCGACAGCGGCCGTCCCTATGATTTTGATATGATAGACCGCGCCTACGCGCTGGCGGAAAAGGCCCACGGCACACAGCGCCGCCGCAGCGGCGAGCCGTACATCTGCCATCCGCTTTCCGTGGCGCAGATTCTGGTGGAGCTGGGCATGGACAGCGAGAGCATCGCCGCCGCTCTTATGCACGATGTGGCCGAGGATACGCCGGTCACGGTGGCGGAAATCAAGCAGAAATTCGGTCCCGAGGTTGCCCTGCTGGTGGACGGCGTCACCAAGCTGACCCAGATTAAATTTTCCAACGTGGAGGATCGTCAGGCCGAGAACCTGCGCAAAATGCTGCTGGCCATGAGCCAGGATGTCCGCGTTATGATTATAAAATTGTGCGACCGGCTGCACAATATGCGCACCGGGGACGCATGGCCCGAGCAGAAGCGCCGCGACAAGGCGTTGGAAACGATGGAGGTCTACGCGCCCATCGCGCACCGTCTGGGTATCTCCAACATCAAGGAGGAGCTGGAGGACCGCAGCCTGCACTATCTGGACCCGGTTGGCTATGAGACCATTCGCGACCTGCTCAATAAGCATGGGGACGAGTTCCTGCATCAGGTCTGCCACACTATCGCCAAGCATCTGGCCGAGAACGGCATCCAGAAGGCCACCATCCGCCACCGCGTCAAGAGCATCTATGGTATCTACCGCAAGATGTATATACAGAATAAGGATTTTGAGGAAATCTACGACATCTACGCTGTGCGCATCATTCTGGACAATGTGGCCGAGTGCTACACGGCGCTGGGCCTGATTCACGATATGTACCATCCGCTGCCCAACCGCTTCAAGGACTACATCTCCACCCCCAAGCCCAACGGCTACCAGTCCCTGCACACCACGGTCATCGGGCGCGAGGCCATTCCGTTTGAGGTGCAGATTCGCACCTGGGATATGGACCGTATGGCGGAGTACGGCATTGCCGCGCACTGGAAGTACAAGGCCGGCATCACCGGCAGCAGCGATAAGCTGGACGAGCGTCTGGCGTGGGTGCGCCAGCTGCTGGAAAGCCAGCGCTCCAGCGCTGATGCCACTGACCTGCTCAGCGACATCAAGAGCGATTTGCTGCCGGAGGAGGTCTTTGCTTTCACGCCCCGCGGCGATGTGATTAACCTGCCCGCCGGGGCCACGGTCATCGACTTTGCCTATGCCATCCATTCGGCGGTCGGCAACCGTATGATTGGTGCCAAGGTCAACAACCGCATTGTGCCCATCGACCATAAGGTGCAGACCGGCGAGATTATCGAGATTATCACCGGCCCCGAGAACCGCGGCCCCAGCCGCGACTGGCTCAACATTGTCAAGACCAGCGAGGCTAAGAATAAAATCCGCAACTGGTTCAAAAAAGAACGCAGAGAGGAGAATATTCAGGAGGGCCGCGACGCGCTGGAGCGTGAGCTGCGCCGCAACCTCATGACCCTGACCGAGGAGCAGCATGACCTCTTTATGGAGGCGCTGGCCCGCCGCAATCGCTGCAACAGCGTGGAGGAAATGTACGCGGCCATCGGCTACGGCGGGTTGCAGATTTCCCGGATGCTGCCCAAGCTGAAGGAAGAGTACACCAAGCTGCAGGCCGTGGAGTCGAAGCCGGTCACGGTGCAGCTGAAGCGGATGCACTCGTCGGACGGCGTTGTGGTGGAGGGGATTGACAACTGCCCCATCAAGTTTGCCAAATGCTGCTCGCCGCTTCCCGGTGATGAGATTGTCGGCTTTGTCACCCGCGGCTTTGGCGTGTCCATCCACAAGCGGGACTGCGCCAACGCCCGCGAGAGTATGCGCCACCCCGAAAACGCCGACCGCTGGGTACGCGCCTACTGGGACGATGAAGCCCGCGAAAACTACAAGGCTACGCTGGATATTGTCTGTATGGACCGCCCGAACCTCGTCTCTGATGTGGCACTGGCGCTGGGCGATATGCGCGTGCCCATCTACTCGCTGACGGCCCGCGCCGCAGAGCAGGGCCGCGCCCGCATGAGTGTGACCGTGGGCATTACCAACACCGAGCATCTGAACAGCGTTGTGGCAAGATTGAAAAAAGTCAAAGACGTTGTCAGCGTGACCAGAAACTAAAAATAAGGAGCGATTCCCATGCGTGCCATCATCCAGCGTGTAACCCGCGCAAGCGTTACTGTCAATGGGGGCGAGCCCCGCGCCATCGGGCCCGGCCTTGTCATTCTGCTGGGCGTGCGGGACACGGACGATATTGCCATTGTGCCCAAGCTGGCCGAAAAATGCGCTCATCTGCGCATTTTTGAGGATGAAAACGGCAAGCTGAACCGCAGCGCGGTCGAGTTGGGCTATTCCGCGCTGGTTGTGTCCAACTTTACCCTGTATGGTGATACGGCCAAGGGCAAACGCCCCAGCTTTATCCACGCCGCCAAGGGCGAGTTGGCTGTGCCGTGCTATGACAAATTTCTTGAGGAAATGAGCCATCAGGGCCTTAAAGCGTTGCAGCACGGCGAGTTTGGCGCCGATATGCAGATTGACCTTGTCAATGACGGCCCTGTGACCATTGTGATTGACACCGACGAATGGAAAAAATAAGGAGGCAGCGATGAATTTACAGCATATCCACGGTGTACCGCCGCTGTATACCAACACGTTCCTTATCATTACAAATGAAAAGCACGGCATCCTCATTGATGCCGCCGCCGAGCCGGGCATCTATCTGAAGGCGCTGGAGGAAGCAGGGGCGGAGCTGACCCATATCCTGCTCACCCACGGCCACTATGACCATGTGGGTGCGGTGGCAGCGCTGAAAAAGGCGACCGGCTGCAAGGTGTATATGGACCCCGCCGATGCGCAGGGCAGCCAGCTTCTGCCGCTGACACCTGATGTGCTGACCGACAGCTGGCCCGCTAACAACGAGCTGAAAATTGACGAGCTGACGTTTACCATTTACCATACGCCGGGCCACACCAAGGGCGGCGTCTGCCTGTCCTGCTATGGGCTGCTTTTCAGTGGCGACACGCTGTTTGCGGGCTCCTGCGGACGCACGGATTTCCCCGGCGGCAGTGCGCGAGAAATGCAGCAGAGCCTGTCCCTGCTGGCAGAGCTGCCGCTGCCCGATGCAACAAAAGTCCTGCCCGGGCACGAGGGCTTCTCCACACTGGGGCAGGAGCGCAGCACCAATCCTTATATGAATGGGGCATGGTATTAAATGCAGATTATTTTACGCGGCCCGGCAGCGGGCTATGAGGCCGAGCACACGGCGCGGCTGTTCTTTCCGGGGGCGGAGAAAGCAGAAATTCTGCCGCTGGAGGGGGATTTTGTGCTGGCGCAGAGCCACCTTTGCACCGACTCCATCCTCCTGCGCCTGAATGGAAAATTACAGTGGCGCACCAAGCTGCGCCCGGCGGGCACCGATGCAGAGTATGCGCTGTGCTGCCTGCTGTACGGCCTTCTGTGCCAGGCCACCGGCATCACACCGCCGTGGGGTATGATGACCGGCGTGCGCCCGGTGCGCATCATTCACGACATGAGAGCTGCCGGGGCAACGGAGGCGGAAATCCGGGAGCGCTTCCTTGGCCATTTTGCCTGCACGCCGGAAAAATTTGCGCTGGCGCTGGGCATTGCCGACTTGCAGAAGCCGGTGCTGGACGCCGCTGACCCGATGGACTGCAGCGTCTATGCGGGCATCCCGTTCTGCCCGACGCGGTGCAGCTATTGCAGCTTTGTGTCCCGCACGGTGGGGGACAAGGCGACCCGCGCACTGGTGCAGCCCTATGTGGATAAGCTCTGCGAGGAGCTGACCGCCATCCGCAAAACGGCCGACCGCTGTGGGCTGCGTATCCGCACCTTTTATATCGGCGGCGGCACGCCCACAAGCCTGAGCGCACCGCAGCTGGAGCAGCTGATGGCCCATATCGCAAAGACGTTTGATTTAGCGAAAATGGACGAGTACACGGTGGAGGCCGGCCGCCCGGACTGCACGGATGCGGAGAAGCTGCAAATTCTAAAAAGATACGGTGCTACGCGCATTTCTATCAATCCGCAGACCTTCTCGGACACGGTGCTGCAAAACATCGGCCGCCGCCACACGGCGCAGAACATCATTGACTGCTTTGCCGCCGCCCGCGCCGCCGGGCATACCAACATCAATATGGACCTGATTGCGGGTCTGCCGGGGGACACGGTCGAGGGCTTTGAGGCCAGTCTGCGTCAGGCAATCGCCCTTGACCCGGAGAATATCACGGTGCACACGCTGACGCTGAAGCGTGCATCCAACATTGTGGTGGAGCACCGCGCCGCCGACTACGCCGATGTGGCCGCCATGCTGGACAAGTGCAGCCTTCTGGCCGAGGCCGGGTACCGGCCGTATTATATGTACCGCCAGAAGGGCACACTGCAGAATCTGGAAAATATCGGCTGGGCCAAGCCCGGTTTTGAATGCCTGTATAATATCTATATTATGGAGGAGGTTCACACCATCCTGTCGGCCGGTGCGGGCGGCTCTACCAAGCTCGTCATTCCGGGGCAGCGCCGCGGCAAGATTGAGCGCGTCTTTAACTTCAAATATCCTACGGAATATATCGACCGCTTTGCGGAAATATTGGACCGCAAAGCCGCCGTGGAGGATTTCTATGCACGTTACACATCGCAAACGCTTCGTCAGCCGTGACCTTGTCGCGCTGGCGGCCCGTCACCCGCAGGAGCTTGCGGCACTGAGCGAGGCGCACTATCATGACCAGATTGAGAGCATTGCCGATGAGGTTCTGGCTGCCGGGCACCGCATTGTCATGCTGACAGGCCCCTCGGCGGCGGGCAAGACCACCTCGGCGCACAAGATTGCCGGGGCGGTTGCCGCACGCGGCCACAACAGCCGGGTGCTGAGCCTTGACGATTTCTATATCGGCGAGGGCAAATACCCCAAAAACCCGGATGGCAGTGACGATTATGAGAGCCTGGAGGCGCTGAACCTTGCAGAGCTGCACAGCTGCCTGAAGGACCTGTACACCACCGGCGTGTGTGACGCCCCTGTGTTTGATTTTACCAAGCAGCAGCCCAGCGGCACCCAGCATATTGACGCCCGGGACGGTGTGGTAATTATCGAGGGCCTGCACGCCCTGAACCCGGCCTTGACCGAGGAACTGCCCGACGATGCCGCGCTCTGCCTGTATACGGGCTTGCGGGAAGAGTACGCCGATGCCCACGATAGCCGCTGCCTGGCCACGCGGGATATCCGCCTTGCGCGGCGCATTGTGCGGGACTACCTGTTCCGCGGGCACGGCGCGGCGTTCACGCTGGGGCTATGGGGCCATGTCTGCGCGGGCGAAGACCGCTTCATCAAGCCCTACAAACCGCGTGCCAACCTGTTGCTGGACACCACCCACACCTATGAGGTCTGCCTGTGGCGCACGGTGCTGGATGCCATGCCCGCCGACCCGGCGCTGACCGCCACGCAGGCCCGCCAGCTGGAAGCGCTGCGCCGCAGGTTTGCGGAATTTCCGGCGCTGGGTACCGAGCTTGTGCCCGAAAACAGCCTTTTGCGGGAATTTATCGGCAAATAATGCCGGATATTGCCGTACAATTCACGGAAAATATACATTTGCGCGTTGCAAACCGCGCCGCAATGGGCTATAATAGACCTAAATCACCCGGCGGAGCAGCCGGGGCATAGACTAGAGAAAGAGGTGTACCCTTATGTTTGAACTGGATATTGAGATGCTGAAAGAGCAGGGCCTGCAGCTGATGGACTCTGCCAAAAAGACTGCACAGGACCTGGCCGATAAGGGCAAGAACAAGCTGGATCTGCTGAACCAGCAGGCGCGCCTGTCCAAGGCACAGCGCCAGCTGGGCGCGCTGGTCTACAGCCTGCATAAGGCCGGCGAGGAGAATCCTGCTCTGGTTGAGAAGTATATCGACGCTGTTGCCGAGGTCGAGAAGGCCATTGAGGACATCAAGGCCAATATGACCGAAGATGAGCGCGCCGAGGTCGAGGCACAGGAGGCCGCTGAGGCTGCTGCCGAGGAGCCCGCTGTGGACAAGACCGCCGACGAGGAAATCGAGGAAGAGCCCATCCAGCTGCGCGGTGAGACCAAGGTCTGCCCGGTCTGCAAGTCTGAGGTGGACGGCGACGCACTGTTCTGCAACCACTGCGGCGCACAGCTGTAAGCTGCTAACACTTGACAAATCCCGCAATTTGTGTAAAATTAACCGTATTGCTTTTGCGGGCGAAAGAGGCCTATGAACGCATACCCCGAAAAGAACCAGTACACGGCAGAGGATTTGGCTGCCATTATCGCCATCCTGCGTGACCCGGAAAACGGCTGCCCCTGGGACAAGGTGCAGACCCACACATCCATACGGATGAATTTTCTGGAGGAAGCCTATGAGGCCGTGGATGCCATCGACCTGAATGACCCCGAGCTGCTCTGTGAGGAGCTCGGCGATGTGATGATGCAGGTGGCCTTTCACGCGCAGATAGAACAGGAGGCCGGGCACTTTACCTTTGACGAGGTCTGTGACGGCGTATGCCGCAAGCTGATTGCGCGCCATCCGCATATTTTTGGCGGGGATGACAGCATAAAAGACTGGGATTCGCTCAAGAATAAGGAAAAGGGCCGCCTGACCCTTGCAGATGATTTGGAGAGCGTGCCTAAGGCACTGCCTGCGCTGATGCGTGCGGCCAAGCTGCAAAAGCGCGCTGCCCGCTACGGCGTTGCCGTGCGGGATACAGCCGCAGAAATCACCGCCGCCGCTGCTGTGGTGGAGGCTGCACCGGATAAGCCCGCCGCTGAGCAGGCGATGGGGCAGCTGCTGTTTGCCGCGGCCGCGCTGGCCAGAAGCGTCGGCATAGACCCTGAGCAGGCCCTGCAGCAATACAATGCTGCGTTCACCGCAAATCACAAGAATAGCTAAGAAGTGCGCCAGGCGGACGGAAATTTCCGCAGCCGCTTTTTGCTGATATAACATTGGAGGTACAATACCATGACGAAAGTTGAACTGATTGCCGCTGTTGCAAACGAAGCAAACCTGACCAAGAAGGACGCAGAGGCCGCTGTCAACGGTGCTCTGAACGCCATCACCAACGCCCTGAAGGAGGGCGACAAGGTCACGCTGGTCGGCTTCGGCACCTTCGAGGTTCGTGAGCGCCCCGCACGCAAGGGCCGCAACCCCCAGACCGGTGAGGAAATCACCATTGAGGCTTCCAAGCTGCCCGCTTTCAAGGCCGGCAAGGCTCTGAAGGACTCTGTCCAGTAATCTGAACGAACTGGCCCGCCCCACCGCGTCCTTTGCGGCGGGGCGGTTTTGCGTCATCAAGAAAGGAACTACCTACCATGCGTCTGGACAAATACCTGAAAGTCAGCCGTGTCATCAAGCGCCGCACTCTGGCCAACGAGGTTGCGGACGCGGGCCGCGTGCTGGTCAACGGCAAGCCCGCCAAGGCAAGCTATACCGTCAAGGTCGGTGACATCATCGAGGTCACCTTCGGCAACCGCCCGGTGAAAATCCGCGTTCTGTCTGATGTAGAGCAGAAGGGCAAGGACGTTGCCCGGGAAATGTTTGAAATTATAGAAGATTGAGCGTGTGTTCTAAAACCGCCTTGCCCCGCATACAGTATCACTGTAACCAATCGTGGGGAGGAAACCGCCAATGCCGGAAACAAAAATGGAACCGCGCACGCCCCGCACCGCTGACCCTGTGCCAATCAAGGGCCACGGTCTGGCGCTGAAGGATCGGCGCAATCTGGCCGTTACCGGCGTGAGCCGGGTTATCAGCTGTGACGAAAACGCGGCTGTGCTGGAAACGCCGCTGGGCAATCTGACCGTCGGCGGGCAGGAGCTGCAGATTGGCGAGCTCTCCACCCAAAGCGGGCAGGTGCAGATATCCGGCAAAATTGAGTATCTGCAATATGCAGAAAACCGGGAATCCGGCGGCGGCCTGCTGGCACGCCTGTTTCGCTGATGGCCCCGGCCCCCGCGGCATGGGCCGTGCTGAGCGATGCACTGTGGTGCCTGGGGCTTGGCTGCCTGCTGGCGGCGGGGCGGGACACCGTGCGCCTTGCACTGGGGGAAGGCCCGGTGCGGTGCTTTTTCTGTGACGTGGCGGCTTTTGCCGCCGCGGCGGTGCTGGTCTGCGGCTTTGCGGCCGGGGCCAGCGCCGGGGGACTGGCCCGCTGGTATATGAGCGCCGCAATGCTGCTGGGGGCACTTTGCTGGCGCAGGGCCGTGCAGCCCACCGTGCACAGGGCGGCCTTCCGGCTGACGCAGCTGCTACTGGCACCGCTGCGCTTTGTGCATAAAAGGGCGGTGCAGCCGGTCAGAACCCGCCTGACAGCCACCCGAAACTGCCGCCGTGCCCGGCATATAGCAAAAAAGTCCCGAAAAAGCAAAAAATCCGCTGAAAAACGGTTGCAAAAGCCGTCGAAAGTATTATATAATTAGCTACAAGTAGTAATCTGTGTTTTGGAGAAAGAGGGCACGCGCATGAAACGCAATAAGGGAATGGCCCGCCGTGGGCTTCTGCCGTGGTGGATTACCGTGCCGGTGTTCCTGATTATTTGCGGGTCGCTGTTTATAAACCTTGTGCAGTATCAGGTTTCCATTGCCTCCAAGCAGCAGGAGCTGCAGTCGGTGCAGAACCAGCTCAGCGCACAGCTTACCGAAAACGCCGAGCTGTCCGGCACGCTGGAGCAGGGCGAAAGCGCCATCATTGAGCGCTACGCCCGCGAGCAGGGCTATGCCAAGCCCAACGAGCGTGTGTTTGTGGACATCAGCGGCAAATAACTTCGTTTTCAGCGGGGACGCTTTGCGGCAGCCCCCTGTAATAAAAAATCAAAATTAAAGGGGTATCTTAGTTTGGCATTACAAGTTGGGGATATTGTCGAGGGCAAGGTCACTGGTATCAAGCCGTTCGGCGCATTCGTTTCTCTGCCGGAGGGCAAGACCGGTCTTGTCCACATCTCCGAGGTTTCTTACGAGTTTGTACAGGACCTTACCACGGTGCTCAGCGATGGGCAGACGGTCTCCGTCAAGGTGATTTCCATTGCACCGGACGGCAAGATTGCACTGTCCATCAAGCGCACCCAGCCCGCGCCGGAGCGTCCTGCACGCCCGCAGCATGGGGAGCGCAGCGCCAACGGTGACCGCCGCCCGGCCCAGCGCCCCAAGCGTGAGGAAAAGCCCCGCGTTTGGCAGCCCAAGCCCGCCGCACCGCAGGGCGAGATGAGCTTTGAGGATATGATGGCCCGCTACAAGACCCGCAGCGAGGAAAAGATTGCGGATTTGAAGCGCGTGACGGAGAACCACCGTGGTGGCTACTCCCGCCGCCGCGGCTAAAGTTCCAGAACGAACGGCCCTATCCTGACGGCTGTCAGCCGCCGGGCTGGGGTCTTTTT